>ENA-OPCN01000391-OPCN01000391.1-human-gut-metagenome-genome-assembly--contig:-NODE-391-length-41027-cov-9.955628_pt1 | contig 41027 bp, 39 predicted proteins | sample MGYA00241567_ERZ501485 | MGnify/ENA primary metagenome ERZ501485 (study PRJEB25962, sample SAMEA2042579) | human gut metagenome | biome: human gut; feature: human-associated habitat; material: faeces...
CCCCCTTCTGAGTTTTGAAGCTATAATTGTGTTTTGCATTTGTATATCCTCCTTTTTTATAATTTATTATAATATATTTTGTTGTATAATTCAAGTATGAGAGAACTTATAAAAAAAGCTGTATTGAATCATTCACTTACGCATGATGAGATAGTTTTGCTTTTGAGTGAAGGTAAAATTAATCAGGAGCTTTTCTCTGCCGCTGATAATGTACGGAAAAATTTTGTCGGAGATGAGGTTCATCTAAGGGCTTTGATTGAGTTTTCAAACTATTGCAGATGTAATTGTATGTATTGCGGTATACGAGCAGAGAACAAGTTTGTTGAGAGGTACAGGCTCACCGGAGAACAAATTATATCTCTTGCTAAAAATGCAGCTGATTTCGGGTATAAAACTGTTGTCCTTCAATCAGGCGAGGATATGTATTTTACTGCGGAATATCTTTATGAAATTATTAAAGGGTTAAAAGAAAATGATATTGCGGTTACTCTGAGTATTGGAGAAAGAAGCTTTGATGAGTACAAACTATTAAAAGATGCCGGTGCTGACAGATTTTTGTTAAGGATAGAAACATCAGACAAAAAACAATATGAAACAATGCACCCAAAAGCAAGTTATGAAAACAGGAAAAGATGTCTTTCTGATTTGAAAAGGCTTGGTTTTGAAACAGGTACAGGGTGTCTGGTGGGTTTACCGAATCAAAGCTTAAGTTCGCTTGCTGATGATATTTTATTTTTTAAAGAAATTGATGCTGATATGGTTGGAATCGGACCTTTAATCCCTCACAGTCACACCCCTTTAAAAGGCATACCTTCAGGGAATTTTATCCTTGCGTTAAAAGTTATGGCTCTTACCAGACTTTTACTTCCTGATATTAACATTCCTGCAACTACTGCTATGGAAACACTTAAGCCGGATGGACGCATTCTTGCTTTGCAAAGCGGGGCAAATGTTGTGATGCCGAACGTGACTTTTGAGGAGTATAAATCAAAGTATGAGATATACCCTGATAAGGCAAAAGTCGATTATAATGAACTTGTTGAAAGGCTTGCTAAAATCGGTAGAATTGTTTCGGCTGAAAAGGGGTTTAGGAAAAAACAAAAGCAGTAAACGGATTTTATATTAAGCATTCTCTTTAATTTGATTGAAAGTGTTTGATAGGAAATTTCTTTGAAAATGTGCGCAAATAAACTTTTTAAATAGGAGAGATATATGAATATTGCAGAAAACTTATTGGACCTAATCGGAAAAACTCCGATGGTAAAGATTAACAGACTAAATTCAGGAGATGCTGTGATTGCCGCAAAAATCGAATCAAAAAATCCGGCAGGTTCTGTAAAAGACCGTCCGGCTTTGAATATGATTTTACAGGCAGAAAAAAACGGTCTGATTAATAAAGATACTGTTATAATAGAGCCTACAAGCGGAAACACCGGTATCGGGCTGGCTCTTGTCTGTGCAATAAAGGGTTATAGAATGATTTTGACTATGCCGGAAACAATGAGTCTTGAACGGCGTCTGCTTTTGAAAGCTTACGGTGCAGAACTTGTCCTGACAGAAGGAGCCAAAGGTATGCAAGGCGCTGTTGACAAGGCAGAAGAACTTCATAAAGAGATAAAAAATTCATTTATCCCGCAGCAATTTTCAAATCCCTCTAATCCTCAAAGTCATATTTTAACAACAGCAGAAGAAATCTGGAATGATACTGAAGGCAAAGTTGACATAATTGTTGCCGGAGTTGGTACCGGAGGAACAATTTCCGGTATAGCAAGGGGGCTTAAGGCAAAAAATCCTTCAATAAAAGCTGTTGCAGTAGAACCTGCTTCTTCTCGGGTTCTTGCAGGTAAACCTGCCGGCGCGCACAAAATTCAAGGTATAGGTGCCAATTTTGTTCCTGAGAATTTTGATAAAACTGTGGTAGATGAAATCCTGCCTGTTTCCAATGAAAATGCTATAGAAACAGCAAGAAAGCTTGCAACCCAGGAAGGGCTGTTATCCGGAATTTCATCAGGAGCAGCTGTGTGGGCTGCGAATGAACTTTCCAAACGTCCTGAAAATAAGGGTAAGCTTATTGTCGTTATTTTACCTGACAGCGGCGAGCGTTATCTTTCCGGAGAACTGTTTCAGTATTAATTTTTTATCTGCAGTGCCGTTAATCTAATAATATTATAATGATATTTGTTAAGTAATGTAACAATTTAAAATTAGTTGAAATATGCCTGAAATTCAATTATACTCTGAGATATGATATGATATGATATGATGGGATGGGTGAATACTGGGGTTTTCGCAATTTAGCTCTGATGAAATGTTTTTATATAAATAAGAGATATTTATTCAGAGAGGGCTTATTGATGGTTGATGCTATTAACAACGTCTTTAAAAGCGGACAAAAAATTGAACTACAGAACCGAGGTGCTAAATCATCAGGTATAACTTTTGAATTGAAGTCTGTTTTTGATAATCTTGCAAAACAAGGGCTTATAAAAGATAAGGATGGCAAAGGGCTTACCAAGCAGGATGCTTTAAACCTTTATAATATGCTTAACCAAATACACCAGAACACAGGTCGTGCCACAAATTATACAACTATGCAGACCGGTCAGAGTTTTGATTATACTGCTGAAGAAATGAAAGCTCTTGCCGAAGCTGCCGGTTATGAACTTGTTGAATCAGAAGACAAACCAACTCCTAAATATCCTGAAATTTTGGATGCTTCACAAGACAAACCTGTATTGCTTGGTGATGCAGTTCCAGATATTGATAATTCTGAAATAAAAATGTCTAAAGATATGCAGCGTGCAGCTACAGAGAGTCTGGTTGATAGTCTTGGCGGTAAAATAATCAACCGTTCTGTAGACGGTCAAAAACAAGATATTGCAGTTGTTGAGATTGACGGTCAAAAAGTACGCCGCGAGATTAACGACGATGGAACTCTGGGTGATACGCTTGCTGCAACAAAAACTTTTGGTAAAAATAAATACATAAGCGGAGATTTTCCACCGGAAACAAGAATTCTTGAACGTGAAGTTAACGGTAAAAAACAGCAAATAGGAATTTATGAAGATGAAAACGGCAATAAAGTAAGACAACTTGTTGAAAAAGATCCAAAGACCGGAAAGTCATATTTGGGCGAAAATCTGGTTATGGTAAGCAGTGCAGGAAAAAATAAGTATGTCACAGAAAGCAAATTTAACACTCAGATAAGAGAAATGCTCAAACTCGGGGTTGATGAAAAACTTCCTGAAGATTTAAAAGCAGAATATGTGTCCTCCGGCGGAGAAACATTCATGGTATTTAAAAAAGACGGAAAGATTATGTCCGGTACTGAATTAAAAGAGCATATAAAAGACTATCGTGCACAGCAGTATTTTGAAAACGATTCCATGTTAAAAGGCTGGGAAGAACAGCTTGGCAAACTTTCACAGACTCCGGATATGGATTATAGTGTAATGAAGATGGAAGGCATGGATGAACAGGTTTCTGAAATGGAAGCACAGCGAAAGTCTGATATAGAGGAACTTTCAAGCGGTATTCAAAATTACAAATCAGTGATAAGAAACTGGCAGAATAATAAAACTGTTACAATAGATGGTAAACAATATACATGTGTGACAATGGGCGATAATAAAAAATATTACATGTCAGGAACCTCGCTATATACTGTCGGTCTTGACGGTAAACCGGATCAAAAAACGGATGGTTTGCTGGAAAATATGATAGGATGATGGTTATAGCGTTTGCCGGCAGCAAATTTTCGCCGAGCTTTTGACCTAAGTTTGCACAAAAACTGTACTATCAAAGTTTTATTTAAACTAAATATATACACGAAAGGAGAATATGCAATGGTTGAAATTTCAGGTTTATCAAATAACATTCATGATAAAAAAACTTCCGAAAAAACACAAGCAAAAAAGTCGTATGATGAATTTGTAAAAAGTGCTTTTGATTCTTATAGAGAATTTAAGTCGCAAGCTCAGGCTGAGTATGATAATTTTAGAGAAGAAGCACTTAAAGAATTTAACAATTTCAAAAATGATAGCTTAAAATCTGCTAATGAAGAGTATGCTGAAAAGTTAGCAGAGCCTTGGCAGGAATACGAAGTTCACGAAGGAGTTAACCCGCCTTTGATGAAAAAGCCTAAAACCCCACCGATATATAAACCTGATGCCAATGGAAGTGTAAAAGAAACTGAGCTGGATAACATAACAGACCAGGAACCTGTCTATTATGAACCACAGGCAAAAAGTGATCCTGAAAAGTCAAAAACTCCGGCAAAATCTGCCAATGAAAAATATGCTGAAAAGTTAGCAGAACCTTGGCAGGAATACGAAGCTCACGAAGGGGTTAACCCGCCTTTGATGAAAAAGCCTAAGACACCACCGGTATATAAGCCTGATGCCAGTGGAGATGTAAGGGAAACTGAGCTGGATAATGATAATGTAAAGCCGGATGTTCAAAAAACTGTTCCTGATCTTAAAATGGTAAAAATTTCACGACAAGGAGTTTCAGGATCGTATAGTCTGACTGCGGGCGAAAATGGCAAAGGATTTAACCTTATAACTGATATGAAAGTGACAGGATTTGGCGAAGCTTCTAAATTTTTTAGAATTAATGACAATAAGGGTAACGGATTATATTTTGATGAGAAAACCAAGCGTTATTCTTTTAGAGGAATAGAACACCCTCGGCTTAGCTTTTTACACTCAAGAATGGACTTTACATCACAAAAAATTTCTATTAATAACGCAATTTATAATGACTTATTGACTAAACAAAAATCAGGAACTGAACTTACTGATGCTGAAAATTTGTTTATAAAATCCCATTTAAAAGATCTTCAAAAATTCGGGCTCGGTGTTGATAACAGCGGTAACCTGATAAATATTTCAAATGAAGAATAAATAAAAAAAGACAGGCAGTTGCTGCCTGTCTTTTTTTGTATGTTTTGTAAAACCCGGCTGATTTCTACATCATTCCGCCCATACCGCCCATTCCAGGCATAGCAGGAGCAGCAGGTTTTTCTTCCGGAATTTCAACAACAGCAGCTTCTGTTGTTAACAGCATTGAACCTACTGAAGCAGCGTTAACAAGTGCTGAGCGTGTTACTTTTGCAGGGTCAACAATACCTGATTTAAACATATCAACATATCTGTCATCCAATGCGTCATAACCGTATGCACCTTCGTGAGTTAATACTGTATCAATAACAACATCAGATTTAGCACCTGCGTTTCTTGCAATTGCTCTAAGAGGTACATCTAATGCTGCTGTTAAAATTTTGAAACCGATTTTTTCATCATCTGATGAGAAGTTTGTTGTTTCAACAAGTTTTTGTAATTCCTGTTGAACTCTTACCAAAGCAACTCCGCCGCCAGGTACGATACCTTCTTCATTAGCAGCTCTTGTTGCATTTAATGCGTCTTCAATTCTCAATTTTCTTTCTTTAAGTTCAACTTCAGAAGCTGCACCAACTTCGATTACAGCAACACCGCCGGAAAGTTTTGCGATACGTTCCTGAAGTTTTTCTCTATCATATTCGCTGTCAGAAGCTTCGATTTGTTTTTTGATTAAACGAACTCTGTCTTCTACAGCCTGTTTAGTTTCATTTCCAACAACGATTGTTGTTTCGTCTTTAGTAACAGTAACACGTTTTGCACGTCCCATCATCTGAGTTGTAACATTTTCTAATTTAATGCCGAGTTCTTCTGTGAACATTTCGCCGCCTGTAAGAACAGCTATATCTTCAAGCATAGCTTTTCTTCTGTCGCCGAAGCCTGGAGCTTTAACTGCAACTGCTCTTAAAACTTTTCTCATTGTGTTAACAACTAATGTTGCTAAAGCTTCACCTTCAACGTCTTCTGCAATCAATAACAATGAACGTCCGTCACGTGCAACCTGTTCCAACACAGGAACCAAATCAGAAATAAGATTAATTTTTTTGTTAACACATAAAACATAGGCATCTTCAAGAACGGCTTCCATTCTTTCAGCATCAGTTACAAAGTATGGGGATAAATAACCTTTATCAAACTGCATACCTTCAACAACTTTTAAGTTAGTACCGAAAGATTTGCTTTCTTCAACGGTAATAACCCCGTCATGACCAACTTTTTCCATTGCTTCTGCAATAAGTTCACCGATTTCGTTATTATTGCCTGCTGAAATTGCTGCAACCTGTGCAATTTCTTCTTTTGTATTCACAGGTTTAGACATTTCTTTTACTTTTTTAACAGCAATATCAACTGCTTTGTCAATACCGCGTTTCATAGACATAGGGTTAGCACCTGCTGTTAAGTTTTTCAAGCCTTCTCTAACAATAGCCTGCGCAAGAACTGAAGCTGTTGTTGTTCCGTCACCTGCAACGTCATTTGTTTTTGAAGAAACTTCTTTTAACAATTGAGCGCCTGCATTTTCCAGACCGTCTTTAAGTTCAATTTCTTTTGCAATAGTCACACCGTCGTTAACAATTTGAGGGGCGCCGTATTTTTTTTCTATAATTACGTTTCTGCCCTTAGGTCCGAGTGTAACTTTTACAGCATCTGCTACTGCATCTATACCTTTAAGAAGCGATTTTCTTGCTTCTTCGTCAAATACTATACGTTTTGCCATTTTTTATTTCTCCTTTAATCAAAATCTTTGTCCTGGATTATTCCGGGTTTTCCGGGAGTAACGTTTTGTTCACATTCTCCTTTAGCTTTCCGATAATCAAGCGGTAAAACTGAAACCCGGGCTGCTCTAACTTTATCTTCCACAGCCCTGATGATCCACTATTCAATGATTGCTAATGCGTCTTTAATAGAAAGAATTTTATATTCATTTCCATCCATTTTTACGTCTGTTCCTGCATACTTTGCATAAAGAACAGTTTGACCAACTGCAACATCCATAGGCTCTCTTTCGCCTTTGTCATTCATTTTGCCAAGTCCGACTGCAACAACTTCACCCTTTTGAGGTTTTTCTTTTGCGCTGTCCGGAATAAAAATTCCGCCTGAAGTTTGTTCAGTATCTTCAATAACTTTAACTACAATTCTGTCTCCTAATGGTTTTAACATATTATTTCTCCTTCTTACATTAACATTACAATTATATTTATATAACGATTTTTGAAAATAATTAAAAAACTTAAGGATTTTTTAATGATTGATTGAAAAATATCTAAAAATAAGTTATTATTAATAATGTAACAAGTATAAAAAAGGAGATTTGATTATGCGAAACGTAGTAATAGCAAGGCTTTTCGGGGGGGGGGCATAATAGTTTAAGCTCCTTATCAGATGTTGCACCTTTCTTAAATTTTACCCGTATTGCGGGATTTACACTGGCAGAAGTTCTCATAACTCTTGCTATAATCGGTGTCGTAGCAGCTTTAACATTCCCGATGCTGCTTGCAAAATACCAAAAACAGGTTACCGTAAGCGGTCTTCAGAAATCATACTCTGTTGTAACAAATATGATACGTAAAGCCGAGGCAAAGCATGGCGTTATATCAGAATGGGCAGGATGGAGCGCTGATCTTCCCTGGTATATAAAAACAAGAAATACACAGGATATATTGGAAAATTATCTTGCTCCTGAAGCAATAGGAACAAAGGTTTATGCGAGCAACTCAATGTCTGGAAATTTTTACGTACGTTTTATGTGCGATACCGAAGATAACGGCGCTGATAACGATGCTCAATATAAACGTATGGATGGTGGAGAAGTTATAACCTCTTCTAATGAAATTATACAATCAATGCGGCTGGCTGATGGAGCCTGTGTTGGTTTTAAACCTATTGATGGTAATGTTGCATTTGTTTATATTGATATAAACGGAGCTAAAAAGCCTAATGTTGTAGGAAAAGATTTCTTTGAATTTATACTTACATATGAAGGAAAATTGCTCCCGCGCGGATATGAATTATCTGACGAAGATTTAAAAAATGACAAAAACTGTCCTATAAGTTCTTATTATATCGGAGATTGCAGTGCCGCAAAAATTATGCGGGCAGGATGGCGGATAACTTCGGATTACAACTGGAGGTAAAATATTTTTTCATTGTGTACACACTTTGTAACGCGTTCTGTTGAAAAAAAACATGTTTATGAGATAATTTTATTGAAGCTAAATAGTAAATAGCAGAAGTACACAATATATAAAAAAGGAAAAACAAAATGGCAAGAAAAACTCCATTAGAAAAAATCAGAAACATTGGTATTGCCGCTCACATTGACGCAGGTAAAACCACTACTACTGAGCGTATCTTGTTCTACACAGGTAAAACACATAAAATCGGTGAAGTTCACGATGGTGCTGCTGTAACCGACTTTATGGAACAGGAACGTGAAAGAGGTATTACAATCCAGTCAGCAGCAGTTACTGCCGCTTGGAAAGGACATCAGATTAACGTTATTGACACCCCTGGGCACGTTGACTTTACAATCGAAGTTGAGCGTTCTCTACGTGTATTAGACGGTGTTGTAGCTGTTTTCTGCGCGGTTGGCGGTGTTCAATCACAGTCAGAAACAGTTTGGAGACAGGCTAACAGATATGAAGTTCCTCGTATGGTTTTCGTTAACAAAATGGACAGAACAGGTGCTAACTTCTATCGTGTAGTTGACCAGATTAGAAACAGATTAGGCGGTAACGCTCACCCTATCAGATTACCTATCGGTGCTGAAGATAAATTCCAGGGCTTAATCGACTTGTTTGAAATGAAAGCTTATATCTATACCAACGATTTAGGTACAGATATTAAAGTTGAAGATATTCCTGCCGATATGCTTGATCAGGCTAAAGAATACAGAGAAGCTCTTGTTGAAGCTATTGCAGAAACTGATGACGCTTTAATGGAAAAATATTTTGAAGATCCTGAATCAATAACAGTTGATGAATTGAAAAAAGGTTTGAGAAAAGCTGTTTGCGATAACAAAATCGTTCCTGTTACCTGCGGTACAGCATTCAAAAACAAAGGTGTTCAATTACTACTTGATTCAATCGTAGAATTGATGCCATCACCGGTTGATGTTAAAGCTATTGAAGGTGAACTTGAAGACGGTACAAAAGTTGAAAGACATTCTTCTGATGATGAACCGTTCTCAGCTCTTGCTTTCAAAGTTATGACAGACCCTTATGTAGGTCGTTTAACATTCTTGAGAATATACTCAGGTAAATTGACTTCAGGTTCTTATGTTCTTAACGCTACAAACGGTAAGAAAGAACGTATCTCAAGATTGGTTCAAATGTATGCTGATCAGAGAATTGAAGAAGATGAAGTTTACGCAGGCGACATCTGCGCAGCTGTTGGTTTGAAAGATACTACTACAGGTGACACTTTGTGTGATGAAAAATCACCAATTATTCTTGAAAGAATGACTTTCCCTGAACCTGTAATTTCAGTTGCTATCGAACCGAAAACAAAAGCTGACCAGGATAAAATGGGTATCGCTCTTCAAAAACTTGCTGAAGAAGATCCTTCATTCAGAGTTAAATCTGATACAGAAACAGGTCAGACAATTATTTCAGGTATGGGTGAACTTCACCTTGATATTATCGTTGACCGTTTACTAAGAGAATTCAAAGTTGACGCTAACGTTGGTAAACCTCAGGTTGCTTACAGAGAAACTATCCGCGGAAATGCTGATCAGGATTCTAAATTCATCCGTCAGTCAGGTGGTAAAGGTCAATACGGGCACGTTAAAATCAGAATTTCACCGGCTGAAGAAAATGCAGGATTTGTATTTGAAAACAAAATCGTCGGCGGTGCTATTCCGAAAGAATACATCGAACCTGCAAGAAAAGGTATGGAAGAAGCTCTTGAAGGCGGTATCTTAGCAGGCTTCCCTATGATAGACGTTAAAGTTGAACTTTATGATGGTTCTTACCACGAAGTTGACTCTTCTGAAATGGCATTTAAAATTGCCGGTTCAATGGCTATCAAAGAAGGCTGCCGTAAAGCTAAAGCTTGTATCCTTGAACCTATGATGAAAGTTGAAATCGAAGTTCCGGAAGAAAATACCGGTGATATTATCGGTGATATTTCTTCAAGAAGAGGACGTGTTGAAGGTATGGAAATCATTGAAGGTACTGGTATCCAGAAAATCAATGCTATTGTTCCTCTTGCTGAAATGTTCGGTTATGCAACTGACATCCGTTCAAAAACTCAGGGACGCGGTACTTTCTCAATGGAATTCAAATGTTACGAACAAGTTCCTGCAAATATCGAAAAAGAAATTATCGAGAAATCAGGAGTTGTTGCAAAAGACTAATTCCATTTCAGATTATATAAAAAAGACCTCTTTAACAGAGGTCTTTTTTGTTTTGTTTAATTTTCCTAAAATGATTAGCATCACGATATTTGAATACTTTTGCAGGATTACCTCCTGCAATTGCGAGCGGCGGAATTTCTCCGTGAACAACTGCACCTGCCTGAATAATAGCACCTTCGCCAATTTTGCTTCCTGCAAGAATGATAGCTCTTGCACCTATCCACACAAAATCTCCTATTTCGGTATCCTTTGGAATAATTGTTCTATCATATGGTAAATCTGTTCCTTTGTAATTGTGATTATCCGAAATAATCAGACTGTCAAATCCTGCTCTGAAATAGTTGCCCAAGATAACTTTCCCGCTGCCGCTTATATGGAGCCCGTTGAGTGATACATTATTTTTTATAATAGTATTTCTGTTTACTGTAGAAAATTTTCCGCAGTAAAAATTTTTTCCGATTGACTTTGCTGTAAATATTATCTGAATACTGTTGCAAAACAGACGGAATTTTTCTCGTAAAAATTTAATTGGAATTAAGCAGGATAGAATTTTAATCATACTTCTGAAAGTATTATATATAACAAAAGGTATCTTGTAAAGCACTTTTTAATATAAAGTGACGGTATGGGTATTCTTAAAAAGTGCTTTCTACGTTACCCTTATATAAAAAGGAAAATATATGTTTCTCATTGATAAACAGAACATAGGCTTAGTAATAAAAAATGCCCGTAAAAAAGCAGGACTAAAGCAATATGAAGTTGCCGAGAAAGCCGGTTTTACAGAAAAGCACTTAAGCAGGATTGAAAATGGCAAATATCTTCCAAAGCTTGAACACTTTCTAATTCTCACATCATTGCTTAATCTAAAACTTGAAGATTTTGGTATAATATCCTCAGATCAAAATATCTCAAAAGCCAGGGCAGAACTAATTAATAGAATTACAGTTATTGATGAAAACAGAGTACAAATGTATTATGAGATCCTTAATTCTGTTGATAAAATATTAGATTTATCTCGTAAAGCTTAATCGATTGTATTATAGCTTTAATATGTTATAATAAATAAGGACACAAATATCTTATAGCAGATATATTTCTCGAAACGAAAGCTGTGCCTGAGGCACAACACAACCCGGGTGAACGAAAATCTTATCAGGTATACTAAGCGGACGCGATAAAAATAACTAAGAAAAAATATTTGTTTTCGAGGCGATAGCGGAAGCTGGGCGGGAGCGTGTCCGAGAAAATAAATATTTTTTCTTAAATAAAAAAAGAAAAATCAACATTAAAGAAAAAGAAATAATTAGCTGTAATGAAGCAATGCGAGAGCGTGCCCGAAAAAAGTTTTATATATAATCAAAAAAGAAGAAAGAACAAATACAACTAAAAAAGGAGATTAAAATTATGGAAAACGCAGTAAAGACAAGAGTTTCCGGGGGGGGGGCAAGGTAATTTAAGCTCCATAACCGGTATTGGCGCCGGTACTGAGCCATTTCGCGCCGCCGAACAAAGAACCATTAAACGAGGCTTTACGTTAGCCGAGGTGTTGATAACCCTTGGAATTATCGGAATAGTAGCAGCAATGACAATGCCAACGCTAATACAGAAAAATAATAATAAGGTAGTAGAAACCAGATTAATGAAGTTTTATTCTGTAATAAATCAGGCAATAAAAATGGCAGAGGTGGATTATGGAGATAAAGTTTACTGGTGGGAGGATGTAAAAGGGGCTGAAATTGATAAGGATGGAAATCCTGTTCCGGGGACTTCTGCTTCGGAAAAATGGTTTAATAAGTATTTAGCTCCGTATATGAAAATACTTAAAACAAAGACCTTATCTGACGGCTCTTTTAGGGTTTATTTTGCAGACGGTAGTGCCTTAAACTCACGACCACATACTACACGGGACTGGTATTTTTATGCCGGTAATCCTGAAAAGTGTGAAAGTCTTGGTAATAAAGGTTATGGCACATGTTACTTTGCTTTTTATTACAATCCGACTACATCAGATTCTCGTTATAATTCCAATAAAAGTTTTGAGCCATGGAAATATGCTTGGGATGGAGATATAGAAAGATTAAAAAACGCTTGTTACAATAATACACCGCTTGGAGATAGTAGCGTATCGGGAAAAAGTTATTGTACAGCTGTAATCCAGTTAAATGGCTGGAAAATCCCTGATGATTATCCTTATAAGGTAAGATATTAGCCGCGTGTTCCGTAAAACGCGCCAATTTCTATTTTATTTGTAACATAGTGTTGCTTATTACAAATGTTTATTCTAAAATTTTGCTAGAAGCCTGCGTCGTATCAGGCGCAAGGTACTAATCAAAGACTAGCTAAGGAGATACTATGAACGAGCTTTTGAAAAAATCGGCTGCTGAACAAAGCAAAGCCCTGAAAAATAAAGAAGTTTCCGCTGTGGAATTAACAAATGCAGCTTTTGACAGAATTGGAGAACTCGATGAAAAACTGGGTGCATTCAACTCTTTAACAAAAGAAACTGCTCTGGAAACAGCAAAAAAAGTTGATGAAAAAATTGCAAAAGGCGAAGAATTACCGCTGCTTGCCGGTATTCCTCTCGCGCTTAAAGATAATATGAACTTGAAAGGTTCTAAAACAACTGCATCAAGTAAGATTTTAGAAAACTTTGTATCACCTTTTAATGCAACAGTTACAGAAAAATTACTGGGCAACCTTGTTCCAATTGTCGGAAAAGCTAATCTTGACGAATTTGCAATGGGTTCTTCTAATGAAAACTCCGCATTCAAAAAAGTTCATAATCCTTGGGATTTGAAAAAGGTTCCAGGTGGTTCTTCTGGCGGTTCTGCTGCATCTGTATCTGCCTGTGAAGCAACATTGGCTTTAGGTTCTGATACAGGTGGCTCAATACGTCTTCCTGCATCATTCTGTGGTATTGTCGGAATGAAGCCTACTTACGGAAGAGTTTCCCGCTACGGACTGATTGCATTTGCGTCCTCGCTTGACCAAATTGGTCCTTTTGCCAGAACCGTTGAAGACGCTGCAAATTTACTTGAAGTTATTTCCGGTCATGATCCAAAAGATAGCACTTCCTTAAACTTACCTGTAGAACATTATGCGGCTCATCTGAATGATGATATTAAAGGTATGAAAGTTGGTGTTATAAAAGAACTTATGGCAGAGGGGCTTTCTGCAGATGTTCAAAAAGCAATGGAAAAAGCTATTGAAGATTATAAAAAGCTTGGTGCCGAAGTCGTTGAGATTTCGCTTCCAAACTTGAAACATTCAATTGGAATTTACTATATTCTTGCTACAGCAGAATGCTCTTCAAATCTTGCAAGATTTGATGGTGTAAAATACGGCTACAGAACTCCTGATGCCAAAAATTTAATGGAAATGTATACAAAAACAAGAGCTGAAGGGTTCGGTCCTGAAGTTAAACGCCGTATAATGCTTGGTACTTATGCTTTATCCTCAGGCTATTACGATGCTTATTATAAGAAAGCACAGCAGATGAGAGCACTTGTAACGCAGGATTTTGTTGAGGCGTTTAAGAAAGTTGATATATTAATTTCGCCAACCTGCCCTAATACAGCGTTTGAGATTGGCGCAAAATCTTCCGATCCGCTCCAGATGTATTTGACAGATATTGCAACAATTTCCGCAAACCTTGCCGGAATACCTGGTATGAGTGTTCCTGCCGGATTTGATAAGGACGGAATGCCAATCGGTCTGCAAATCCTTGCTCCTCAATTGCAGGAAAGCAGATTGTTTAACGCAGCTCATAAATTTGAACGGGCAAATGATTACTACTTGCAATTAGCAAATATATAAAAATACTAAAATATAAAAAAGGGCGGATTTTTAAATCCGCCCTTTTTATGCTTACAAATCGATATTATTTGTTTTTCTAAACCAAAATTATAAATTAAAATGCAATTCCATCAAAGAATTTTTCCATTGGAACGTTTAAAACTCTTGCCATTTTAAATAGAGCAATTGCAGTTGGAGATGTTATGCCCTGCTCAATTTTACTAACATGGCTTAAACTCATATCTATTTTTTCTGCAAAATCTTCCTGGGTTAAATCTTTACGAATTCTTTCTATTTTGATGTTTCGTCCTAATTTATGTTTAATATCCTTTTCCATTTATAAATTATATTATCTTGACAATTATTGTTTAAGTGAATATAATGATTATAATGTCAATATATTGATACCTAGTAATAATATATTGATAGGGAGGATATTTATGCAAAAACACGCTTTTACATTGTCAGAAACTCTAATAACTCTTGGTATTATCGGTGTGGTAGCTTCTATGACGCTCCCTGCTGTCGTAAATAAATATCAGGAAAAAGTAACGGTTACAAAATTAAAAAAAATTTATAGTGTTTTTTCACAATGTTATTTAACTTCTGTTCAAAAGTACGGCACTCCTGATGAATGGGGGATTAGTGGTCGAGATGCAGGAAGTTCTGATAATAATGAAGAAAATTACACTGCACAAAATTCGATTTTAATTAGAAATAAATTGTTTGAAAATCTTAAAAAGCTCAAAGATTGTGATAATGCAAAAAACCAAAAGGCTTGCGGTATGAGTGATAAATATTATAGGATGAATGGTACAGTTAATACTGAAATTGCTGGTTCCACTGCGAAAACATCTTCAACATTTTTACTTGACGGAAGTTCTATTATGCTTATTGCAAATCCTGTAGGTGAATATCGTGGTTCAGGAGTACTCAGTGAAACTTATGCCATTATATATGTTGATCTTAATGGTGTAAAATCGCCAAATACTTACGGCAAAGATTTATTTATGTTTTATTTAACAAAACAGAACATAATTCCTACCGGCACACAAAATGAAACTATATGGCCATTTTCTAGTTGCTATACATCTGGTGGAGCTTGTACTGCCTGGGTAATAATAAATGAAAACATGGATTATTTAAGATGTAAAGACCTTTCATGGAATGGTAAGAAAAAATGTTAGTAATAAAAAAGCTCCTTATGTTTATAAGGAGCTTTTTTTATGATGAATATTATAAATATTATTCTTTAGTATATTCAGCATCGATTACATCATCATCTTTTTTGTCATCACTTGCTGATGATGCACTTTCGCTGTTTGCTGAGCTTTGTGAAGCAGCATCTTCTTTTTGTACAGCTTCGTAAGCTTTTTGTGAGATGCTGAACATTGTCTGCTGCAATTCATCTGACAATTTTTTCAACTCATCTACCGGTTTGTTTTCATCAATTGCCTTTTGAAGTGCTGCTTTTTGTTCATCAAGTTTTGTCTTATCAGCTGCATCAATTTTGCCTTCAAAATCTTTTACAATTCTGTCTGCTGAACCGATTAAACTTGTTGCATTGTTTTTAATTTCAGCTTCTTCTTTTTTCTTTTTATCTTCAGCTGCATTTGCTTCAGCCTCTTTTACCATTTTGTCAATGTCTTCTTCTGAAAGGTTAGAAGAGTTTGTGATGGTAATTTTTTGTTCTTTATTAGTGGCTTTATCTTTAGCTGAAACATTTACGATACCGTTTGCGTCAATATCGAATGTAACTTCGATTTGTGGCAAACCTCTCATTGCCGGCGGAATACCGTCAAGTCTGAACATACCTAATGATTTGTTATCTTTTGCCATTGGTCTTTCACCTTGCAGAACGTGAATATCAACGGCAGTCTGGTTATTTTCGGCAGTTGAGAATACCTGTGATTTAGAAACAGGTATAGTTGTGTTTCTTGGAACAAGCGGTGTCATAACTCCGCCAAGTGTTTCAATACCTAATGTTAAAGGTGTTACATCTAACAATACGATGTCTTTAACTTCACCGGCAAGTACACCGGCCTGAACTGCTGCACCTACTGCAACAACTTCGTCAGGGTTAACTGACTGGTTAGGTTCTTTTCCTGTGTATTCTTTTACTAACTGCTGAACTGCAGGAATACGTGTTGAACCTCCGACTAATACAACTTCGTTGATGTCTGATTTTGAAACGCCTGCATCTTTTAACGCATTTTCAACAGGAGTTTTACATCTGTTTAAAAGGTCGCGGCATAAGTCTTCAAATTTTGCTCTTGTCAAGCTTAATTCTAGGTGTTTAGGACCGTTTGCATCCGCAGTGATGAACGGTAAGCTGATGCTTGTTTCCATAACTGATGATAATTCAATTTTAGCTTTTTCAGCAGCTTCTTTAACACGCTGCATAGCTTGTTTATCACCACGAAGGTCAATACCTTCTTGTTTTTGAAATTCATCACAAATCCAATCCATTACTTTCTGGTCGAAGTCATCACCGCCTAAGTGAGTATCGCCTGATGTTGAAAGAACTTCATGAACACCATCGCCGATTTCAAGGATGGATACATCGAATGTACCGCCGCCTAAGTCGAATACAAGAACTTTTTCTGATTTTTCTTTTTCAAGACCGTAAGCAAGAGCTGCTGCAGTTGGTTCGTTTACGATACGTAATACATCCAAACCTGCAATTCTTCCTGCGTCTTTTGTTGCTTGTCTTTGAGCATCGTTAAAGTAGGCTGGAACAGTAATAACTGCAGATGTTACTTTTTCACCCAAATATGCACTGGCATCATCAGCCAGTTTTCTTAAAATCATAGCAGAGATTTCCTGAGGGGTGTAATCTTTGCCGTCAATGTTTACTTTATAATCATCGCCCATATGTCTTTTAATTGAAGCGATTGTTTTATCAGGGTTAAGGATAGCCTGACGTTTTGCAAGCTGACCTACCAGTTTTTCACCTGTTTTTGAAAAACCAACTATTGAAGGGGTTGTTCTTGAACCTTCAGCGTTGGCAATGACGGTTGGCTTACCGCCTTCCATGACTGCTACAACTGAGTTTGTTGTACCGAGGTCAATACCAATTGTTTTTGCCATAATTTATCGTCTCCTTTTACCTAAAATTAATAATTTTTCTTTATACTTTATGTTATAACACTGTTTTTCAATAATCATTAAAAAATAAACAAAAAATTAATAATTTCAAAAATATTTAGTTGTGATTTGTTGGAAAATAGATTATAATAAAAAAGCAGAGGAAAAACATGATAGAAAAGCTATAAATGAATTCTCAAACAGTCTTCCGCTCAGCACCCGCACCCAAATGAGCGCGCTGTAAAAAGCCGGCTTAATGTCGTGCCTCAGGCACCGCTAACGTTTCGAAAACATATATAGCTTTTCAAGCGTCAGAACATTTAAAGTAAATATATTTGTTTTCGAGGCGATAGCGAGAGCAGGGCGAGAGCGTGTCCGAGAAAATAAATATATTTTCTTTTAATGTTCTGACGTTTGAAAACTATATATGTTTTCGAAACGATAGCGGGAACGGAGTGGAAGCGTGTTTGAGAAAACATATATAGCTTTTCAAGCATGTTTTTCCTCTGCTTTTTTATTATAAATCATTTTTTTTGCTTTTGCAATAAAAAAGAGAGCTTGCACCCTCTTTTTTCTATCTTTGACCGTTGAATGCTTTTAATCCGAGATACTTAGCAGCTGACCCCAGCTTTTGCTCAATTCTTATCAACTGGTTGTATTTTGCCATTCTATCAGAACGGGAGGCTGAACCGGTTTTAATTTGTCCGCAGTTTGTTGCAACAGCCAAATCAGCAATAAAAGTATCCTCTGTTTCTCCTGAACGGTGTGAAACTATTGAGGTATAGCCGGCACCATGAGCCATTGAAATTGCATTCAGAGTTTCTGTTAATGTACCGATTTGATTTACCTTAATCAATATTGAATTTGCAACCCCTCTGCGGATACCTTCCGCAAGACGTCTTGTATTTGTAACAAACAAGTCATCTCCAACAAGCTGGCATCTATTTCCTATGCTGTCTGTAAGCATTTTCCAGCCGTCCCAGTCCTGCTCTGCCATGCCGTCTTCAATTGAAATAATAGGGTATTTATTAACCCACCCGCTGAGAAAATCAACCATCTCATCAGGTGTAAGCGTTTTGTTTTCCCCGGCAAGCTTATACAAGCCGTCTTCATAAAACTCAGAAGATGCAACGTCTAAACATATTTTTACCTGATTTGTATCATATCCTGCCTTATCTATTGCTTCAAGAATTACTTCAATTCCTTCAGCGTTTGACTGCAAATTAGGTGCAAAACCGCCTTCATCACCGACTGAAGTTGCCAGACCTTTTCCATGAAGAACTTTTTTCAAGGTATGGAAAATATTACAGCCCATTTCAATTGCATGCTGGAAGCTTTCAGCACCTACAGGCGCAATCATAAACTCCTGAAAATCAATATTATTGTCGGCATGCGCACCGCCATTTATAATATTCATCATCGGTACAGGAAGAGTTAAGGCGTTAATACCGCCCAAATATCTGTATAATGCCATTTCATAACCCTTAGCTGCTGCCTTTGCACAGGCAAGAGAAACTCCGAGAATTGCATTTGCCCCCAATTTAGATTTATTTTCTGTACCGTCCATATCAATCATAAACGTATCAATTTCTCTCTGATGAGAAGCTTTTTCGCCTATAAGTTCCGGTGCTATAATATTATTGACGTTATTGACAGCTTTCATAACACTTTTGCCCTGATAGTAATTTTCATCACTATCACGCAGTTCAAGCGCCTCATAAATTCCTGTTGATGCACCAGAAGGTACGGCAGCCCTGCCTTTTGCTCCATTTGTAAGTTTTACTTCTACCTCTACAGTCGGATTGCCGCGTGAATCAAGAATTTGACGCGCCACAATATCTTCAATAAATGTTGACATAACACTCTCCTTTTACCATTAGTACACTGTATTTGTCGTAATTCTGGCATAAAATTTTTATTTATGCAAGTAACTAGTTATGCAATTTCTCTTTAACTTTAAACACAATATGCTTTATGCTTCCCATATATCCAAGGAACAATATGGTTGAAGCACTTATCCAGGCAATCGGACCAGAATAAAAGATACCTATGTAGCCAAATTTCATCGCCAGATATACAGCCGCAAACGCTCTCATGATAAGTTCGGCAATACACGCAAATAGCGGAAATATTGTTTCGCCCATACCTTGCAGCGCATTTCTGTAAATAAAAATTTGACCGAGAAAGAAGTAGAAAATAGTGCTTATTAAAAGATAACGGTGTGCTATATCGATTATTTCTTCTGTTGCTGTTCCTATAAAAGCGCCTATAATATCTGTTCCCCATATACGCATCACAAATGCCATAAGAATACTTAAAGCAATATTTATAGTAGAAGTTTTGATAACACCAAGCCTTATCCTTTTAAACTTTCTAGCACCGAAATTCTGTGCAACATATGAAGCAAGAGCAACCCCGAAAGACATCATCGGAAGCGTCGCTATTTGCTCAATTCTCAATGCCGCAGTAAGTGCAGCAATAACGTTTGAGCCAAAAGTATTGCATACGCTTTGAATGATTATAATTCCTATACCTATTATAGAAAACTGAACAGCCATAGGAAAACCTATACGCATGTGTTCATAAACCGAATTATAAAAAGTTCTGTCAAACTTTATCATCCAGTCACTCTTTTTCAAATGAAGTATAGGAAACTTATATTTCACAAAAAATAAACATAATATAACCGAAATAGCCTGAGAAAGTATAACCGCAACCGCAGAACCCGGCACACCCATATGAAAAACTTCAATAAAAACCAGAGCAAGAATAATATTTATTATTGAAGCAATAATTAAAAAATATAAAGGAGTCTTGCTGTCGCCAAGAGCCCTGATAATGCTTGCAAGCAGATTGTACATAGTTGTAGATAAAAGCCCTATAACAACAATTTCAATATACCAGTACGCATTATGATAAATGTTTGCCGGAACATTAAGCCAGTGCAAAATCGGGTTCATGAAAATAGTACAAATAACAGAAAAAATTAAAGTAACGATTGTGCTTAAAATAGTGGAAACTACAACCGAATCCCTTACACCGTCATAATCTTTCGCCCCGTAGCGCTGCCCTGTAACAACCGCAAAACCGTTAGTAAAACCAACAATTACAAACATAATTAAAAAGAACAGCGGAGCAACAGCCCCAACAGCAGCAAAAGGTTCAACACCGAGAAGCCTGCCGACTATCACAAGATCTGCAATATTATATAACTGCTGGAAAATATTACCTATCAGCAATGGTACTGAAAAAAGCAGTATTAATTTTAACGGCTCCCCCTTGGTTAAATCTTTAATCATGAAAAATATACCTTCAATTGCACTATTTTATTATATTATAAAATTGATATAAAACACGCAGGTTTTTATTATCCAATTGTATAGCACTGATGAGTTCATCTCTTATCTCATCCAAATCTTTCTGGTGCTCAAAGTCAAACAAATCCTTTGGAGTAACCCCAAGTACTTCTGCAAGTCTGCCTATCTTTTCAGCTCTTATAAAGCTCTTGCCGCATTCAATTTTACTTAAATTCCGCTCCGCAATATCTATTTTTTCTGCGAGTTCCTCCTGAGATAACTTATTCTTCAACCGCAGTTCTTTTAATTTTCGTCCAAAAAGATATTTTATATCGTCCATGTAACCTCTTACAAATAAAAGTATATATTTTTTACAAATTACAATTAATGATATAAAACATACTTTTTAAATTGACAGAGTATCTAAAAAATAGTATAGTTAGATATATAACATAGAATTTACTAGAGAAAAGTATATAAAAAATGGAGAAAATTATGAAAAAAGCCTTCACCTTAGCAGAAGTTTTAATTACTCTCGGAATTATAGGGATAGTTGCGGCAATGACACTGCCAGCTTTAATTCAAAAAAATTCAGAAAAAGAAATAATAGCAAAATTAAAAAAGTTTAACAGTACAATGAATCAGGCATTTATGCTTGCAAAAAATGAAAACGGTGAAATTGAAACCTGGGGTCTGACAACAGCCGGTATGGTGACTGATCCGACAGAAGAGGAACAGATGAACAATAATGAAGTTGTAAATAAATTTTGGGATATTATGTCCCCATACCTTAAAATAATATCAAAATGTAAAGCAGGTACAAATGAATGCAAATCTTATGAAAGATATTCTCTTGACGGAACTAAGTTTAGTAAATTCACACCCTATATAATTTTGGCTGACGGAACATATATAGTAGGAACAACTGTTGCAAGCGGTACTTGCAGCAGCAGCGTCGGAACTTCAAAACAGCTGCAGCATATATGTGGTGAAATCTTTGTTGATGTGAATGGTAAAAAGGCACCGAATAAAACAGGTGAAGACGTATTTCTTTTTTATTACACAAAATATGGATTTGTACCAATGGGAACAGGTCAGCAGACAAGCGGATTTACATTTGAAGATTACTGTAATAAGAGAAATCCAAGTGCACTTAACGGATACGGCTGTACAGCCTGGGTAATCTATAATGAAAATATGGATTATTTGCATTGTAACGATTTAAACTGGGATGGGAAAAAATCTTGTAAATAAAAGGGCTTGAAATTTAAAATCTTTTGTGAGAAAATAAAATTCGTCAATTGAATATTAATCTATGGCACAGCAGCTCCAATGAGCGAAGCGGACAAAATTAAATATTTATGAGAACATCTCTCGAAGCAGCTGAGCCGATGAAATTGAATAAAGAATTAAAATGGCAAGGTAGCTCCAGTGAGCGAAGCGAACAAAATTAAATATTTGTGAGAGCACCGCTCGAAGCAACTGAGCCGATGAAAATTGAATAAAGGAATTATAAAATGGCAAGGTAGCTCAGTTGGTGAGAGCGCACGGCTCATACCCGTGAGGTCGAGAGTTCGAATCTCTCCCTTGCTAAATAAAAAGAGGATAGGATTTTTCCTAATCCTCTTTTTTTAATTAATTCTTAAAAGAATCCATATATTTCTGCAATTCTACAAAGAATCTTGAAAGGTGATTGTATTTTAACGGGACATTTTGTCTGAACGAATAAAAGGATTATTTGGTAAGGTTGGCTTGGTGTTTGAATGATGGCGGTCGGAAGTAATCGTTTTATGTGTTATGAAACCGGACGAAAAGTCTCTTTTGGGTATCAGAAAGTGGCTCAAATTTCCAACATTTTATTTTAAAAACCTAATAACAGTTCTGTATTTCCCCAATTTTACTAAATTGTACGGATAAAACGATTATTGGACTTTTGAAGTAAATAATGTCCGATTTGGCTTTAATAAGAGTAATTTGTGTTGGTATGTTACAAAAGCAGGAAAACAGGAACACTTTTCCGACTTCAGAGTTAATCTGTGAGTATGGATGAATTTATTAGTATTAATGAAATAGCAAGAATAAAAGGCTTAAAAAGTACACGTTCAATAAGACTTGCGATTAATCAGGGTAAGTATATCGCAAGAGAAGTTGAAGTAAAGGGCGGAAAATCCTATGAAATCCTTTATTCTTCCTTAGAGTCGGATATACAAGATAAACTGGATGAAGAAGAGTTAAAATCAACTGCACTTGTTCCGTTTGAAAACAAGGTAAATTTTGTATCAGAACATGCAAAATTAGCAGCTCTTGCAAAAGTGGATATTGTTGTAGCTTTAAATAACCTTCGTAAAAAATATCCAACTAAGAAAGAAGCTGATTCAGTATTTTTAGATTTATACAATAGCGGAATGTATTTGCCACAAATACATAAATTTGTGGGTCCAATTTCGATAGGAACACTTCATCGTTGGGTTAAGATGTTTGAAAATTATGGAACGGATGGGCTTCTACAAAAACGTAAAACTAATCAACAAGGTGAATATAATACGATTTTGAATGAGGAAATGAAACAGATATTTTTGAAATATTTGTTACACCCGAATAAATTTCGTATCGGAAAAGCTATAAATTTAACAAAACATATTCTAGAAAAGCGAGGATATGAAAATATTCCTTGTAATCTAACATTCAGAAGATTTGCGGAGAATTTTAAGAAAAACAATTATTCAAAGTGGATTTTATTTAGAGAAGGTGAAAAAGCATATCACGATAAAGTTGAACCGTATATAGAACGAGATATTTCTAAAATTGAAGTAGGAGATGTTTTGATAGCTGATGGACATGTTCTTAATTTTCAAATAATTAATCCATTTACAGGAAAGCCGACCAGAGCAACTTTGGTCGGCTTTTTAGATTGGAAATCAACAGCATTAGTCGGTTATGAAATTATGATGAGTGAGAATACTCGATGCATAGCAAGTGCATTAAGAAATTCTATTTTAAATCTTGGTCTGATTCCGAAGGTAGTTTATCAAGATAACGGAAAAGCATTTAAAGCAAAATATTTCCAAAATATAGATTTTGACGAAGCGGGATTTAATGGGATTTATGCAAAACTTGGAATAAAATCAGTTTTTGCAAAACCATATAATGCAAGAGCAAAAGTTATTGAAAGATTCTTCCTTGAATTTCAAGAAGAGTTTGAAAAAATGATGACAAGTTATATAGGGACAAGTGTTGAAAATAAACCGGCTTGGATGAAACGAGGAGAAAAACTTCATAAAGATATGCATAATAAGTTAACAAAAAACTATATTCCAACTATTCAAGAAACAATAAAATTTATAGATTGCTGGCTAGATTACCATAATTCAAAACCTTGTCCTAATAACCGTTCAAAAACTATTCAAGAGATGTTAAATGATATTTCAAAAGAGAATATTGATAAAAGTATTTTGAACGACCTTATGATGAAAACAGAAACAAGGACAATAAATAAACATGGAATAACATTTCTAGGAATGCATTATAGGAGTGATTATTTATTGGATTTAAGAGAAAAAGTGTTTATAAAATACAGTTTGTTTGACCTTTCAAAAGTCCTTGTGTATTCAATAAAAGGTGAATTTTTATGTATCGCAAGACAAGTTGAAAAAGTTCATCCAATGGCAAATCACTTGGGAACAGTAAAAGATATGGAACAATTTAAGCAACAAATACAAAAACAGCAACGCAGATTTAAGAGAGTGAAAAAAGAGTTCTTAAAGTATTTCCCTAAAGAAAAAGCAGAAGCTATAGAGATTGAACAGGAAGAAGTTATTGAAATTGAAAAATTTGAACAGACTAAAACACCACTAAAACGCAAATTAAACTTTCGGGAACAGCAAATGAATATTCCAGTATTTAACGCTGATTATGAAAAATATGAATGGTTAATGAAATACGGTTGTACCAATCCTGAACAAAGAAAGTGGCTTAAGAGGTATTTAAATAGTGATGAATATGCCAATTTATACGCAGATTGTGAACATAATAAGAAAAATGTATTTGACCAAGAAGGAGTATAAAGATGAATAAAGTATTTGTAAAAACGAAGAACGTCAAAAACTTTGTATCATTAATGGAGGAGGTAAAACAACTACCTAATAATATACCTAAAATTATTCTTGTTTATGGAGAGTATGGACTCGGAAAATCAGAAACTATAAAGTGGTGGACTTTTAAAAATGATTGCATATATGTAAGAGCAAACCAAGGTATGACAAGTCGGTGGCTGTTATCTGAAATTGCAGAAGAATTAGGAGAAGAACCGTTTTGGCATATTCAGGATACGTTTAATCTCGTTGAACAGAAGTTAAAACAAAATCCCAAACCGCTAATTATTGATGAGGTTGACTACCTTGTAAACAATAATGTTATTGAGATTTTAAGGGATTTGTGTGATAGGACAGGGTGTCCAATGATACTGGTCGGGATGATAAATATTGACAAGAAGTTATCAAGATATCCTCATTTGAAAGATAGGATTTATAAGACATTTAAGTTTGAACCTTATGATAAACAGGATATTATGCAAATTCTATCGGAACTATCTGAAATCCCAATTACGAATGACGGCTTGGAGTACCTTGCAACAAGACACAATCAGTTAAGGCAGATAGTAAAACTAATTAATAAAATTGAAAAACTCGCCAAAACAAATGAACTAAAAGAACTTAACGAAAAAAATCTAAGGAGTATTTTAAGTGAAAGACAAAATATTACAACTTTGCAAACGTCTAAACAAATTTTCACTTGAGAATCTCGAAATATTGTCAGAAATTCCGAAAAGCAACCTGTTTCCTTTACTGGATGAATTTGTTAAGGAAGGCAAATTGATAACTAAAAACGGTGAATACATATATTGCAAACAAAACCCTGTCATACAGAATTATTCTATATTTAAACTTTATCCTGCTGTGGTAACGGATACTGTTATCAGGTGCTTTTGTGAAGACATTAAAACAATAAAGACATCTAATATTGCAAATATAGGCGAAGATCAGGTGCAGAAATTTTATACAATATTTAGAACCTTGATTTATCAAAGACAGAAAAGACAGCTTGACTCATATTATTTAAAACAGCCGCAAAAAGCACGACACAGAAAGTTTTTCAATAAGGAAGTTTATTTGTATTTCTATTTTAATCAAATTTTTGTATCCGAAACTCTTTTAAAATCAGAGGATGACAAGATGTTCTCATCTAAGGAAAAAGCTGAATTTACAACAATATATTGCTACCTGTCAAGAAATCTGACTCATAACACAAATGCCAATAACCTGAGTTACAAAATAGCAGAAACTCTGTGGCGAAGAAAAAGAGGCTTTAAAGACCTTTATTTTGATTTAAAAAGTTTGGTACAACATTAGAAACACAACTTCATAAACTTTTCCCCGATTTGAAACGAAAAATCAGTATTTTAAGTCATATAGAAATTAACTATAATATACTCCTAATTTAACCGGCCTAAAGATTTCCGACATATCGGGAAATTTCCCCGAGCAAAATTTTGAGCTTATTTATTCTTGTTTAACAGCAGATATAATAATCTTAATGGAGAAAATATAACAAAAACCTGTTTCGTCAAGACCGCTTTATATTTCTTCGTAAAAAACAGGACAAATATTTGTCTTTTTTGAAACACAGATAAAAGGGAGATTACAGCTGATTTTGTTAAAATGTTTATTTTTGAATTTCGGATTATCAGTGATTTTCAGCTTAGAAAATTGTCACAAATTTTATGTCGGAATGTTAAGCGAGCTTTAAATACAGATTTAATCAAACTAAAATTAGAATATTTATGAAAGCAAAAGACACAACAAATATATGGCTAGATATAGGAAAAGCAGCAGAAGTTTTGGGGCTGAGTGTTCAAACTGTTAAAAAACAATGTCGCAAAGGCTCTTTTGTGTTTAAAATTGTCAAGCGAGGCAAGCGGTCTCATTATTTTATTCACCTGAAATCACTTCCTGATTTCGCTCAAGACAAATATCTCGGGGAAAATATTTCTGATAAAAAATATTCAGAGGCTCCAAACTGGGCAAAAGAGCAGGCAGAAAAGTATCTTCCTATATTAAAAGCCTCAAATGATCTTAAAGGAGAAGCCTTAAAAGATTTTATCAATAAATGGAACAATGAAAATACAGAAGAGCTACGCACTTCTTATTCGTCATTGATAAAAATGCGAAGAAGATTTTTCCGCTACGGTGTAAGCGGTCTGTTATCTAAACACGGACAACATTTAACAGGTTCGACTGTTCCTGATAATTATTTTGAGTATTTTAAAAATCTCTATCTTGTAGAAGGTGCTCCGTCACTTAGAACCTGCTGGGATTTAACTCTTGGCTATGCAATCAGAATGCTTGATGCCAAAAGAGAAACTTTCCCAAGTTTTATGGCATTTAAACGGCGGTTAGATAAAGAAGTTCCAAAACAAAGTATTTATCTTGCACGAATGGGTGAAACAGCCTGGAATAGAAAATATGGCGGGTATATAGAAAGAGATTATTCAAATATTATCTGTAATGAGGTTTGGGTATCGGATCATGCACAAATTGATGTTGCCTGTTTCGATTCTGATAATAAAGTTGTATTTCCTTGGGTTACAGTATGGCGTGATTATAAATCAGGTAAATGGCTTGGTTGGATATTACAGTCAGGGAATCCTAATTCTGACCATATTTTCCAGTCTTTTTATTATGCTGCTGAAAAGTATGGTTTGCCTAAAGATGTTATCATTGATAATGGTAAAGATTACCGTTCAAAGGATTTTGCAGGTGGTCGTAGAAGTATAAAAATTTCAACCAATAAAACAAAAACTCAGTCTATGTTGGCAGAATTGAATATAGATGTACATTTTGCACTTCCGTATAATGCACAAACAAAACCCATAGAAAGAGATTTTTTAAAGATAAAAGAACTCCTTTCAAAACATTGCGTTGGATACAGAGGTGGAAATGTTGTTGAAAGACCGGAGAAACTTGCAAAAGAAATTAAGTCCGGCAAAATAATGAGGTTTGAAGATTTTAAACAACTATTTGATAACTATATACTAAATGTCTTAAATAAACGACCGTCGCAGGGTAAAAATTTAAATGGTTTATGTCCGGATGAACTTTTTTATTCAGAGTTCAAAGAAAAAATTACTACCTCAAAAGATGCACTAAAGTTATTTTGTATGAGAACTTCAAAAGATTTTACTATCAGAAGAAACGGAATAAAAGATACTGCTCTTGGAATAACTTACTGGGCAGACTGGATGATTTCAAAGATGGGAATGAAAGTCTATTTACGCAGAGATATAGAAGATTATAAAGAAGCATGGGTATTTAAAAGCAATAATGATGAATTCATTGGGACTGCTACTGCTATAAGCTCTGTTGCGGCATTGCATGCTGATAAAGTTTCTAAAGAAGAATTTAAAGAGGCTATGTCTATTAAAAAACGCAATTTTAAGACCGCAAAATCCTATATTAAAAACACTATGGAAATTTCTCCACAAGAAAAATACGAGAACTACAAAGCCGCTTATAATAGCCTTGAAAAGGATTTTAAGGCGGATGTAAAAATTTCAAAAATGGCCAATACGAATATGGATAAAGCATTAAGAAAAAAGAAAGAACAAAAAGCAACTGCCAATATTGATTTGTCAATATTTTTGCAGAAAGAAAATGAGCAAGAACAAGAACTTTATCTTTTTGAAACAGATAAAATCCTTGCACAAGAAGCTCTGCAGCAGAATAAAAAGATTAGAGGCTCATTATGAAAAAGGATAAATACTATGAAATTGCCGAAAAGATGTATACAGAGCAGTTCATAACCGTTGCGGGAATTGCAAAAAGATTAGGTGTAAATGAACGCACAATAAAACGTTGGAAAAAAGACGGAAACTGGACTGAAAAAAGGTATCAATATCTGTATAAACATACAAACTCTAAAGATGATATTTATGTGTTTTGTAAAACCATGCTTGCAAATTTTAATTCAGAACTTCAAAACGGCAATAAAATAGATACATCAAGGCTTAATGTGTTTCTGAATCTTGTTGAAGAACTTGTCAAAAAAGAACAAAAAGATTTTGAGATTGAAGAATTTATAAAGGTTGCACAAAAAAGATTAGATTATGAAGAAGAAATGCTGAAAGAAATGGAAAATGAAATGAAAACTGAGTTGCAAGAAGATTTTGAAGAATAGTCTTTAAAGATAATGTTTGTGTTATCCTTAAAAAGGGAATGATATTATGTCTGCAGATGTTATAAAAAGATACAATCATTATTGGACAATCAGCAAGGCACAAAGCAATACTTTGTATATTGCAGATACTGAATCAGTAGAAGATTGGTATATTTTAGTTCAAAATCCAAGTAATATCACGATATTTCTTGGTTATCACAATAGTACAAATAGAAATAAAAGTATTTCAATACATATAAAAACAACACAAAAACCAAAGACAAAAGCCCATATTATATATGAAAATACTTCTGAAATATCTAATTATACTGTAATAAATAGAAAATATGATGATTATCAATATTTTTTTAGCGGATGTAACTTTTATGTTGTTCCTGCTTCTAAAAAAGAAATAATATTAGATATTGATGTCGCAATGTCTAAATATTTAGGAATAACAGATAATAACTTTGAAAGTATTTTTCCAGAGGAGTTATCCGGAGGAATAAATAATTACAAAGAAGGAGCGACAAAAACTATAACAGTAAATGCCTATGAAAGAAATACAAAGGCTAAAACTGCCTGTTTGGAACACTATGGCACAAAATGCAGAATTTGTGGATTTGAATTTGCTCAAAAATATGGAGAACAGTTTAAAAACAAAATCCATGTTCATCATGTAAAGCCGATTTCAACAATTAAAAGCGAATATCAGCTTGATTCTATAAAAGACTTGATTCCAGTATGTCCAAATTGTCATATGATTTTACACTCAAAGGGTAAAAACGAAGTTTACACAATTGAGGAAGTAAAAAAGATGATTAAGGATAATTCTTTGTAATATTTATTTTTTAAATTTATTCTTATATTCTTTATTCCAATGGAGTAACCTCCTCAAGTTCTATATTGTAGCGTTTGCCTTGCTTATTAACACAAGTTGCAAAATCAACTGTTTTATCTGCAAAACAGTTTTTCCAAACACAAATTAACAATCCTATTTCTTGAGTTTTTAGATTTAAAACCTTTGTTCCGTATAACTTATAATCTTTTTCTGCCATTATTCTTGCCTTTCAAGTATCAATTTTGAATAAATTTCATTAGGTTTTGCAGGATCAATTAAAAACTCTTTTAAAAATACAAACCTTTCACCATAAGGATTCTCGCAAATGACAGTGTCAAGGTTATAAAATCCTATTACTTTGTAATACTCATTATCTGAGTTTTCAAGACTTTTAATCTTTTTAAGTTTGTATTTTTTGCCTAATTCAATCATTGTTACCTCTTATTAACAATGACATATATCACTCTCAATGAGTTAAATATCAAGCAAAAATACACAAAAAGTATCATTTTGACACAAAGAAGGTATTACTGTAATAAATAGTTATATAAAAAGCGAATAACAGGTATTTTAAGCAAAATTCTTTGGTAAAGTATAATTCCCTATCTCTTATGAGTATAAAATTCAATATAGAGCATTTTGAACACTTTTTGAACGGGGGTTCATTTATCTTTAAACGCTTTATGATTTTTTATGCAGATAGGATTGTTTATTATTTTTGTCTGAAATAAAATAAATTTATGAATAGAGATGAAGCAACTAAAAAGTTGCAGGAAATAATTGGAAAAGATTTAGTTAAAATCGCTGCTGAATGTGGTGTAACCTTATTTAAAGATGGAAAGAAAAATAAAGGTTGGGTTGGGCATGTCGTAGAGTGTCACTTAGGATTGCCCCGTAATTGTTTACAATTACCTGATTTTGGAGACTGGGAATTAAAAACTATATCAATGAAAAAATTAAAATCAGGCATAATTGTTCCTAAAGAAACTATGGCAATAACAATGATAAACCCTGAAGACGTTATCAATAACGATTTTGAGCATAGCCATCTAAAATTAAAATTGAATTGTTTGTTGATTATAACAAGAATGTGGTATGCAACATCTGAACCTCGTTCTGAATTACTTTCAGCTTTCAAATTTGATATTGACAATGATAAAGAATTATATGCAGAAATTGCAGCTGACTATGAAGAAACACGAGAGTGCATAAGAAATAAAGGATTTAATGCATTATCAGGTAAAATGGGAAAATGGATTCAACCTCGTACTAAAGGTCAAGGTAACGGTGCTCCTAAAACCAGAGCCTTTTACGCAAGAACCTGTTTTTTAAAGAAAATTTTAAAAGATAATGCTTAATAGTTTTTAACCAATACTTCTGTTATTTTTCCTCTGCCATTTGGATTAGCATTTATCGCACGAGAGGCAAAAACTTTTTTAATTTCATAATTTGAGTACAATTCATTTACAAGTTTTGTATCTGAGTTAGAAAGCATAAACATTACGCCCTTTGAATCCAGTTCATCACAAACATCTCGCAATTTAAACTGCATATCAAGGTCAAAACCGTCTTTGGTGTACGAAGTAAAACTTGATGTTTCATTCAGCGGTACATAAGGCGGATCAAAGTAGACAAAGTCGCCTTTTTGCACTTTGTTTAAAATTTCTGAAAAATCTGCACAATAAATTTCTGTATTTTTCAATAATTTAGAACAATTAATCAAGTTTTCGGCATCAACAATTCTAGGATTCTTGTAGTTCCCGAACGGCACATTAAACTGCCCTTGTGAATTTACCCGATACATTCCGTTGAAACAGGTTCTGTTTAAATAAATAAACCTGCTTGCTCTCTCAATACTTGACAATTCTGCATATTTTTCAGTTCTATCAATATTACGAATTTCTAAAAAATATTCTTTTGACACTTCGTGTTTGCCTAAATCTTCAATAAGTTCATAAACATCATCCCGAACCACAGAGTATAAATTTATTAACTCCTCATTCATATCAGAGATATAACCGTTTTGAGGCTGCAATTCAAAAAATAAGGCACCGCCTCCGATAAACGGCTCAAAATATCTGTTGTAGTTTTCAGGCATGTTTTTGAGAAGTTCAAACATAAGCTGACGCTTACCGCCAACCCATTTGACTATGGGATATGTTTCCTCTTTTAACTTCTCAAGTACTACCGCCATTTTAGTTCCTTATTTGAAAATTGCTGTTCAAACCTTTTGATTGAAAGGTCTAAATACTCTTGTTCCAAGTCTATACCGATAAACTTTCTTCCTAACTCTAATGCCATTATACCAGTTGTGGAGCTTCCTGTGAATGGGTCAAGGATTAAATCTCCTTTATTAGTTGAGGCAAGGATTATCCGTCTTAACAATTCTAAAGGTTTTTGCGTCGGGTGTTTACCAAAAAATTTTTCAGAGGGTTTTGGGGTTCCTATTGCCCAAACAGAACGCATCTGTTTATCGGGCTTTTTGATAAAATCTTCCCCCCAACTGCCATTTTTCATTGCTTCATAGTTAAAAGTATGTTTTGAATTATTATCTTTCTTTGCCCACAAAAGTGTTTCATGACTTGCTGTAAAATATCTGCAAGACATATTGGGCGAGGCATTAGGTTTAAACCAACAAATATCGTTTAAGATTTTAAATCCGGCTGTCTGTAAAGCAAATCCACAAGCATAAATTGAATGGTAAGTGCCTGAAATCCATATAGTGCCGTTAGGTTTTAAAACTTTCTTACAAGCGTTAATCCAAGCCTGATGAAATTTGAAATCTTCTTCAATACCCTTACTCTCATCCCATTTGCCTTTATTCACCGAAACAACTTTTCCGGCATGGCAGGTAATTCCGCCATTAGATAACATATAAGGCGGATCTGCAAAAATCATATCAACTGATTCAGGAGTTGCTTTGTTTAAAATTTCAATACAATTACCCTGAAATAAGGTTATATCATCTTTCTCATAGACCTTTTGCATAGGTTAATTATATTATAAAGATAAAAGTAATTAATTTAAACAAAAAGAAAGTTTACATAAGGATATATGTTATTAAAAATAATATAGAAAATTTCATAATTACTGTTTTTGTACTATAATCATTTTATACGGGGTATGAAATGAAAATAGACTATGTTTTTATTGAAAAATTTAGGGATATTGAAAATCTGAAATTGAATTTAGGTTCAAAACTAACATTTATTGCTGGTAGTAACGGTACTTCTAAAACATCATTATTGGGTCTTATTGCTCAGCCATTTTCATATAGAGAGCGTGTTTATAATGAAAAATTAGGTAAAGAAACCTCACAAATAATTTACCGTACTATTACAAATAAACCCTTTGAGACAAAATTTAGTGATATTCATAATTTAACAGAATATGACGATATTGTATCTATTAAATATAAGCTTTTGTTAGTTGAATCAGAGCATAATGTTATTGAAATGCCTGTTGCTGGAGAACATAGAGATAAAACGGCCAAAATAGAAAAAAGATTTGTAGCATTTCCTCAAGAACGCGAAGCTGGAAAAGGGAATTATAAATTCCCAGTTATATACCTTGGGTTAAAACGTCTATACCCTTTAGGAGAACACAATGAAAAAGATGTACATATAGAGGAATGTAATGATATTACTGCGGAATATATTAATCTATACAATGCTATACACAGAGAGCTTTTTGTTGATCCCAATATAAATTACACATTGGAGAATGTTAATACATCAAATAAATCATTGTTAGGTGGAAAAAATGAAAACTATGATTCGAATGGTTTTTCTTCTGGACAAGATAACATAAGCCAAATAATTACAGCCATATTATCATTTAAAAAATTAAAAGAAGAGGTTGGAATGGAGTATAAAGGCGGATTATTGTTGATAGATGAAATTGAATCGACATTACATCCTCTTGTAAAAGAAAATTTAATAAATATGTTATATAAATTTGCACGAGATTATTCTTTACAAATAATTATTACAACACATTCCCTAGAAGTGCTTCAAATTGGCATGCAGAAAAAATACAAAAATGATACAGAAATTATTTATCTAACAAAGACAAGAGGAAGTTTGGAATTTTGGGAAAAAACGAATTTTGAAGATATCCAAGAAGATATGACTGCAAAGCTTCTCAAAAAAGAAACATATAAGCAGCAAGTATTGTGTGAAGACGATGAGGCAGTTGCCTTTTTAAAAGCAATATTACCAAAAAATATCAAAGATAAGATAGTTATTATATCTACCAAATTAGGTTGTGGTAATTTAATGAATTTAGCTACTTCTCAAATATCAAGGTACAATAATTTTCTTTTTGTTTTAGATGGGGACCAAAAGACACAAAAAAATAATATTATATGTCTGCCTGGAAATGATTCTCCAGAAGGATTAATTCATTCTATGTTGTCACAAATGGACAAAGATGATGTTTTTTTCAAAAAGCCAAAACCCTCTCAACAAGTATATTTAAAAGGTTTTGTCGAAATCCCTTTAAAAGGTGTGAATAAAAATCAGGATGGAGTAAGGAGAGAAAAATTAAAAGAATTTTTCTCTTATTTAAAAAAAGATGTAAGCCATCAATCTTGGAATACCCTATTTAAATATTGGATATCAAAAAATGGTTCTGAGGTTGATAAATTTATTACAAGATTCAATTTAAAAATAGAACAACAAAAATCTTAAAATTCGTTTATTTCTTACTGATTTTATGCAATTAATAAAGATAAAGGAATATAATGGATAAATATTATAAAGTACAAAAAATAGATATTTCACTTATAGATTTGGACACCCAAAATCCACGTTTTTTATTGCTTTATAGAGATTCTTATTCTCAAGATGACATAATTAATTATTTATTAAAAAATGAAAATGCATTGGAAATCGTTAAATCAATTTATGAAAATAAAGATTTTTTTGAAGATTCATTTTGTTATGTTTTAGAAAATAATGATAGGTATATCGTAAAAGAAGGGAATCGTCGAATTGCAGCATTAAAAGCATTAGCTGAACCATCAAAGTATCTTTCTGGTTTAAAATATGAACCTTTTCTTGTATCTTCGGTAAATTGTCTTGTATATAACAATATAAAAGCATTAAATGAAAAAATCTTTAATCGCCATACTCAAATAGAAGTAAAGGGTTGGTCTAGATTAGCTCAAGGTGCAGCAATACAAGAGTACTTAAATAAAGGTGGCCGGTTATCTGATTTAAATAATATTAAAGATTACAAGAATGTGTATAGATTATTTAAATTGTGGGAGGCTGTAAGTCAAATTGATGAGGAACATTCTAATAATTTTAAAGAAATGTTAATTGAATGGAAACGTTCTGCAATAGTTGAACGTTTTTTTAGCAAAGAAAATTTATTAAAACAGATGGGATTTGTATTCAACAAAGATTTGTCTCTGAATATATTAGATAAAACCGTTTTTACGAATTCAATAAATTCTTTTATTGAATGGTTACAACCATCAAATAAAATAACTGCTCACAATATTAATAAAAGTACAATACAAGAATATTTTGATGAAGTTTTTTCCAAGAATGGTTATGTTTCTCCACAAAGACATCTTTTTGATTCTACTAACAATAATATTAGTACAATTAAAACAGAAGAAAAAATTTTACATATTGAACATAAAGAGTTGTTTAACGAAGATAAAATAAATATTTCTAATGATACAGACAATAAAATAGCAAATAAAAAACATTCTGCTTATTTAATCAAAGAAAATAAATCTTTATTAGATAGAGTAACTTTATTCCCTGCAAATTTTAAGTTAAAAATTCCAAAATCAAGAATTAATGATATATATCTTGAAATGAAAGATTTGTCGGTTAATAATCAAAAAGAATCATTTTCTATAATGACAAGAATATTCTTAGAGTTTACCGTGGATGCTTATGGAGATGCAAATATAGCTGATTATAAAAAGAAGAGAGAAGATAGTAATAACTTTAAATTGCGAGCACGAACTATTTGTGTTGCGGAAAATTTGTATCAAAGAGGAGATTTAACAGATAAGGAATTTAATTCAATTAAAACGACAATTGACAATGAAAAATCACCCGTAAAAATAGAAGCTTTGAATCAATATGTTCATAATTCAAAATTTAGTCCAGATGAAAATTCATTAAAGGTTTTTTGGGATAATCTTCGTCCATTATTTGAAAGGATATGGTGTTAATATGAGGTACTCACCATTAAGATATCCTGGAGGAAAAGGTAAAATTGCAAAATTTATGAAACAATTTATCAAAGATAATTTTGACGAATTGCCTGTATATGTTGAACCGTATGCGGGAGGTTCTGAATTAGCCTTAACCCTATTGATTGAAGGTTATGTAAGTGAAATATGGATAAATGATAAAGATAATGGAATTTATTGCTTTTGGTACTCCATATTAAATCATACGGAACAATTCATTCAAAAAATAGAAAATATAAAAGTTGATATTCCTACTTGGAAAGTGCAGAAATATATTTATAAAAATCAAGATGAATATAATATATTAGAAATTGGATTTGCAACATTTTATTTAAACAGGTGTAATTTTTCCGGCGTAATAAAAGGCGGACCAATTGGAGGTGTAAATCAGTTTGGAAAATGGAAAATAGATGCACGATTTAATAAAGGAGAGTTAATTAAAAGGATAAGGAAAATTGCAGAATATAATGAAAATATAAAATTATATAATAAAGACACTATTGAATTGTTAGAAGAAAATGAGAAAATCTTTGAAAGATGCTTATTATACCTAGATCCTCCCTATTTCAATAAAGGAAATCAACTATATACAAATCATTATAAATATCAGGATCATGCAAAAATTGCAAAATGTGTAAATGGGTTAAAAGGAAAGTGGATTGTGAGCTATGATAATACTCCAGAAATTATTGATTTATATAAATTCGTAGAATCAAATAAAATACGAGAATTTAACATAGCTTATTCTGCAGCTGAAGGTAAAAATAAAAAAGGTAAAGAAATAATGTTCTTTGCGACTAAATCAATCATTCCTCAATGCAAAATTTGTTAAACTCAATTTTTATATTTCAATTTTGCAAGAATAGGTCAAATTTAATACTTTTTTGAATACCCATTTTGGCTGTTACAAATAATCATTTAAGGTGTTCTTTTACAGTGATAACCGTCTGCAGCAGCATGATGAATATTAAACGACAACGGAATTACAGTTCTTTTGTTATTTTGGATATATTTGCCCCAGGTTACTACAGGTGCCAGGTATTTGCCTTCATCAAATACGTGTATATCAAAACTTTTGTATTGTATCCATGGCAGACAAGAAACATTAAATGTATTTTCAGGTACATCTTTAAATTCAAATGCCCTGTAATCTTTGTATTTTTCAAGTACGCTTACAAAATTTCTATGGAATATCTCTAAATCATCATTGTATTCCGCAACCAGCAAAGCACACTGTTCATCTTCCTTATAAAAATGGGCAAAATATGGATGAATAACATCATATACCATTACTTGTTTCTCATTATTCCAGCCAAGTTTGAATTCATCATGTGAATTTATTATTCTGCTTACAGCCCACATAAAACAAGGATAAAATCTGTACCCGTTATTTTTAACAAAATTTAGAAAACCTGTTATATCAATGTCGCAGGTCATACTTATAACGTTACGCAAATTATTGATATAATGCCAGAATAAATTATATCGTTTCCAGTTTTTGTCTTTTATTTCAAATTTCATTTTAACCTCCTTAAATATTACTAACTAAATATTTAAAGAGGCACCTACAATTCCAAATTTAGACAACTTTTGCGTTTTCATAATTTGATTATAATATATATTATGAAATTGTTCAAATACTCATTTTGCTGTTACAAATGATCATCTAATGTCTTTCTTTACATTTGCCAGCAGATATTGAGATAAATCACGTTGAGATCAGGCGCAAATCAGAGATGGTGAAAACCTGACGCTGTATTCATTTTACCACTGAATTTGCTGATATTATTTTGTAGCTTTAACCCTGATTATTTTGCAACCTTATTTAAATCCCGTTAGCAAAATTTTTTTTGTTGTATTGTTTTATCAGATAAAGAATACCAAGCAGGAATGTAAAATTATGTCTGAAATAAATTCAAATATACAATTTACCGGTTTTGTAAAAATTAAAGGAAGCGCACATAAGCTTAACCCTGTTGCAAAGTCTATCAGAGAAACTTTGCCTGAAAGCTTCGTGTTTTACGGCGATAAATCAAAATACAAAAGAACTCTTTATATTCTTACAGGAAAACATCAGGATAGATTTGTCAGCTGTATGAAAAAAAAGAATAATAGTTTTATGGATTTAAAACAAAATGTAGAAAAATATATTGGCAAAACCGCTAAAACACTTAAACGTAAAAATGTAGAAAAAAAACTTAAAAATGGCAGTTTTTATGTATAATTAGTTTTATGGAAATTACTTTTCTTGTTGAGAACAATTCACGTATAGACCGCTATTTACTGGCAGAACCTGCTTTGAGTATTTTTATTGAAACTGAAGGTAAAAAAATTCTATTTGATTGCGGCTACAGTGATGTGTTTATTAAAAATGCCTTGAAATTAAGTGTAAACCTTGAAAATATTACTGATATTGTAATCTCTCATGGACATGATGATCACACCGGAGGATTAAAATTTCTGAATTTAAAAAATAAAAATATTAAGCTTACAGCACACCCGAATATTTTTGACAGTAAAACTGACAGCAATAATATCTCTTACGGATGCCCTGTTACTAAAACTACTCTTGAACAACAATTCATCCTTAATCTTACAAAAGATCCATATTTTTTAACTAAAAATTTATGTTTTTTGGGTCAGATAGAAAATAATTCAAGTGAAGATATAGATGATTCTGCTCTTGTATACAAATCAGCCAAAGGTCTGGTTATAATAACAGGCTGCTCCCATTCCGGTATAATAAACATTATAGAGTATGCAAAAAAGGTAACAGGCAGTAATAAAATCTTCGCAATTGTTGGAGGTCTGCACTTATTAGACATGGAAAAATCAAAGATTAAAGAAATTACCAGTTATTTGAAAAAAGAAAAAGTTGAATTTCTTTATCCATGCCATTGCTGTGACTTGAATTCAAAGATAGTTATGGCACAAGAACTGGAGATAAAAGAGGTCTGCTCCGGCGACAGGATAAGTTTTTAAGAATATTGACAATTTATACAAAAATCTTTAAATATAAAAATATGAAAAAATTTATTTTAATATCATTAATTCTTTTTTTGTCATTTCCTGCCGGCGCTGTAACTTTAGAAGGCGGAGTAAAATTTGACATAAACACTGCACGCCGGACTTTAATGGAAACTCCGGACAGAAAAATTGACAGCAATCTTGTACAAACACATTTTATCGACAAATATTACAGCGAAAATACAAAATACTTATATCAGGGTAAAGCAGAATTAAAAGACAGAGTTCTGGCATTTTTCTCGGATAAGACTTACGCAGTAATGTATAATGACAATCCTTTGTATGTTTGGTACTACTCATCATACGGGAACTTAATTTATGCAGAGAAAAAGAATCGTTCGGAATATCCTTACAAAACATATAAATATACACCTGACGGACGTTTAGTCAATATGAGCCTCAGGGTTTCAAAAGGAGAAACTTTTATATATACACCTGACGGAAATCTGCTAGCACACTGGGTAGGAGCAAACGCATTTGACGAAAATGGCAATATAATTATGACAAGAAAATATTATGAATAATTATGCCCGGTTGGGTGATTGCACAGGAAATATGATGTGATTGAATATAATTAAAAGAAAATCTTTTTCATACTTCCAGCTATTCTTAATTCCATTAAGCCTTTCTAAAAGGCTTTTTTTTTGCCTTATTCTTTATTTATTTAAATAAAAATGTATTAGCCGGTTCGGCAATGTAAAACTTTCCTTTTTAGGTTTTAATCAAGAAACAAAAAGGAGGGAAAATGTCAGAAGAAAATATTGAAATTAACGAGGAAATCATTGAAGCATGCGAAATTGAACGACCAGTAAGAGTGTTAATGGTAGTTACCAGTGCTGATAAAATAGGCAAAGAAGAACATAAAACCGGTGTGTGGTTTGAAGAATTTGCCGTTCCGTATCTTGACTTTCTAAAAGAAGGATATTTTGTGACAACAGCCAGTCTTAAAGGCGGAAAGGCACCTATAGACAAAAAAAGCGAAAATTTAATTGAAGATCTCAAATGGAAAGCTGCCAAACAGGCTCTTGAAGATACAATTCCTCTTGAAAGTATAGATTATACATTGTATGATGCATTAGTTTTACCGGGCGGACATGGACCAATGGTTGATCTTGCACATAGCGAGCTTATGGGAGAAATAATTAATTATTTCAGTGAAAACAGCAAAATAATTGCTGCAATCTGTCATGGACCTGCAGGATTATTACCTGCCAAAAAAGACGGTACAGCTTTTGTAAACGGCAGAAAGCTGACTTGTTTTACAAATGAAGAAGAGCAGTGTGCGAAAATGGATAAAATTGTGCCCTTCTTCCTTGAAGATGCCTTGAAAGAACAGGGAGCATTTTTTATGCAAAAAGATGAAGGCGAGATAAATATTATCGAAGATGATAATCTAATTACCGGTCAAAATTACCAGTCAGCAGAACAGTTTGCTCAGACAGTAATAAGGCATCTAAACGCAGATGGAAAAAGCCGCTGCGCCGAATAGAATAAAAAGAGCCGCAAGTTGCGGCTTTTTTTATTTCCAAGGATAATCATCTTTAATCGTCCAATTATCATTAATAATCTTTTGCAGACAGCATTCGCCTTTTCCACCGGCTTTACAGTCTTCATTAACTTTTTCTTCACCAACTGAATTGCAGGTTGGTTTTACAGAATTAGTTTTTAAATTTATTTGAAAAACAAATATATCTTTACCAATTACATTAGGAGGTTTTGGACCATTTAAATCAGCTCTGACTAACTGGGTTGAAGTATAATATGCGCCCTCCTCACCCCAATCAACAGTTACAAAAGAAAGCAATGTTCCATCTTGAAGAAAGCCTGTTGTTCTGGTTTTATCAACAATAAGAATTACTTCATCACCTGAAAGATATTTCACCCTATCTGAACTGTAACCGCAGGATTTAGGGGTATCACACATTTTAATTATTTTAAGATAAGGTTTCCAGTATTTATCAAAATATTGTTTTGAATTTTCAGCTGAAATTTCCAATGACGTATCAACCCAGTTGCTGCTGTCGCCATTATCATAAACAGAACTAAGCATTGACTGGCTCAAAGTAGAGTAAACTTTTTTTAGCTGAGATATTGTCTGCGCTTTTTTATAATTTCCCACAAGAGCCGGCAGCGTCATTGCAGCTACTACACCTATTATTCCCAGGGTTATCAACACCTCGGCTAAGGTAAAACCTGGTTTAACGGTTTTTTGTCCGGCGGTGCTAAATGGCTCGATGCCAGTACCAATACCGGTTATGGAGCTTAAATTACTCTGCCCCCCCCCCGGAAAGTCTTGTCA
>ENA-OPCN01000397-OPCN01000397.1-human-gut-metagenome-genome-assembly--contig:-NODE-397-length-40737-cov-13.368763_pt1 | contig 40737 bp, 60 predicted proteins | sample MGYA00241567_ERZ501485 | MGnify/ENA primary metagenome ERZ501485 (study PRJEB25962, sample SAMEA2042579) | human gut metagenome | biome: human gut; feature: human-associated habitat; material: faeces...
CAAGAGACTCACTTCCAAGAGACTCACTTCCAAGAGACTCACTTCCAAGAGACTCTCCTCCAAGTCCTCATCGGGTTTGCCCTCGGCTTTGCCATTGCGTGTTGCGACCCTCTGGAGGATAGAGAAACCAGAATAAAAAATCTTTTAGGAGAAACCACATGGACACAAAGACTAGATACAATCCTACTCAAGTAGCCAACCTAGCTATAGCCTGGCTAGATGAGCTAGAAGATGACTTAGCAAGCGCGAAGGTCATACACTCTCGACAGGAGCAAGACCAAGCGCTGGAAGCAATCAGTGAGAAGCTCTGCGAGGCAAGGAGCTTCTTTGAACAGCTCGGAGGTTCTGATGTGGGGTTTTAATAAGGTCAAGAAAGGCTGGAGACAAGAGCTGGCTCAAGTGGACACCTGGTTGCCGAGTCGCAGACCCAAGTACCGAGACAGGCGAACCGGGACGGTCTACACCCTGGACAAGGTAGAGCCTATCAAAGTGACCCTGAGACGAGAAGGCTGTGGGAAGATAATCTACATACTGCCCGCAGATTTCGAAAGAAACTACAAGAGAATTTAGCAAAGGACAAGATAATGACAAGATTAATTGAACAAACCTGGAATTTTAATATCACTCCTCGGATTGGAGTTCAAGGAGAGCTCCTGGTCCAGGTAGAAGAACTTGCACCAATGAGCGCGGAAGAGTTTGTAACTTGGTTGCACAAAGCCAGTGCAAGTGCAGAACTTCCTCTACGCCCCGCCAAGCGAGATTCAGTACGGGTTTGGAGAGACACCAAAGAAAGCCCACAACCAAGAGAAGCCTTGGAAAAGCTCAGTGAGTTCAACAAGCAGTGGAAGAAATTTAAAAGAAGATTTCCTCAGCTCAGCAATGAAGAGCTCAATAAAAAGACCCAAGAATGGCTGGACATGAAACAGAGCTTCTTGCAGAGCTTTGCAGAAATGGGAACTGATGAGCTCCTAAAGCTAGGCTAAGCCCACGGAGAAGAGCCAGAATCAATAAATGAAACCCTGAGGAAGCTCAACCACACAATCCTACCGCTTCCTCACAAACCAAGGAGATTACAAAACAATGAGACAAACAGTACGACGCGCAATAGACAACGCGATTATTTTTAATGCCGGTGCAGTTCGAGAAGAGCTTAAGGAGGAATATCCTCAGATTGAGTTCTGGACCTGCACGCTAGAAGAACTTCCCTCCTATGGAAACCACCCAAGCACACTGCGGCGAGGTTCAGCTTTCTTTTCCTCAGGTTGCTGGGATACTCGCCTCCAAAAAGTAATAGACTTCTCAGAGGAGATTCTCAAAGAAGACAGCCCTATGGCTCAGATGCCGATTGCCAGCCTGACCGTAGTTCTAGGTTACTACGACAAAGGGTCTAGTTGGGGCGGACGAAAACTCTGTGAAATAACAGCAGGCACCATCACGCCGGAAACTTACAAAGCTCTCCAGGCTTTCATGTTTGACCTTCAAGTCAACTGCGACGGCAATACAGATTGGTTAAATAATAGGGAATCTTTGAAATGGCAGAGAATCTTAAAAGCAGGGAACTAGCCGAGCGGAGCTATCTGGAATTTGAACCCAAGACAGAGCTAAGTATGCTAGTTTTGAACAAGGTGCAGAATAGAGGAAGAAGCAAAACCCCTATAGCACATGTCTTGCTAGATCAAAACCTAGTCCCAACAGATATTTACATCTTGCCACTGGAAAAGACTTTCCCTCTCAAGAAAAAGCACCTCAAGAGAAGCACTCTAGCAAGAATAGTCAAGGACAAACTTGTTGCCAAATACAGGGAAGACTTTCGCCAAGCTCAAGCCAAGCTTGCAGAGGCTGAAGAGCTTCTTTACTACAATCGATTTTAAAAGGAGAAAGAAATGAATAATACAGAACTACCAGAGACCAGGAGATTTCCTCGGAGAGCCGGAGGAGTCTACCAATGACTAAGATAGCACCAACAACAGAACAACTTGCATTTTGCAAGGAAGTTTGGGAAGGACGCCCTTGCTTTCTTTCAGCTCGAGCAGGAACCGGAAAGACCAGCACGATAAAGATGGTTTTCGAGGAGGACGAGACAGGAGCTGACTACACTGTAATAGCCTTCAATAATAAGAATGCTGCAGAGCTTCAGCAAGCCCTCCCTCCAAAAGTCAAGGTAGCCACACTGCACAGCCTTGGCTTCCAAGCCATTAAAAGATTTCTTCCCAGCGTCAGCATTGACCAAGAAAAACTTTATAAGCTGGTCAAAGACGCAGGAATTCGAGGGGTCAATGCACAGGCCAAGTTTCGAGATACCATGAGGCTGGTAAGCTGTGCCAAGAACTGGGGAATTGTTCCAAAGGAAGGCAGGTTTAAGCATAGTCTACTAGAAGATTCCCCGGAAACCTGGCTCACCCTCTTAGAACACTTCCAGCTTTGGGACGCTGACCCTGAACTTGCCAGAGAGATTCTTCTCCAGAGCAACCAGCAAGTCTTCTCAGCCCAAACCATAGACTTCGACGACATGGTATACCTACCGGTGGCACTTGGCCTGCAAGTTTTCACCACCTCCAAGATGCTGGTTGATGAGGCACAGGATTTGAGTCCCCTCAATCTTGCCATGCTCAAGAAAACTCCCAGCAAAATCTGGTATGTCGGCGACCCTTTTCAAGCTATCTATGCTTGGCGAGGCGCGGAAGCTAATGTGCTGGAAGAGCTAGGTCTGCCTGAGTTCCCGCTCACACGTTGCTGGAGATGTGCCAAGAAGATTATCCAAAGAGCACAGGTTTTTGTGCCAGATATCAGAGCTTGGGACGAAGCTCCAGAAGGAGAAGTCAACGAGTGGACACATTTGCCAGACTGGACTCAGCATAAACCTGCGACAGTGCTCAGCCGAAATAATGCAGGCTTGATAAAGATTGCACTTCAGCTTCAGGAAAATGGACAGAGCTGTACCATCTTGGGGAAGGACTTTGGGCAGGAGCTGAGAAGGGTCCTGGCCAAGCTTAAAGGAACTACTCAAAAGCAGCTTTTAGAGAGTCTCCTAGCTTGGAAACATTCCATGTGTGAGAAGTACCCGCATCAGAGAGGAAAGTTCCTAGATATCACCCAGTGTATGCAATCCCTTATAGCACACAACCATGGGAAGTCTCAAATCGAACGGGAAATTCTCAAGCTCTTTTCAGACTTTGAATCTCCCGGTGCATGGGTACTCTCCACAATCCACAAGGCGAAAGGACTTGAGTGGAAAACCGTGTGGATTCTAGACTGGTCTCTTTCCAAGGGTATGCTACCCTGGCAGACTCAGGAGGAAAGAAATCTCAAGTATGTGGCCACTACCAGAGCCAAAGAAATTCTCAACATCATCAAGGAGGAAGCATGGGAGATAAGAGAATGAGGCAAGATGAGCTGGAGGAGAAAGACCTGCTACCTAAGGTGGACATCAAAGTTAGCTTGGCCAACTTCCCTCTTCGACAAAAAGATTACGAGCAGCTTGCTTTAAGCTTGTATTCCTCATTGGATTCTGCTATCATAGATGTCATAAATAATGCACTGGATTCTTGCCGGGCTAAGGAGATAGACTACTTCAACTCTCGAATTGACATCTCCTTTCCAAAAGATGATTCAGTGTACCTGCATTGAGGAGATAAGAAATGAAGCAAGACCTACATGAGTTGACCCCTGAAAACCTGCGGGTTCTCAAAGACCAACAAGGCAAGATTTATATTGGAACTAAGGCAGCACTTGGGTACTTTGACCTCACCAATAAGCCAATGCTCTACGGATACAAGGACCTAGGAAGCATTGAACAGGTTGTGATAAAGCTAGCTCAGTATCAGCATGCCGCAAGAATCCTACGGACTTCAGTTCAAAACCAATTCCTGCAAGCATTGGAACTTTTCAAGGAGGCAGAGAAATGAGGTGGACTGGAGAAGGAGGAGACCAGCTTTTGCAAGACCGAGAAGAACTCAGGGAGCAAGCGCGGAAAGACAGAGCTAAGCTTTTTGAGGTAATTCTCAAAAAGGAGAAAGGAAGAAAAGAATGAAACTAGAAGATTGGTTAGATGAAAAGCTTGGAAAGAGGGGAGGAGAAAATCCTTCCCTCCCTGCCTGTCCAAGACCTATGCTTGCCAGCGCACTCGAGGAGAAGACTTTGGACAGAGTAGTCTGGCCTATGTTTGGCTCTCCCAAAGTCGATGGATACCGATGTATGATTTGGAAGGGCAAAGCTTATGCAAGAAGCGGCAAGTTACACCCTTGCCGAAAGGTGCAGGAATGGGCAAGCAAGATTCCTTGGGACTTGGACGGAGAGCTCATTGTGCCAGGGGAGGCTTTCAACTCTGGAGGTGGAAAGCTTCGACGGGCAGACTACTCAGGAGACTTTCAGTACCTAGTATTTGACTTGCTTCATGACGGGCTTGATGCCTGGGCTCGCATTCAATTTCTCAATGCAATCTCAGGGGAGCTTCCGCCTGAGGCCAAAGTACTAAAGCAGGTTCTTATAATGAGTAAAGAGGCAGCGCTAGCTTACGAATCGGATTGTCTTAGTGCTGGCTTCGAGGGCGTGGTCTTCCGTAAACCTCAGGCCAGGTACAAGCATGGAAGAGGAACACTTCAAGACCAGATTATGCTCAAACTTAAGCGGTTCAGCACCGCAGAGGCCTTGGTGCTAGGAGTCGAGCCGAGAATGCACAACCTGAATGAAGCAGAGCTTACACCGCTTGGCTACATAGAGAGAAGCACTGCGCAAGATGGTCTGGTGGAAACAAATGTGCTTGGGAAGCTTCATGTCCAAGGACTGAATGGCCCTTACAAGGGAGTCCACTTTGACATAGGAAACTTTGATGGGCTTTCAGACCAAGACAAGGAAGAGCTCTTGGCGACGCCACCTCTTGGCAAAGTGCTTACCTACAAGTTCTTTCCAACTGGAGCGCTGAATAAGCCTCGCCACCCAGTCTTTCTTAGATGGCGAGAGACTTTTGATATGGAGGAAGAAAATGAAAATTGAAGATAGAAAGATAACACCTACTACCAAGCTAGCTACCCTCCTTCGAGCCAGGCTGCCTGAGAAACCTGACCCGGAACTCAAGCTTGAACTTGGCCAGTGGTACCTAGATACTAAAGGACAGCTTGTCAAAGTGGTAGCACAGAAGAGAAGCTGCGGAGTGCTCTTGCCAAAGTACCTATGTATTGCACAGGATTTCTTTTGGAATGACTTATTCATGTGTGAATTTGAGAAGCAAGAGGACACTTGGATAGATAAGGATTTCAAGAAAGTTCTCCTTTGCAAAGCACCAAAGACTCGAGGAAGGGAACTCATCTCCAAGGCTATGATGTCCTGCGCTAATTGGAATCACATAATTGGAATCTGGTACAAGATGGGTTCATCTCACCTCTGGGCTCCAAGCTGGTACAGAGGCTCTCGTTCACTAACCTTGCCTTTCAAAGGAATCTCTCATGACGAATAAACTCAGCACATTTAGTGCACCAAAAGACTTACTCGAACGTGCGTTGATGAGTAAGAATGGAATTCGAATCTGGTTTGCAACCAAGCCTGACGCTATTGCTATGCGGAATAGGATTAATACAGTGAAAAGTCTGGAAAGGAAACTTAACTGCAAGCTTTACGACATGGCATCTCCACTCTTCAACACAAGCACTTATGATGGAGTGGCCTGCCATATCCAGCCAGTGGAAGTCTACACTTCAGACTTCGCACCCAAGCCAGGTCAACCTACCACAGGCTTCTGGCTCTACCTCAATCCGGAAACCTGTGCAAGTGCTGGGTTTTATATTGAGGAACTGGAATAGGGCAGGAAAAGGCGGGGAAGCTGTCCGCAAAAATAAATGCGCTTCCTCATCATTTTATACTTGACCCTCTCACTCTTTTATAATACATTCAAAAATGTAATCGGGAAATAATTCCCGGCATGAATACAACTCAACTACCGAGGCAAGCATGGTGCAAGCCTCACAACTGAAAGGAAATCAAATGGTAGATTATACAAATGAAACCCCTCGCAAAAACATCATTATCAAGAAAGTGGAATACACAATTCCAGCTCCCTTCGGAGAAGGCCACGTCTGCACACAGAATGAAGCCAATGCGCTGAACCAGTTGCTGGCTGAGAACTGCCGTAACAATTTCTCAACGAGAATCAAACCAGACGCTGAAGTTCCCTCTCAGGAAGAGTTTGACAAGTACGTTGCTGGCTACCAGTTTGGTGTTCGCAGCGTATCCTCCTCCGACCCGGTTGAGAAAGTTATGCGTCAGATGGTTGAGCGTAAATTTGATGAAATGCTCAAAGCTCGTGGCTCGAAGAAGTCTGACCTCACTGCACAGGAATATCGTGACGCTATTGATGCCTGTGTTGAAAAGAACCGTGAAGCTCTGTATGCTCGTGCCAAAGAAATTGTCATGATGCAGACGGCTGACTTGCAGCTCAATTACTAAGGCAGGCTGGATTCCTCATGGCTTACAAACAGTTATCTCCAGCTCAAACCATAGCTTACTCCAAACTGTTGTTCGCTTTTGAGGAATCACTTGAACAAAATAGAGGGGTCAAAATCCAAGTCCCCAGTGAGCAAGTAGCCCTGCTCAAGAGAGCTTTCTACCAGTGCAAAGCTAGTGATGAAAGGTACTCAGAACTGAGTTTGCTTGCAACCAAAGATCCCTCTATTTTTCTTATCTATCACAACCAAAAGGAGATACCAAATGGCTAGAGAATGGAAGAAACTTAGCTTGCGTTTGGCTCCAGAAGTTCACTATACAATAATGCAGCTGAGTCCAAACCCGACTAAAGCTATTCGGCATCTCATTAACTTGTGGGCTTCGAGTTTAGCAAAAGCAAAATTCCAAGACCACGTTCCGCAAGAATTTCAAATTGATGTAGAGGCATTAAAGAAAGAAGATGACAGAGATTAATTCCCAACCAGCTAATCCGATTGAAGAAGCAGACTTTGAATCCATTGACCGGCTTTTTAATAAAGACCCTCAGTTTTTGACCCAGGAAGACCTGGCCAGTATTGTAGCTAAGCTCCGTTCCGGTCGTGGTCGCTGGCTTCATGAGACTGCAAAGAAAACCACAGCAAAAGCAAAGACAAAGAAAACCGCTGAAGAATCTAAAGCTTTGCTTGCTTCTCTTAACATCACTTTCTAAGAAAGGATTTGCTCTCCATGTCTGACGAAACACTTTTGGCAATCCCAGATGATTTGAAAGGTAGAGTTGAGGCTGACCCTGTACCAGTCAATCATGCGTTTTCTACCAGGAATCCTTTGCTACAACTCATCTGGGATGCCACCTCACTCGGAACTTTTCGTGAGTGCCCAAGAAAATATTACCTGCAAATTATCCGAGGCTATACCACCAAACGTGCAGCTTTGGCTCTTGACTTTGGAATCGCGTTGCATGAGGGACTGGAACTCTACTACAGAAACAAAGCAAAAGGACTGAGCTTTCATGATAACGAACTCTCTGTGATTAGCTTCCTGATGAAGCACCCTTTGCGGGAGAATATAGACAAGTACGAAGACCCTGTACGGAATTCTAAGACTCTTGTCTTCGCAGTCTGGGACTACATGCAGAACTACCGATTTGAACCCTGCGAAACCATGATCTTCTCCGACGGCACGGTAGGGGTAGAGCTTCACTTCCAGATGGAAACAGACATCACAACTGCAGGTGGGGAAAAGATTTCCCTTGCAGGGAATATTGATAGGCTTGCCAAGCAGGAACTCGGAATCTTTATCCAGGACCACAAGACAACCAGCATGCCGCTGACTCAGCGTTACTTTGACCAGTACAAGCCGGACACCCAGATGACTCTCTACACTGTGGCAGGCGATGTAGTCTTCGCAACCCCTATCCGCGGTGTGATGATAGACGCGATTGACCTGAAGAAGGGAGAGTTCTCCAGACAGATTTCCCTCCGCACCAAGGAGTTCTGTGAAGAATGGCTAGGGGAACTGGAAAGCTGGATTCGTGTTGCAGAGTTCTACGCAACTCGAGGAATCTTTCCATGCAATGATAAGAGCTGCCACAAATATTCTGGCTGTCCTTTCAAAGAATACTGCACAGCGCCTTATGGACTGCGAGAGCAGATCCTCCAAGAGGATTTTGTCAAACGCGTCTGGGATCCGAGTCAACCGAGGGGAGAATAACTTTGAACGATGTCTTTGTCACAGTAGGGTGCTGCTTTTTAATTGCAGTCTTTGGCTACGCAGGCCTTGCCTTAATTCTTTTCATTTTCTTTTTAAGGAGTTTATTTAAATGCCAACACTAGAAAACTATAAAGCAGAGAAGCCAATCAAAATGCTTGTTATGGGAGATACAGGTACAGGCAAAACTGGCGCTCTTGCAAGCCTCGCCAATGCAGGATACAAGCTGCATATTCTAGACTACGATAATGGTCTAGATATTCTTTCCACCAAGGTCAAACCAGAGTTCCTTAAGAACATTGAGTATGAAACCCTGACAGAGAAAAAGGTTGCTCGTGGTGGACAAGTCCTTATCCAAGGCACACCGAAGAGTTTTGCCAAAGGGCTTCAGCTTCTCACTGAGTGGTCTACCAAGTACACCTCCAAGGAAGATGTTATTGTAGTGGACTCTCTCACATTCATGTCTGACGCAGCACTGGAGCATGTACAAGCTGGGGCAGGTCACACCGGCAAACAACCGGAAATTCAGGAGTGGGGTTTGGCTATGAGTCTGATTGAAGATGTCCTTTCCTTACTTTATTCTGATGACCTCAAATGCAATGTCATAGTCAATTCGCATATTAAGTATATCCAAGACGAGGGCTCTGGCATAGTCAAAGCTCAGGTAAATACTCTTGGCTCTAAGCTTCCTCCAAAGGTAGGCCGGTATTTCAACCATCTTATCATGTGCCAGATGCAGGGAACAAAACGAGTTTTCAAGACCAAAGGAACTGCTATCTTTGGTTTGAAGAGTCCAAACCCAGACAAAGTCAAAGATACCTACGAGATTGAAACTGGACTCAAGGAATACTTCCAAGATGTCAAAGCATAAAAGGGTCTAGCCATGGGACCTGAGAGCTGAGAGTCTCTTTAAACCTCTCGCATCTTTTGGGCAAGTTGCCCACCTCAATTTAACTACAAAGAAAGGAATTTACAATGGTAGATTTTACAAGCTTACTTGATAAAAGACTGGACGATGTTGAAGCACCTGCATTGCTTCCGCAGGGTTCTTATATTATGACCATTGCTGGTTATCGTACAGGCGAATCTGCAAAAAAGAAAACTCCGTATGTGGAATTTGACCTGAAGATTTCCAGCGCCATGGACGATGTTGACCAGGAGGAGCTGGCGCAAGTTAAGAACCTGCAGGACAAAACTCTCAAAACCCAGTTCTACCTCATTGAAGACGCGCTGTTTCGTCTGAAAGATTTCTGCAAAAAGACTGGTGTTCCGACTGAAGGTAAGAACTTCACGGAAATTCTCTCTGAGATTGCCGGTGCTCAGCTTATTGGTATCGTCAACCACAGAGTTAATCCGGAAAATACAGACCAGGTTTTTGCGGAAGTTCGAAGCTTCTTGCCGCTGGTCTAATCAAGGTTGCTGGGTACCTTAAACCCAGCATTTTATTAGGGTGTCGACTAATGGTAGGTCAGTAGGTTTTGGCCCTGCTAATTCTGGTTCGAGTCCAGACACCCTAGCCAAACAAGAAAGGGAGAAGAAATGTTGAATGAATTACCTGTTGAAAAGATTAAAATCAGACCTGAGCGGCAGAGAAAAGATCTTGGAAATCTTGAGGAACTCAAGCAGTCCATCTTACAAGTAGGTTTGTTGAATCCTATTGTCGTAGAGTTGGTTGATGAGCAGTACTGGTTGATTGCTGGAGAGAGAAGATACACCGCTTGGACTCAGCTTCAAAGCGAAGGAAGAATCTCCTCCTCCGAGCCTATTCGAGTCACAGAACTTTCTGAGCTTGATGAGCCAACCAAGCAGCTTATTGAACTCGAAGAGAACATTAAGAGGAAAGACTTGACCTGGCAGGAACAAGTCCAGGCTATTGCTAAGCTCTACTCCTTGAAAGGTTTCACATCTGCACAGGAAGCAGAACCTTTCTTCGGCTTGTCTAGTTCAGCCATTTCCAAAGCCCTGCAAATTTCCAGTGCTATGAAAAATCCCAAAGTTGCTGAAGCTCCCACTATGTCAAACGCGTACAGCATTGTGACCCGAGAAAATGCCAGAGCCTTGGACAACATGAGTATGGAAATAAACAACTTTTTTAAATCAACTTTAACTGAGGAGAAACCAAATGACAACGGAATTAGAGGAAGCACTCAAGAGAATCCAACAGCTTTGTTCACAGGACAAGAAATCCCTGCAGGAGTGGAACAAAACTCAAGCAGAAGTGAGGGAGAAAGTAAACCAGTCTATCGAATTGAGCAAGCAAATTTTCTCCAATTTGCAAGAAACTACCAAGGAAAACCATTCGATCTCGTCCACCTCGACTTCCCTTATGGGATTAATCATGACAGGTCTCAGCAAGGTAACACGGCTAGCTTCGGTACTTATGAAGATACGGAAGATATTTACAAAACACTAATAAGAACTTTTCTGGAAAACCAAGATAGGCTTGTTGCGGAGAAAGCTCACTGCATATGTTGGCTCTCTCTTCGCTTCGAGGAATGGACAAAGAAAGCTTTTGCTGAAGCAGGTTGGGCTTGCCTTATGCAACCTCTTATTTGGCATAAGTCAGACAACAAAGGAATCATTGCAGATGTACAGTGTGGTTTCCGAAATGTCTGTGAGTATGCACTCTTCTTCAATCGCGGTCGTAAGGCAGTGGTGAAAAACATTAGCAATCTGTATTCCGGCCCTACCACAAAACGGTTTCACGCTAGTGAAAAGCCGCTTCCTATGCTGAAGTATTTCTTCTCCGGTCTGTGTGACCACTACTCCAGAGTACTCGACCCGACTTGTGGAAGCGGAACAGCCATCATGGCTGCACAATACTATGGAGCGGAAGAGGCACTTGGGCTGGAACTTGATCAGAGCTTTGCTGAGAAAGCTCAAGAATGGTTGAAGCTGGAACAGTCTCGGCAGGAATCTTTGGATTTAGATTTGGAAGGAATTGAGATATGATTAAAAGCGGAACTTGTATGGATACAATTTTCAGAAAGGACTCAAGTCTCTCTGTCAGTGTAGACTGGAGCTATGAATCTTCTGAATGTGGAGATGGTTCTCTTGATGAGGAGTTTGAAACCACAGCATTTTTGGAAGATGGATCTGAAATTGAACTGACTCAGGAAGAGAAAGACTTCCTCTTAGAGGAGCTCAAAGCAGCGGGAGAGCTCTATGCCTAAGGTAGTAGTGGTTACAGAGTACCCTGGAAAGACCGACTTGGTTACAGGTCGACTTCTTTCAGGGCAAACTGGAAAGATCTTCTGGGATCTTTGGGAGGAGGTAGGATTCAAAGAAGAACCTCTGGTCTTGCCAGTCCTGTCCAAACGTCCGGGCTCTGGAAAGATTGATGACTTTTGTCTTTGTAAGAAAGACGCTGAAGCTGCATCGCAAGAACTTGGACTTGGTAAGTATCCCTGGGAGATGATTAAATCTGGAAAATATCTCCACCCAAGATTTAAAGTGGACTTAGAGAACCTTCGAGTCAGGCTTCTGGAGGCCAAGCCAAACTTGGTAATCACCTTGGGCAGTCTTGCTTGTTGGGCACTGCTTGGCAGTGCAAAAATAACCAAGCTAAGAGGAACCTGTGCAGAGTCAAGTTTGATTCCTGGCTTGAAAGTTCTTCCAACCTATCATCCTCAAACTATCATGCGAGACTGGGAACAGCGTGTAATTGCAGGAGCTGACTTGATGAAAGCTAAGCGAAATGCAGAGTTCCCTGAAATCTATCGACCAAAGAGAGAAGTCTGGGTAGTTGAGGATAAAAAAGATTTGGACTGGGCTTTCGCATTTCTTAAAGCGAAGCGCTTCCTCACCCTGGATATTGAAACCAGGCTTGGACAGATTACCTGCTTAAGCTTTGCAATCAGCCCTTTCTTAAGTATAGTCTTTCCTTTCACGGATTCTCGGCAGGAAGACTGGAGTTATTGGAGAACTCCGGAAGATGAAGTCCATGCTTGGGAGATTGTCAAAGCAATTTGTCAAGATTCAGAGATTCATCTAGGCCTCCAGAATGGAGTCTATGATATTCAATATCTTTGGAGAGTCATGAACATCAAGACCCTTGGCTTTCGTGAAGACAGCATGATCATGCACCATTGTCTTTTTGCAGAGCTGCAAAAGTCCCTCGGCTTTCTTGGCTCTATCTACACAGATGAGCAAAGCTGGAAACTTATGCGCCGTTGGAATGAGAAAGAAATTAAATAAGGAGAAAGGTAATGCACTTGGAAACTTGGTTAAAGTTAATTTGGCTGGGAGTTTGGATAACCAGTATCTTAGTTGCTTGGATTATCTCACTTCGAGGAGATGAGTAGATGCAACTTACTCAAGAACAAAAAATAACATTGATTAAGCCTGGCACCATCTGGGCTAGAAAAAAGAATGGCAAGTTGGAGCGAGTTTATCTTGAGTCGGTTCATTCTAAGCTGCTGCGAGACGGCTCAAAAGAGCTGGATATCTTAACTGAGTTTGGCTTTGAACACGTGCCTTTGTTGAGGTTTCTAGCCTACTATGAGTTCCTTGGCTGGGCTAGAATCAAACTACCTAATATTTGTGATAACAAAAATCTGATTCCTCTCATTGAGGACGTTTCAAGAAAGGAGAGATGAATGAAGACTTATATAATAAATACATACTCTATAGATCAAAGAATCAGAGTACCAGACCTAAAGAGGATTTCATCAAGGAAACTTGACCATTCTTAAGAGCAGCCTAGCTACTGAGAAATCTAACCTAACAAAAGCCTATGAGAATTATGTAGTCAATCTTATCAATCTTTACAAGGAGACAAACCAATGACAGAACAAACGAAACTTCCCTCAATTAAATTCCCAGCTTACATCTTTGACGTTGACGGAGTTCTGGCAAACAACAATCACAGGCAGCATATTATCCAGCACGAAGGGCCGAAGACTCAGGCTGAATGGGATAAGATCATTTCTCTTGGCTTTAAGGATCTACCTTATTCTGATACAATACTCTTACTAAAAACCCTCCAAGCTGCCGGCAACAAAATCCTTATCTGCACAGGTCGTAATGAAGATTGGCCTAGCCAGCTCCGAACTTGGCTCACAAATTTTGGAATCTTTCCAGATGAAATTTTCATGCGCCGAGCTAAGGACTTCTCCAAAGATTGGGAAGTTAAAAAGGAAATCTGGCAAACTCAAATCAGACCCTTCTACAAAGTCCTTGGAGTTTTTGAAGACTGTGCGGACTGCGTAGCTATGTGGCGAAGTTTTGGGCTTACCTGCTATCAACCAAGAGAAGCTAACCATTAGAGAGGAAATTTACAATGCAGTACGTTTTTGATGGGAAACAAATCAGAGCTAGAATCAACCAAGCTTATATAGACTTTCTGCAGGTTAGATCTCTCATTCCTGTCCATTTTGTCCTTGACAGTCCACCAACCAATCCATACCATTAAGTTTGATTTTGGAGGCACATAATGAAAAATTTTATAATCGTTTCACGAGGTTCTCTCGCTGGTTTTATCTCAACAAACTTCAAGCACAGCGTTTGGGGAACCTGTCCTAAATCCAAACTTAATGGTCTGGTGGAATCTCTTCGAGAAGACTATGGCAACATTCGAGTTTCTTTTCCAAAGTCTCCTGATGATGGATTGGATTCGCAGGAACTTGTTGCCTACTACAAGTTGCTAACTCAGCTACAAAAAGTTGAGCTTGCACAAGCTTGCCAACTCAAAATTAAGTTTGGAGAATCTAATGCTAAAATTTAAAACTCAGGATTTCGAAGCAGCAGATGATATGACCAACCTTTGGGTTTATAATGGTCTTGATACCTGCTTGACTTTTGAGATCATAGAAAAACTCAGACCACTCTTTAATGACAACACCAGAGCAATCTATAAGTGGGAATTCTCTGCTCAAGCTATTGCCCTTGAGATGATGTTTCGTGGATTCAGGGTAGACCGCGAGCAAGTCCATAAGATTATTGAAGAAGCTCAGATTGAGTATGACCACTTCCTTGCTATGCTTAACCAAATGGCTGAAGCAGTATGGGACGCGCCGCTGAATCCGAACAGCCCAGCCCAACTTAAGAAATTCATCTATGAAGCTTTTGGCCTAGACCCTGTAGTCTATCGAGGCAAAGTAAGCACTGACAGAAAGAGCTTGGAAAAGTGTATGGAGACCAATCTTTTTATCAGACCTATTGCCAAACTCATCTTACTCTTGCATGATCTAGGCAAGACCATTTCAGTCTTGAAAAGTGAAATCGACTCAGACAATCGTTTGCGCACTAGCTATTCTGTGGCTGGGACTGAGACAGGTCGTTGGAATTCCAGCATGAACGCATTCGGCGGTGGAACTAATATGCAGAATATTACAAACCAGCTTCGCAAAGTGTTCATTGCAGACCCTGGAAAGAAGCTAGCCTACATTGACCTGCAGGCTGCTGAGTCCAAGGCTGTTGGATACATCTCTGAGGATCCTGCATATATTGACCTGTGCGACCACGGAGATGCGCATACCGCTGTAGCCCGTCTTGTGTGGACAGATCTTCCTTGGACAGGAGACATCAAGAAAGACAAAGAGATTGCAAACAATACCCCTTTCTACCGAAGCTTCTCTGTCCGAGACATGGCCAAGAAAGGTGGTCATGGCACAAACTACTATGGCACTCCCAAAACCATGGCAGGTCATCTTAAAATGCCGGTGGACACTATTGCAGAATTCCAGCATAAATATTTCACAGCGTTTCCAAATATTCCTCTCTGGCACAAGAAAGTCATTCAGGCAATTCAGCTTGAACACAAGATCACGACCTGCTTTGGCCGTGAGAGGATCTTCTTTGGCCGTGCTTCTGACGCGTCTACTTGGCGAGAGGCTATTGCATTTGAACCTCAGTCCACTATTGCCGATACATTGAACTTTGCCGCTTGGAGAGTTCAACGGCGTTGGCAAGGAAAGACTGTGGAACTTCTAGCCCAAGTCCACGACGCAATAGTGGTGCAGTATCCTGAAGAGCTGGAAGATGAACTTCTTCCAGAGATCCTCCAAGAGATGATTTATCCTATTCCAATTCATGGCAGAACCATGATTATTGGAGTAGACGCGGAAACCGGTTGGAACTGGTGCCACTTTAATCCAAAGAACCCTGCTGAAAATCCAGATGGTATAAAGAAGTACAAAGGACATGATGACAGAACAAGACAAAATCTTCCCCACGACAATTTTCTCGACTGGAAATTGGATTGATGAGTTTGTTGCAGATACACCTGCAACAGAAAGTCCTATCCTTTTCCGCAAGTGGTGCGCTATTGCAACTCTGTCTGGGTTGGCTCAACGTAGAATCTGGTGTGATATTGGTAAGGGAGCTCTCTTTCCAAACCAGTTTATTTTGCTAGTCAGCCCTCCTGGAGTTGGCAAATCAGTTGTACTGAAAATGGTCGAGCAAGTATGGGAACTCAATAAGTCCATCTTCCTCGGCGATGAGACTACAACAATTCCAGGATTGCTAGACTACATGCAAGACTGTGAAGCTCCTGTCAGCTACTCTGGCATTGTAGAGCAGACCCACCCGGTTTCTGTAGCTTGTCGAGAATATGGAACTTACATGAAATCCTATGACTTGTCAGCTCTTAACCTGCTCAACGACTTTTGGGACTGCCCGAAGTCTTTCAGTGAAATGACTCGTGGAGGTGGAAAGAATGAACTTTCCTACCCTGTCATGAATCTTGTGAGTGGAACTCAACCTAGCTATCTCAACAATGTGCTTCCAGAAGAAGCTTGGAGCCTTGGGTTCTGCTCACGTTTGATTCTGGTCTATGATTGGCAGGTTAAGCAGCTTAAGACTCGAGAACGCTTGGCTCTGCCAAAATTCAACCCAGAGAAATATCGACCTGCTGTAGACGCTATTTGTAAGTGGCAAGGTCAACTTAGCTTATCTGATGAGGCTTTGGATCTCTTTGACTCTTGGATTGTCGACCAGGGCATGAAACCACTTCCAATGCACCCGCGGCTTGCCAGCTATATAGCTCGCCGTCCTGTGCATTGGCTTAAGGTTGCTATGTGCTACGCTCTTGCTTTTGGCTCGACTAAGATAACTTTGCAGCATCTTCAGCTTGCTAAGGATACTCTCCTCGAAGTAGAAGAATCTATGCCAAATATTTTCAGAGATATGTCTAAGCAATCTGATAAAGATGTTCTCGATGAAATCCGTATGAGCATAATCCGTATGGCGCTGAAAGAACCGCAAATCCCAGAGCGCAAATTGATCCAGCTTCTCACAAGCAAAATTGCCACACATAGGGTCAACTATTTCCTCGATGTCATGGAAGCTTCTGGATATATTTCCGAATGTGAGGCTCCAAAAGGAATGCTAACCCAGTGGGGTAATCGTGGATTCAGGTTCTTCAAACCTGGAATTGATTTAAACAAAGGTATTTAAGAAAGAAAACAACATGAACACTGTAATTGAAATCAAAGACTCTCTTGGCGCTCAAGGTATTCTCCCTGGCACTGATATTCCTCAACAGGAACCTTGCCCTGGCTGGGAAGAACTTGAGCAACTTTATTTTGTAAACTTCCCTGATATGGATCCCACCCCAGCCATGTGTGAACTCGGCCATACTCTGGACTCTTGCGAGCAAGCTTACATTGAAGCAGATCCTAGCTTCCCTGCCAAGGTAGCCAAGTTCTACATTGAGTGGATTGGTCTCATGGCTGTATTGCATAGAAAGCTGGGAATTGGACAGCAGACTATGGAAAAGGAATTATTGAAAATTTGGCATGGCAAAAAGTTATAAAATGGTTGCCGGATTTCGGCGTTGTTTTGTTTGTTTTGTATGGAAAAACCCGGCGTTGTGTAATTATGCCGGGTTTATTTTTCAATTAAATTTGACGGGATTTTAGAGGAAGCTCAAATATTGATTCAATGCGCTTCCTCTACCTTACAACCCTTGTGCCAGAGCTGTACTTCCCCAAACCCCATAATAATCTGTATTGCGCTCAAGCGGAGTCAGATACCGGTTTTGCAATCTAGTCTGCGCTCCGTCCATCATGTTACCTATGTCGATACCATCAAGTAGAGCTCTTTGGATAATATCAAACATGAGGGTACCATCTCCGGACTCTAGAGCATCAGCCATAATACCATTGTACTTACTGGTCAACTTAGCTCTCTTATCTTTGTCCTCCCAAATCTCTCGAGAGATTTTAAAGCTTTGGTCAATTCGAGTACTTGGAAGATTGAAGTACTGGTAGGCCATGGCTTCCAGCGGAGTTAAATCCAGCATCTTAGTTCTTGTACTTCCAGAGTACAAAGTGTTCCCAACCACCTGCGTACTCCTATAAATCATCTTTGGAGCCAGAGCTCTCATAATGGAATTTCTGAAGTTAACATCCTCTGCAGGATTTCGTCCAGTTGTAGAATAGTAATCCACTGCATCGCTGACGCTGTTCCAGAGAGCTTGCAGCCGATTGCTGTAAACAAATCCCATAAATCTCTGAGCTTCTTCACCAGGATCTTTAAATGGTGAGTTAACCTGACTTTGCAGGGAAAGCCCGAATGCACCAGGGAAACCGTAGAGCAACATCTGACTTCCACTAGTATCTCCCCAACGATCATAGAGAAGATTACTCAATTTATCTCCAGTGTATGCTTCAGTGAATCTTTCTAGGCCTGCACCAATTTCACTTGAGCCAAGTCCACCTAGCATGCTAGTTGCAAGATTGCTATAGAGGTACGGCTTCCAAACATTCTTTTTCAAAGCCGCTTCAAGATATTGCAACTGCCAGCCTACATAGTGCATAGTCCAATTCTTAAAGAGACCCCAAGCGCTACCAACAGGGCCTTGCAAAATCCTAGCCCGGTCACTTGCGGCGTACTGGAACATGGTATTCTCTGTAAACTTTCGTGCAGCAAAATAGACTTGATCTTTGCTGAGCATACCAGCTTTGGCCAGGGAATTAAAATACTTATACCCCACTGTCATCGCATAGCCACGGCTAGCTTGCTCCGAGAATGATGGAATACTGGTTGCCATTCCCTTGAGCATTCCAGCAAAATCCCCTTGCTTGAAAGAATCCACCAAACCAAGAGCAAGTCCAGAATTTTCCCCAATATAGCTTTCAATGAATCTTGGGCTCAGCACGCCTTCTCGAACCATCTGCTCCATAAAGTCTGAGAATCCTTCTTCCAGCTTAGGATTTCCCATGAGCTTCATACTCTCCCACATAATTTTCATAGGGCTGAGCGTATTTGCAACCATGCCCTTGCCGGTCTTTGACACCAGAGGAATTCCATCATAAGCCCATTGAAGAGCTTCGGGACATTCTCGCAAGAGACTCAACTGTGGTAACACTGTAGTAATCGGCTGAAGCATATTTGCAAAAGCATAGGCCATATTGCCAAAGCCAAGATCCAGATAAACCGAAGTCGTATTCAGCGCGCGGACAATCTTGCTTGCAGAATCTGTCCCAAGCACTGGTGCAAGAATCTGGTCTGCTGTTTTATTAACCAGCTTAGAAAAAGTCCCTTGCTCACCGCGAAGAGTTTGCAGAGTATCTTCCAATTGTGCTGCAACTTTCGGTTGGTCTATCCCTAGCGTGGCCAAGTCTTTAGCCAGCAATCTATCTGTCATCTCATTCCCGAGCCAGATGTATTTGTTTTCCAAGCTATAGTTCAGTGCTTGAATTAGCTCCTCTGCTGTCTTAGCTCTATTGTAACCGCCAACCCCACTTTGAGGCAAGAAGAACGATGCTTTACCTACTTCCGGATTCCTTTGAGCATACCGTTGTGCAAACTCATCAGCCAAGCTAAACTCATCAGCCGCAAGAAGTTTTTCCTGCCTCAAGTCTAGACTTCTTTCTTTCGTCCAGTACTCGCCAAGTCGCCACTGCTTTCCAGTTGCATTAGCTTCTTCGATGATTCCCTCTGCCAGCTTTCTAATTCCCTTTCGGTTTTCTCCACCTACAATATAAACTAGGTTGCCATTTTGGTCTACAATGCCTTGCCGCAAACTTCCAGTCCAATAATGGCTAATCCCATAGTGGCCTTTCTTGAGGGGAAATAATTTGGCATCTGGAATATTTAGCGCACCAGCAGTCTTGAAAATCTCATTAATTGCTTCGTTATGCACAGCTTGAAGTTTCTCCAAAACTGCATAGCCTCGATTTCCAAGCGCATTAAAAAGTTCAGGTTTAAGCTGAACTTCTTCAAAAGGTACCTTGTCATCAATCACCTTGAGCAGTGCATCGAATTCAGAAGGATTTTCACTTGCCAGCTTTCTTATCATATTCGCCAATGCTGTCGGGTCATCTCGCCGAATACCTTTTGAGGCAACCTGCCAAAGATTTTCCCCCTGGACTTTTGGTCTACCATAGACTAGCTCCTGAGCTTTTCTCAGTGAGTCATCTCGAATCTTACTTGCCACTCCATAGATTTTCCTAGCAAGTGGACTGTTTTTAAACTTGAAGACGGTCGGGCTGATATACCTATTAAAGGTGTTCTTGAGGTTTCCTAGCAGCTCTGATTCTGAAATATTTTGCAAGCCAAGCTTTGCACCAAGCACCTCTACCCCTTTAGACCCAGCTTTCCATACGCTGCTTGCTTCAGCGGTGGAACCAACAGCTCCAATATCAAGGGCATCTGTAAATTGCAGAGCTTTATTGTACACAGAATTCTGCACATCGCTAAGCGGTTTATAGATTGTTTCTGGATCTCTCCAGGCATTTCTCTCCACCACAGCTTTCAAGCTACTTTGACTTGGAATAAACTTTCCAGGCTGGTCTGTTTTCGTAAGGAACCACTCGCCCTCTTTCAGCTTTCTTCCCAATACATAAAGGCCCTCTTGCTCCTTGCCAAGGTACCAACCATCACCAACAGGATTCAACGCTTCAGTTATATTTCTGTCCATTCTTACAGCGCTTTTTGTAGTTCTGGCTGAAGCAAGCCGTGGAAACTGGCTATAAGCCAACCAGTCTTCCGGTATGGTGTTAGACTTCTTAAGATTCTCCACTGTGGTTTCCAAGTCTTTCAAGCTGGTAAATCCGATTTCCTTATTAGTACTGAATGCCCTAGAACGAATTTCACCAGTCCCTTTAAAGACTGAGTTCAATCGCTTAAATCTTTCTGGAGTTACGTCTTCCAGTTGCCCAACCATCTTCTCCCTAGATTCTTCTCGAATAGCTCGAGAAAGTCTATTAATCCCATACTGGATTTCCTGAGCAATTTCCGGCTGTCCTTCGGCTTCGACCAGCCTCTGTGTAGCCTTTCTCAAATTCTGTTGCCAGCTATCTGCAGCACTTAAATCTGCAAGAATTTGCGGTGCTCGACGACCAGCACTAGAGAGCAATCCAAATGTACCACCAATAACTCCACTAAGACCAATATCAGTTCCAGCTTGCCATAAGCGTTCTTCAAGTGGAGCACCCTCCAGCGCAGTTGTTTCTTGAGCCAAATAACCAAGTCCTTGGCGTCCGAGCTCAATCGGAGCCATCAAGGCAATATCTTGTGCAGCTCTACTTACAAAAGGTCTTTGAGCAAAACGCTCTGCAGCTCCAAGACTTTTGGCCCAGCGACCGTATCCGGTTCGAGCCAAGCTCGACATAGCCTTAGTCGTACCGGCAACCAGAGGAACCATCTCGGTCAGAAAAGCTGCTTTTGGATTTTCAGCTTCCCACTCTTGTACTTCCTCATCAGGATTCTCTAGGCCCAAAAGTCCGAAAGTGCTGTTCCACACTCCGGACCGAACCAGGTTTTCAAGATAGCTTCTTTCAGCCATTTATCAATCTCCTTGAGGCAACATTGAAGTTGCTTGCATAATGTACCCTTGAATAAAAGGAATTTTGTCTTTGTCAGGATATAACATAGCTGCTTGATTTGCTCTTTGCAAGATCTTTTTTGGAGTCATCTTTTTCATCTGATCTTGCGAGAGATCCATCATTTCAATCATTGCAGCATTGTTTCCAACAGTTCTAGCTTCTCCCTGCTTATCTACTTGTTGAAAATGCAGATTTCCATTGGAATCTCTCCAGTACATCTGATTTCCACCAAGGGCTCTAGGCTGATTAGCTTGCCAACGAGATATAGCAAGTTGAGCATTTTTGAAAGCAAGGTTTGCTTTGAGTTCTTCCCTAGCTGCTTGTTGTACAGCTTTCCACTTTTCAACCTCGAACTCTGCTTCAGCATTTGCGTTTGCAGTGTCAGTTTTGTTCTTGCTCTTATTTTCTCCGTAGCTATTGAAAGCCGCAACTGCTTTGGACGTATCTCCAGTCAGCCAGTTGGTATTAGCAAGTCCTTGTGCAATAGCCGCAATAGGGTCGAACTCTCGCTCTTGGTATCTTGGTGCCTTGATGTTTTCCAGTCCAGCTCCATAGTTCACATTAATCGGTCTGATATCTGGAAAAGCTGAACCAAGTTGAGAAGGATTTACACCAACACCAACTCCAGCGCCACTACCACCACCGCTGGCAATGTACCGTTCAAGCCAAGGTCTCATAGAAACAGATTCCGGTTCTTCTTCGTCTGCACCAAAAAGACTAAGAATGTATTTTCCAGCTTCTTCTCCAGTATGCCCTGCCCAAGAAAGAATTCCCTCAGGAATATTCTGAGGGGCTTCATAAGCAGCATTGAGATAATCCACCAGCCCACCTATCGTGGCATTTTTATTCTGCATACCCTCACGCAGGATTTCAAGATTTCTTCCAGGCAATTCATCTCGATCCAGAATATAATCACTGGCCATATCCTCTTCAGCTTCTTGCCAAGCTTTCTCATAAGCCTGCATAGCTTTCTTAGTTTCTTTTTCAGCTTTGCGAATTTTAGTTTGATTTTTTCTTTGAGTCTGTCTTCTTTCTGCTGACCTTTCTCTCAGAGTCTGCCACTGCTCATTGGTAAGCTCTCCTCGACCAGGCGCATACGGATATGCCGCAGAAATCTCAGACCAACTTGGAATTAAATCTACCATTTATTTTCTCCTTAAGAAGACCAACCATAAGAACCTTGATACCTGCCATTTACAGTACCAGAGCCAATTCCACCACCAGAAGACGTAACACCTCCACCACCAAGGCCAGAAAGCAAGCCACTGCCTCCAAGCAAATTTCCAAGCCCCATGCCCCAACCAAGACCAGACGTAATACCTTGAATTTGATAAGCTTTCTTAGATAAGCTTGCAGGTTTCGTAGTTTGGCTAGATCCCATAGCATTACCATAATCCATAGCAAGTTGCCATAGATAATTAGTCTTAGCCATATCTGCACTTTGTTGCTGATTAGCGGCATTAATCTGCAGGTTATTTGCCGCAGTTCCGGTATTGAGATAATTTGAAACACTGTTTGCATCAGCTTGAAGCAGGGCTGGTGTCTGTGCTCTCTGATTTGCAATGTCCGCAGCAGCTTGAGCAACAATTTGATTTTCAACATTCTTAGTCAGGCGTTCTCGAGTAAGCATATCTCGAGAACCTCCATAAGCACCAGCATCAATCGCCGCACTTCTAGCGCTTGGCAAAGTTTCATTTCTGAAATTTTCCAAAAGATTATATGTCTCTCCTTCCAGTTGTGGAGCAATACTCTCTGTAGCTTTCTGATAACCCAGACCAAGACTATTCGCCGCAGCATTATTCAGATAATTATTATAAGATGAATTAGGTGCTTGAATGCTGTTAGCAAAGTTAATATTCCCAGTGATGCCTTGCTGCATTTCAGGAATATAATTTACCCAACCTTGTTGAGCTTGCTTATAAGCATCTCGAATTTGATTTCTGGTACTAAGTAAATCTAGATAATAAAGATTCTGAGCCTTATTTGACGCAGAAGCTTGGCTTCCCATAGACTGAGAACCAAGATATGCCCCACCTGCCATAAGCCCAGCCGTAACTGCTGTTTCTACTCCCATGAATTTTCCTTTACTGTTAAAAGGCAAAGAGTTCCTTGAGCATTAATAAAGTCTTGAGGAATAAATCCAAGAAGACGAACTAATTTCAAAGCTGATTTATTCCTACAATCTGTATAGCCAAAAAGTCTTTTTGCCTGGGTTTCTTTAAAGAAAAGTTTAATAATTTCTCGACAAGCTGTCAAGGTTTCTCTAGCATTAGCTGAACTATACCAATGTCCTTCCCAAATTAAGCCTTGTGAAGACCCAAAGAAAATTCCCATAACTTTGGAATCTTCAGTTCTCCAAGCACGCCACTGCAGAGTTTTCAAAAGCCTTCTATTCTGTTTAGACAAATGCCTTTTTACAAAACTCTTTGAAGCAGGCTTAAGCATCAGGGCTGTATTTAATCCATTTTGTTCCGTCATAGATTGCCAGCTTTCTTACATTGTTTTCCAGAATCCAAATCATATCAGCTTTCTTTGCAGGAGGATATCCACCTCGATCTTTGGTAGCATCTGCAACATAAAGTGGAATTGAAAGAGCTCCTACTTGAGAAGCATTTTGGAGCTGTTGAACTAACATAGCTGCCCAAGATTGCCAATCTTTATAAGAACTTGGAGCAGGATAATTAAGAAAATCACTCACAGTCTACCTCCCATCACATTGCCAAAAAATTCCAGCGCGGAAAGTTTCCAGATAGTTTCTGCACTTTCGTCCTCAATTCGAATACGGAAGTATCTGCCAGTTATTCTAGTCCAGCATATATTATCTGTATCTGCCATCGGAAACCAATCAGTCCATTGGATTTCATCTTCTAGTCGATCTCGCCAACCAAGCTTAATTTTGGCTGTAGTAGAACCAGAATTCTTAAGCTCTGCGACAAAAGTATCAATGTATTTGTGCTTTCTACTATCCAGCTCAATATCCTTAGACTCAATCCAAAGTTGTTTATCTCCTCGATTAACAGAAACAATTTTATTATCTACCCAGATATGACCTAAACCTGATACCATATTTCGCCTCCATAACCCTGGTCGCCATAACCGAAATGACCAAAACCAAAGCTGCTTGATGCTGATTCAATCAAAGGTAATCTACCATCACCAGCTTGAAGATTCTCTGCGCTTTTCAAGTCATCTAGATACAAAGTGCCAACACTGTCTACCCAATACTGTTTCCAGGAAGCAACTCGATCCCAGTCTTGCGTCATCCAGGTACTGTTCTCCAAATTAAACCCGAAACATAAAGTACCCTCATCTACAGTGGGTACAAAAAAGAATACATGCTGTAAAATATTCCAAGCACCAACAAGACACTTATTGCTTTGAGTAGTATCAAGTTTTTCATCAATAGTAGCTCCTACAGTTTCTCCATCTATGAAAGTAAAGCCAGACCCATCTGAAACCCAGATTCCATTAGCCCCAAAACCAAAAATACTCTTGTTGATGGTAGTAATACAGCGAAGGTTATAAATTCCTGCACCTTCAATAAGTTTCTTGTAAGAGAAAATATATGGTCGGCTAATATAATCTACCCTAATAGCTTCTCTGTTTGTACAGATGATTGCAAAATTCTCTGTAGAAGCTCCTCCAATAAGATCCCCTTGAATATCTCTGATAAACAAATCACCTGCCATGTTGCTTTCTTCAGGCGTCCAATCTTCTGGATCATCATCTGAAGCCCAAAGAACAGAGTCTTTGCAAATCGCCATTACAAAGTTTTTGATTTTAATAAGCTGAATAGCTTCATATCCACGAGCAGTAAAGGAAGTTACTTCTTGGAAAGAGCTATAAGGCCAATAAGCAGGATTTTTTGTTTGCTCTTTTTCATCTAGATACTGGTTATCATCTCTAGGTTTCCAAATCCAAACCTTACCTCCATGACAACCCAGCATCCAAGTTCCAAACGGGCATAAGCTCCATTCACCATTAGACTTATCTTGTGGATTGGTAGCGTTGGTTATAATAGTTTCTGAAAGTGAATAGACTAGTACGCTGGAGTTAGAACCGAGGAAGACTAAATCACCAGTACTAGCTACCGAGTTAACAGGGACACCTGCTGAAACCAAAGGAACTTGGCTAGGCATTGGCTGAATAGTCCTGTCCTTAAACAGAACTCCACGAGAATCTTCCCACAGAATGGGTTTCTGGTCTGGAAGATCTGGAGCAATACCAACAGCTAGTTCTTCTAAACGTACTAGTCTTTCACTCATTATTTCTTACTTTCTTCAGAAGGTTTGGTTGCAGCTGCAGCTGCATTGACAATAGTCTTTGCTTTTGCAATTTGCTCCGGTGTTGCATTGCGAATATTCAAAGCAAGCATAGCAAGAATCCTCTTTACCAACCCACCACCGGGAATAAGAGCACAACCAGCAGAAGCTCCAACAATAACAGACCCAACAATAGTGATAATATTCTCAAAATTGTCAGCACAAAATTGAAGTACCTCATGAAACATTTCAATCCTCCAATTCAAAGTGGGGTTTATCTACTAAAGTTTTCCAGAGCCCACCCCACGTTAAGTTCTGGATACCAAGTTTACCTGCGCAAAAGAAAGCAACCAAGGCAAGGTTTGTCCAAGCATTTGAATTTGAATCTAACTCACCATCAGTTCTTCTTGGTGCAGGATAAGGCCAAATGTCTACAGCATGAGAAAATCCATTCTCATCTGGAAGATGTTTAGATTTCAAAGTCTTAGAAACTCCTTTGGCAACATTTTTCTTTTGTTGCTCTAAGCTTCTCGTAGACTCGATAAGACTAAAATCCACATACCACAGCATCTCTTTAAGCAGAGCTTGAAGCAGTGGGTGCGCATTCTCTAGTCTTGCCATTCCAATCTTACTTAATTTATATGGTTCAGTCTTTCTCTCTAGCATGGAACCTCTCAATTCTTTCAAAAATAGTAGCTTGGTCCACTTTAATCTGTGTTAAAGCGTCAAGCATTTTATTTTGATTTTGTACCATTTTCTCAATAGCTTCATTGGTAGCATAGTTCTTTAGCAGACTGAGTTGTATGAGATGAATTTCTTTATTGAGCTTGAAATACTGAGTAAGAATCCAACTTAACAACACAGCATTTAAAGTCCAAATAATTTCTTGATAACCAGGCATAATGACTCCTTGTGTTTTCTTTTATTATAGGAGCTTTAAGATTATCTTGCAAGAAAAAAGAGAGGAGTCTTTAAAGAATTCCTCTCTCAAATTAGTGGCTTGGAGGACGCCACTTTAATCCATACAGTGCATTGCAACATAATAGAGATCATAGATGTTGTATCTCTTTTGAGTCCAATCAATGCTCATAGCCTTGGAAAATTGTTGTGGTAAGGTTGTGGCCAGTGAGGAAGCGCAAAGCAAAAATCGATGCGCTTCCTCAGTCAATCAATCAATAAGGCCAAGGAAGCGAATAATCCCATTAGCATTACCAACAATCAGTGGTTCAACTTGCGGACTTGAAATGGAAACATTCGGACTTGAGTTTATAGTTTGATCTCGCATTAGATATCTCCAGAAACATTAGTAAAAAGCAGGATAGTTGAAATCCACAGAGCTCCTTCAAGAAACTCTCCAAGATTCCAAGCAGCTTTAGTATTATGGTACTTAGTAGGCCAAAGCAACAGAGTTGGAATAGCATAGCAGAATCCAACTAGGAGACCACTCAGACCAACAATCAAAGATTGAGAAAGCAATCCAAACTGATATGAAGAAAGCAGACCTCGCAAGCTACAACCACAAAAACCCCAAAGTCGAGGGTGCGCCACGAGCCAACTAGATGAATTAAGCACCTCATCAATCATTTCAACTTCAGAAGCAGGAGCTGCACCTGCAACAAGACTTCCTCGATAAGCACCCCAGCCACAGCACTGTTGCGCCACATAGGCTACAAGGAACCCAAGAATACCTAAAAGCCAAGACCAATCAAAAAGCCAGGAATAAGCAACTCCAATGAAGAGCGGAAACCAAATTTTATTTTGCCAAATATCCCAAAGACCTCCACGAATTCGAAATAGCAAAGCACCGATAAGAGCAGCTCCAACCAATATCCAAGTTTTGATTTTATTCATATCAAGCCCCCAGATAAGGATTTTCTTCTTTAATTCTTGAGACTCTTGCTGCTATTTCAGCTTTCAAAGCTTCAGCCTCTCCATTTTCAAAAAGTCCAAATAGCTCTTTTCGAGAGTATTCAGCCATCAAACCATCAACTTCAATTCGGTATTGACTCTCCCTTTCTTGCCGAATCTCTTCATTGGTTACAGGCTTAGGAGCAACATAAGAGTCTTTCCATTTCTGCACAATGGAATCTAAGGTCTCTTCAAAATAAGATACTGGTTGAAGATAGGCTGGACTTGGTTCAGAAAAAACAACCGGTTTCCAGCCATCCTTTAAAAGCATAACAGAATTTTGTTCAAAGTTATAACCAAAAACTTCAGAACCTTCTGCGCGTTTCTGATAATAAGGGGCTTCAATTAGTTTTCCATTTTCAAGTTTTGCATACATCTTTCTCTCCCTAATATAGGCTAATAAATTTAATTAAACACTCTCCAACGCCACCAGAGCCTCCGTCGAAATGCCACTGATAACCTCCACCTCCACCAGCTCCGGGAGCAGTGGCGTTAGCAGTCCCCATACCTCCGCCGGAATTGGTAAGAACACTATTGCCGCCAGAAACAAAATCACCAGAAGCCGTCGCCTCCAATCCCTGATTTCCGTTTTGAGCGACTTTGTAAGAAACAATTCCCCAGTCAGCAGAGGAATTGAAAGTATAAGGTCCAGCATTAGCAATATGTGCTGCATTTTCAGTAGAACCTTGCAATCCAGCACCAAGTGTCCAGATACCTCCAATGATGGTATCTGTTCCATTAGCTTGCTGAGCACCACCAGCTCCTGTACTTACAGCAACAGGGATCTTTCGCCATACCTTAAGCTTTCCCTCAAAACCTGCTCCAGAACCGCCGCCTTGACCATTTCCGAAATACCCATTCCGGCCTCCACCACCGCCTGCCCCCTGTGCACGAACAATGTAAATTCCAGGGTACAGAGTTTTAGTAGCTGACGCAACCCCAGACAAATCACAAAGAACATAGTTAGCTTTGTAATTATTGACTGGAGCTTTAAGCCTATTTCCCCTTATTCCAAGCATTATCCAACCTCTCCATTATCAGAAGCAGTTAACCAAGTTTGTCCTTGCTGACACCGAAAACCTATCCAGTGATTTTTTCCAGATGAAACATCTGGAACGAAGTTATTAATCCACTTGATTCCATTTGTAAAACTTGTAAGTAAACTTACAGTTTTAGCTCCCTTCGGGAAGATCAATTCAACCTCACAAGTAAAACATTCCTTTTCTCCCTTACTAAGATTAATATTAGAGAAATCAAATGTGATAATAGTAGTATTAGATATTGAGATATGAATAATCTCATCTTCAGGCTGAACGGTTACAGTAGTAACATCTCCAGCCGTAATATCCCTACCTCGAGAATACCCAAGAAGACCAAACTGATCATCAATCTTTTCCCAGTTTGCATTTACCGGCACGTCCCAATCGTAAGTACCTTTGGCTGGAACATTCAGTCCAATATAATTTGTAGTTGATGCCATTTTACTCTCCTACTACAATTTCCCAACTTATCCTAATTTCCGTACCTGACTTTAAAATAAACTGTTGTACAGGCAGAAACCTAGCCATCATAACTGGAGTAGCTTCAGCATTAACCAAAGCCGCTTCTCTACAAGTTCTTTCAGTTAGATCAGAATATGTAAAATTCCCAGACCAACTAAGAACATTGTTTCTTCGCTGCGCTTCAGTAGCACATTCTGCAATTTGACTCCCTTGGAGTTCTGTCATGTCCTGAGTAGTCAGCGCTGCAGAATCTCCAAAGACAAATTTGGTAGGAAGCAAAGCTCCCTCTTCTCCCATAAAGCGCCGAGCAAAAAGCTGTAATCCTACATCGACAACCCTGTTATGAGCATCACAGATAAGCTCAGCATCTCTCCAGATTTTTACATGACCAGTTAGCTTTACAGCTTCCATTAAACTCCCTCCACCTGACTAACATCTTTAAATTCATAAGTCCAGTGAACTTCGATTTTATCATTTGCTTTTTTAGTATAGGTACCAGTCAAACTACGAGACCACATAACATCATCAGCATCAAACATGCCAACTTCTTCCCAAACACCGCTAGCCTCACCGGCAAGAAAACTAGTTATAAAAAGCACCGAAGCTCCAGTAGGTGTCGCTGAGTCAACAGTCTTACTTTCAAGAACAGAACCTTGCAAAGCAGTCTGTCCCATAGCTACAGCTGCATTAGAAGTACCTACTTTACACACGGTAGGAATTTTAATACCCTCTTGCCCAGAAATCCATTTAGCAACCTGCTGCATACTCAGGTTCGTAAACATATTGTGGTTTGAGAAAAGCAAAGCTCCAGTATCTTTATCAAATACTTCAAAGCTTCCATGAACACACAAACCAGCTTTTGATTTATTATCACTCATAAACCATAACTCCCTAAACCATAACCGCCGCGGCCATAACCAACAGCAAGCACGCAACGATCAGATATAACACAATTTTGTTTCTCAATTTGATTCCAAGCATTTTTAGCAAAACCCTCTTGAAAAAGAAATCTCTCAACAAAGTTTAAAGAAATCTGGAAGATAACTGCAACAGATTTCCAAGCAAGGGTTTCCTTCAAAGCGATTATCTGATCAGCTTTTAATCCACAAGTTTCTAAAAACTTTAAATCTTCTTGAAATTTTTTCAAGCCGATAATATAAAAAAGGTCTTTAAAAATAACTTGGTCTTGCTTTTTAGTATAAAGAGAAAGAAAAACACTGTCAAGATTCTTCAGGCCACTCTGCATGTTTATTTGATGCAGAGTAATTAAATCTAAATCTGTTTTAGCAACCAAGCAAGATTGAATGGATTTCCAGCCAAGAATTTTAGCAATCTTATCTTTAAAAGCACCTAAGGATTTTGAAGACAACTTAGATTCAAGCCGAGTTAAATCAGTTCCAATTAGCTGATTATCTCCTTTCTCCAAGATAGCTAGAATATCAAACCAACCTAGGTCTTCAAGGCTAAAAACCTCTAGATGGTTTGAACTCTGTGGCCGAAAAGGCTTTTCCCAACAAGGGTCAGAACTTCCAACCTCTTGAAAATAGTTATCTCCTCCAGGAACTATTTCCACCTGCCAAGAAGACCCAACTGTAACCATAGGACGAAACGCTTGAGTTTGTCCTCCAACAGGCTTAACTTCTTCATATGGACTACAAGGCTTATTCGTCACTTAAGCCTCCAAAAGAAATAGTAGAAGTCAACCTACGAAGCTCTTCATCTGCAATATGCAAGGTCTTAATTCCAATTTCAGCCAGCGTTCCATATTGCTCTGTCCATTGAGGTTCTCGGCAATACGCAGCAAGGTTTTGCATGGTAAGTCCAAGTAGCGCTTGATATCCATGCTTGAGCATAGGACTAGTATTATCTCCAATCATGTCCTCCCTCAGGGTAAAAGCATTATACCACAAAGCACCAGACATACCTGGCTGAACGCCAGCAGAGAACCAAAGATAAGAATCCCCCTGAAGCCAATAACCATCAGGCTCACTGTTATTCCCAAACTCAAAATCACTTGGGTCAAGCATGGAAAGTTCTCGAGAACATTCAGAGAAATCGCTAGAGCTGACCTTGCAAGTGATGATAGATTTCAAATCAGGCGGAAGTTCAAGCAACTGAGTGTTTTCAGAATTAGGGTCAATTTGAAATTTCAAGAGTTTTTCATTCCACTTGTAACTCCAATTTTGTTCCAGGCTATGCAAAGACTGATAAACCTTATGTGGGATTATCTCTTTCAGAGTATTCCCTTTATTAGCCTCAAGTGCGACTATCTCAAAAAATTCTTCCCAAGTCATTCTCTTCTCCATCTTAAATAAAAAGGAGGAGGCCAGTAGATAGCCAACCTCCTTTTAAATGAGCACTAAAGCAAGGCTTAACCGCCTACACCACCAGTAGTTGTGGTGACAGTGCCGACTACCTTAGACTTCTGAACATACTCTTTAGCAATAGCCAGATTTTTAATCAGGCCATGATTTTCAAGTTGTTCCAGCTTGATAGAGCATTCAGCGAGGTAACCAGATTTCTCACCGTCCATACCAACAGCAGTCAAGTTCGGTTCATATTTCAGATCACGATCAGCCATATAGACATACTTGACGCGAGCCATATCCAGCACAAACGCATAAGAGTCGAAACCGTAGGTCGGATTAGTTGTAGTCAGGCCACTCGAAGTAGACTGATTGAACAGCGGACAGGTTTTGAAAACCAGAGTACCAAACGGAGTTACTAATCTGGTAACATTCATTCCATACTCTTTGGTCTGCGGAGTCCAAGACCAAGTGCTGCTCGGCGCATTGCGAATAATACGCTGGATCGTCAACAAAGCTTGGTCACCACAGAAAACCATCTTTTCTTGAGAACCAAACTTGAAGAGATCTTTAATCCAACCCTCCAGGGTATCATAATCAATACCGTCAGGATAGGCCGTCTTACTTGCGTCGAAGATATTCGAAGCAGGGAGCTGACTTAAAACACCACCCATCGTCCGACGAGGCTTGCCCTCAAAGGTATCCTGGTGCCGATTCGAGAACCACATCGAACGCTCAATATCAATGGAGATGTATTCCAGAGCTTCACGCTTAGCTTCCTTAACAGCATCACCAGTACGCAGTTTGGTTTTAGCTGCCGTGCCAGTAATTTCCAACGTCCTACGGAAAATCTGCGTGAAGTTGTAACGCTTAAACGGGTCATAGGCCTGACCAGTCGGTGCAAGGGAGCCTTCCTCAAATGCTGTACCAATGACCAATAACTGGGCATCATCAGGAATACTGGCCGCAGTCGTGCCAGCAAAACCGCGAGAAACTGTCAAAGCAGTATCCGAGGTCGGATCAGCAGTAACGAACAGGATTTCTCCAGTAGCTTCGACATACAGCATAGTCTTAGCAACAACTACCTTGGCATCTTTATCAACAGTAACAGTAGTGCCAGCAGTGGCAATGGCACCATTTACCTGAAGTCGGCGAGCATCAAGGCGTTTCTCGAACCAGTTGAATTCCGGGTCATCAGTGGATTCTTTGCGCATCTGAGAAGTCAGAGCAAAGAGCGGAAAGGCACCATTAGGGTATTGAAGCAGGATACCTTCTCGCCAGTTTTTAGGACGTACTTCAGACGGACTGAAATTTGCCGTAGTACGCAAACCAGTAATCGACATTTATTAATCTCCTTAAAAGTTGTCTTGAAAGGTTGCAATTATCTCGTCCATGCCGTTGGGGTCTTTCTCAACGACCTGGGGAGCGGGTTTAGCTGCTGCCGGAGTCATAGCCGGAGCAGCCGGTTTAGGCTTTGAGGCCTGGGCATAACTAGAAAGAATCGAGCGAACTCGAGTAGCTACCTTATTAGCAAAAGCAGTATCCCAAGCTTTTGCGCCAGTTTCTTTCTGAACAGACTGGATTGTTGCTTTCAACAGCGGAAACAACTCTGGTCTCTTCAAGTCCGGGTAGGCAGAATAGAAACTCTCCCGAATCTGATTTGTAGCCTGAGTTGTCTGATTTGTCTGCCCAATCATATACTGAATAACACCCGGGACAGCTTCAAAATTTTGCTTAACCCAAGACCCAAGAGTCTTCAAGATGTTATTATGTACTGTTGTAGCAATTCCAGAAGCATACGCCTGCAAACACTGGATTCTCTGTTCCTGTGTTGCTTCGGCACTAAACAAGCCTTCATACAGCTGGGGATTAATATTAAAGGCATAATCTTCATACTTGCGTGGAGAAAATACCTTGGTGTCCTCATCTTCCTCTGGCTGAGAAGGTTGCTGAGAAGCTTTCGGCTGTTGCATGGAAAGTTGTTCAGAAAGCCTCTTGTTAACTTCCATAGCTTGTGCCAAAAGCTCTTCAGCAGTAGGACTCTTCGGCTGAGGCGTTGCAGGTTCACTAGGAACTTCAGGCGCACTTTCAGGTTCCTTTATAGAAGCAGACTGAGCAGGATCGACCGCACCCTGGCCTGGCTCAGCCTCCGAAGAGACACTTTGGCTTGGAGTGACCTCAGCAGACTGCCCAGTTTCTGACGAAGAGTTTCCAGTAGAATCTGCTTCAGTCCCTCCAAAATCCATTTTAAAGACATCTAAGATGTCAGAAGATTCATCTGAGCTGCTAGAAGCGGGAGTACCAACACCATCAGCCTCTAACAAAACTCGTCCATAAGGTTTCCATTTATTCCACATTTTGCTTGTCTTCCTTTTCTTGATTAGCAAGTTCCTTGAGATATTCTCCAATGTCATAGGCCATCAGCAGACCTCTCATCTGTTGTTGGAGTTTAGCGGCTTCAATCCGCTTTTTATCATCAAGTAGGTCTATGCTAGAAAGTATAGTAAGCTTCTCACTCACTGTCAATCCTAAATATTCCAGAAAAAGTAAAAAATCCTCCGAGTTTACCAAGCTCATCAAACGGTCAAGACGAGCTCCATGGAACTGTGGAATATTTTTGAAGGCCTTGAGTTGTCGAGCCCTCTTTCGAGCCATACGAAGCTTTTTAAAATAATTGAGAAAGATCATTTGGAACTCCTCCTGCAATAGAACCTACCGGAACCAGGTTGCCATGCTGAGCCTGCTGAGCAACAGCAGCATCCGGTTGTGGTTGGATTTTGAACTGAGCAATGTTCTCAGCTCCGCCAAGACGTGCGACATACTCAAAGATACGAGGAATGTCGTAGGTCTGAGCAATCTGCGGATTCCCTGCAGCAAACTGCAAAGCAACCTGCCAGATGTCAAATAAGGCAACCTTGTCCAAGGGAAGGGAACCATCATGAACTGGGAAGATGAAATCTCCTGTGATGTTCATGGGAGTAATATTGACTGGCGCTACGACACAGTCCTCGCCGAGGACTGCCATCTGAAAATCATCACTCAGGTATTGTTGAAGATTCAAGCACCACTGCCGACCAAGATCTACAAAGCTGGAAGCAGAAATGTACTGTGCATGAAAGGCAAGACGGCTAGAAACAGCTTCAATCGTTGCACGAATCTCAGTAGCAGTTTTGCGTCCACCAGAATCCTGCATACCTCTCACATTGTCATTGATAGCACTGAGGTCATTACCAAGTCGCATTAAAGCTTGCATATCTGCAACATGACCAGAAGTAGTATCAGCAATAGGAATTTGCTTGAAGTACGACTGAATCTCAACGCCGAAAGCTTTTGGCTTGATACGAATACACTTACCAGGAGCATCGCTCTTGATGTCTTTCTCTTCAATCATGCTCGGGTCATAAAGGAAGCTGTTGTTGACAACTCCCTTGACATTAAAGATATGAGAGTTGAGGAACCAAGAAATAGATTCTTGGAATGGGCTCAGATAGTCTGAAATTCCCATATTACCAAAACCATTGCCGATTGCATAAGGCTCACAGACTACAACAGGGTGCATATTATGATCCGGCTCGTAAAGCTCAAACCGAATAATCTGTTGTTTGTTAGCTAGAGTGATGATGAACTTATGCGGTTTATCGTTGTCATAGCCCTCACCAAGATCCAGACCAATCTGACTTGGAATAATCTCAACAGAGCCCTCGTCGATCTGAACAAAAGAAGAACCCTTGTCGATTTCTTTGAAGTCATATTGATTGTTCAGGCTATCCCCGTTAGCCCTAATGTTTGCTAAAGAACCTCCAGTGTCTCCCGGAGTCATCATACCTATGTCATCAAGGTAAGCATAAGTGTCTCCAGCTTTCTGCAAAATAAACTTACCAACAAAGCTACGCCAGTAGACATATTCGCCCTCCCTGTTGACTCGATACATTGGAACTCTCGGATCAGGAAAGAACAAGAACGGGTCAATGACCTCAGCAGAATTACCTTGGTAGACAAGTTGAGCCTCGCGAACCCGCAAAGGCAACCCAGTCATAACATCAGTTATCCAAGAAGTTCTTGGCTGAGTCTCAGTCTTAAAGGCTGTCTTGAGGACTGCCAAGCCATATATTTCTCCATTGTAGAGAAACTGAATTCCATTTTGGACTAACTTAGCATGTTCAGCATTGTACTGAAGCAAGTTCTCCATATTCTTAGCATTTTGCGTGAACTTTGGGTCATTCGCACTGACAGTGAAAATAGGCTTTCTTGCAAAGAACACCGTAGCCAAGTAGGTCACAATAGTCCTAATTGTGGAAAAGCTGTAAGGCACAACAATATTTGCATCTTGCTTTTTAACTGAAGTAAGCTGCTTGTCCTTACAGGTGTTTTTGTATTTAGTCTCCCAGTCTTGTACCGGCACATAAGCTTGGTACTGAAGCTCTCTCATATTCCACCGATTGTAGAATTGAGACATCTTGCTTTCACTCTCCTGCAACTGAGCTTTAACTCGCTGCAGGAGTTTCGCGTGAGTTTCAGACTTGGGACGAATAAAGTCTAGAAACTTTTGTTCCATTATTGACCTCCAGCCAGTGCAGTCAACGCGTTTTGAATGCTCTGAACCGCAACCGCATCAGCCTCATTAGTCGGCTGTCCAATCGCGGCAAGGGTTTGAGACAAGGCCTGCCCGATAGCAAGACGGGCTTCCGGGGTTAATCCAGGAGAGGCAGCTTGTTGCGGTGTTCCTTGCGCCACCCCAGGCTGCCCACCCATCATACCTTGATCAGCACCAAACGGGTCAATACCAGCAGCAAGCATAGCCTGCTCTTGCGGATTCAGCGCGGCAATCGCGGCATCTACACTAGCCGGCCCAGTCATCGGTTGCACTTGAGCTCGTAAATCATTCAATCCAGGCATTAAAACATTCCTTTCATAATTCTCGCGGCATTCTGGAATTTCAGAATACTCTTAGTTATAGCCTCTTCGGAATCTATCCCACCAGCAAGAATAGCCTTAGCCAGCATCTTGGCGCCAGCCTCTTGTTCTTTCTGCCGTTGTTTCTCCCAATCATCTACAGGTTCTGGAGTTTCAATGTCGTCCATGAAATCGTCCAGAGGAAATCCACTACTTTCTTTTTCCATTAAGGTCTCCTTAAATTATAATCCGCCAGACTCTCCGGCTTCATCTTCATAATATGAGGCATAGGACGCCTCACTGTCAATAGGTTTCTCCGCAGCGGCAGCATAAAGTGGTTGCAAGAGTGAAAAGCACATCGCAACCACATCTAGAAAGTCATCGTGGCCATGAGGAAATTCTAGCATTTGGCTCTCCAGCTCACCAAAAGTTCTCCGATGGTGGACAACATGGGCTCGATAGCGAGGCTCAAGTTGACCTAAGATTCTTGCAGTTTTCTCTTGGTTGAACTTAAGTTTCTCAATCTGGAACCAATAGTCTTCCTGAGCCATCTTTTCGGTGCAGAGATCAAAAAGAGCTTCCTGATATGCAACAGTTTCCAAGCCGCAGTAAAGTGGGACCTCTGGACAGAAATAGTGCCACTTGCGGTGCAGCTCAAAGAGCTTGTCCCTAGCTTCCTGTGGAGTCAGCCCAGGTCTACCCCAAACATCTTCAATCTGAAAGTGCCCTGCAGGATAAAGTCCAACCACTGCAAAAGTTGCTGAGTCAGCTTTCTTCTTCTTCGAAATTGCCGGGTCGTGACACAAGGCAAAAGCAATAGGCTTACTTTGGATAAGATCCCTTTGGATATCACTAGGCTTGAGTTGAACTGTCTCATCAGCAACAAGGCGATTGAAATATTCCAAATAGTATCTAGGAAGTTCCCCTTGGCGAGAGTAGAAAGCTTTCTTAGCTTCAAGCTTTTCCAGGGTCATGTAATGTGGAAAAACCGGATCTCCGTCAGAGTCCACAGCACCTAGGACTACCGTAGTGAAGGTAGGGTCTTGGCCGACTTTGACCAGCAAAGCCTCATTATGCAACAAGGTTCCAGACAGAAAGATTGAGGCATGAGGATCCAATTCTGCAATAGCAGGTACTACAGAGGACATAAACCAGTGTAGCGTTTTCTCACGTTGTTCCGCAGTCTGCACACTTTCCTCATCTTCCACATCGTCGATATGGATTAGGTCTGGTCGATGTCCACCTACATTTCTACCACGCACCTGACCACCACGCCCTGTTGCAGCAAGGACAAATCCATTAGCAAGCTCGATCTGGTCATTATTCCAGCTACCAGAACCTTTTAAGTTCCCATAAATAGTCTTGATCCTAGGGTTCTCTTCAAACTCTTTGCGAATATTTTGAAGTTGCTGACTGGCATGTGTTGCAGTCTCTCCAATAAGCAAAATGAAATGCCGGACCAGGTAGAGAGCTTGGAAAATGTCAGCGCCATTAGCCAAAGTGGTCTTGCCAATTCCACGTGGCATCATGATTTCGATGTTCTTAGTGGTGATTAGGGAAATACTTCCATTAGATTCCAGCTGAAAAAGAGGCTTACCGACTTCGAGAGGATCCCAAGGATTATCCTTGTAGACAAACTCCTTACAAATCTTATCCAGCTCCCCATACTTTGGCAGGAAGTCAGTCCGCTTGAGCATAATAGCTAGCCAACCTCGATGTACCCAGCTCAGTGGAGCTGAGAACCAATGCAGCAGAACTTCCTGGAGAAAAGCAACAGGATCGCTGTAGTAGTACTCTTGAATTGATTTGATTTCTTCCTGAGATAGGTTAGACATTGAGAAATTCTCCTGGACAATGGTAGGTATAGAGGATTCCAACTTGGTTGGCCTCTCGAAGGGATTGAATTTCATTCTTTGGCTTGTAGCGGAGATTCTTGCAAACTTGCACAGTTATCACAGGTTTGTGGAAAATCCATTCCAGCACAGGCTTATAGAGGCCCTGCAGTTGCCGCTCAGCTTCTTCAGTTTGAGTCAGCTTGCACTCGAGAAGCAAAATCCAACCAGGCAGGACCAGAAAGATGTCTGGCTGACAGTAACTAGTCCCTTGCGAATCTGTATAGCCAATCCAAAGATTGTAATAAAGTTCTACATCAGGAGCCAGGGCTCGCTTTAGCAGACGAAAGATAGTTCTCTCATAGGTCTTTCCTTTAGCTCTAGCCCCTTTCAGCTTTGGGCTGTTCTTTCCCCAGGGACTATTCTTCAGAATCTTGGCATTCCGCAGGCCGACTATCTGATGACAATGACTCGACGATTCGGACATTTCCACCTCCAATATTCTGTTTCAGCTTCTCTAATTCGTCCCCTGTTAGCAGCACCTGGACATTCTCACTCTTGGAAACTGGGCTGAAGCCTGCTCGATCCAATGTGGTCTTAGTGATCTCAATGAGCTGAGTATTGGTAAGGCTATCAGGCTTGTAATCTAATCGATCTTGCAACTCAGCGACTGCATCAGTGCCAAGGATAGCCAACCTCTTACGCACATCAAGAAACTGCTCTTCAGATCGAGCAGCATAGTAAGCAAGAAGCTCCTTGAAGCTAGGGTCCCCTTTGAGGATTGAGATTCGACTCAAAGAATACCCTGTACTTGCAGCTACTTCGGTCTCAGTAAGGCCGCTAGCAAGCAGCCTTGCAATTTCATGGTGGATTTGTCTCAGACGGGCAATGCTTGGTGCCTCAGAAGTTTGCAGCTCTGCAGTTGTGCGCTCAACCAGATCGCTAACATCAACCCCTCCAAGCACTTCAAGTTCAAGCGGGCTAAGCATTTTGCCCTTGGTGGTTTCGGCTTTCATCTTGTCTTGTCTCCTTTCATTTCGGCCTCTTCGGCATTTCACCCTCCATTATCCCGCGCCATGGCTACCCTGTCAAGGATTTTGTAGTGAGGTTGCTCTTTGCTTGCATCTTTGAGCTTCCTCAGGTTTTTCATTGAGAATTTTAGTGGAAGGCAATACCCCCTAAAACGCGCGCGCGAAAGGGGGCGGTACGGGGTGGACTGCCAGAAGGCAGGCGGGTTATGTGGAAAGGAAAGCAGGCAACGGAAGTTTTTTCGGGATATAAAATTTTTAAGACTGGATTGCATTTTTATATTGACATTGTAGAAAATTTGAGGTATGTTATAAGAGTAATCAGGGTTGATTACGATTCGTTTTAATTTTAGCAAAGGATTATAGTAATGACTGATGATTTGAATTTAACAGCAAAAGCACAAGATACTTTAAACGCCGCTGTTGCAATTCTGAATAACAAACTTACTTTCAACTTTAAAAGCGCAGGACTATGTAAGGAGGCCGCAATAACTGATTTCCCGCCGGAAACAATAGCCGCGCTTCTGGACTATGGTACAAGAAAGCTAAATGACCGGGTTAACAGCCTTTATGCAACGCCGAATAATGAAAAGTCTAGGGAGGCTTTGGTTGAGCAAGTCTACAAAGAAGCCCTGGCTGGTAAACTTGCCGAAAGAAAAGCTCCCGGCTCGTCTGAGCAGAATCAATTCCGAGATTTTATTTTGCTTTATCTGCGGAGTCAGAATGTTCCAGCGGCAACGCTTAAACCCCTCAAAGGTGCAACCCCGGCAGCGATTGTCAATACAATCTGGCACAATGCCGACGACGCTCGGCGGGAAGCTATTAAGGTAGAGTTGTTCAACCGGTGGAAAAAATCGCTGGATATGCTTGACATGGATATTGATTTTTAAGTGATTTTGCAAAAATACAACAAAAAAGCGAAACGGGGTTTTCAATGCCCCGTTTTGGCATATTCGGAAAAATTTTGCCCCACCAAAAGCCCCGACAATCCAAAACAACCCGCATTTTAGCCACGTACACACAAAAACAAACCAAACCCGACAATCCCCCGCCACCGCCGCCGCCGTTGCCAAAACAACCAGAACAAGCACAACCGAGCAAAACCAAACAAAACCCACCAAAACCAAACAAAACCCACTTAAACACTAGATCCCGCTTTGTCCCTAGTTTCAACTTTTAGTTGTTTTTTTTTTTTTTTTTTTTTTAGTTGTATAAAAAGAAAATACCCCGGAAAGGGGGATCTAGTGTTTACATGGGTTTTGCATGGTTTTGTGTGGTTTTGGTCAGTTTTGCTCAGTTTTGCCGTTCACCCCGCCCAGACACCCACTTTGTGATTGACAACCCGGGCGGCGCGTTGCATAATATCATCATGAACAACGGGGGCGCAAAGCCCAGGGGGGGCGCAAAGCCCAGCCCACTCCGGTTTTATTTCTCTCCACACCTAAAACCGAGATAGCTTTGCTCCCGCTGTTCACAACAAAATTAGGAGATGATTAAAAATGACTCAAGACACACCAAAGAGATTTTTCCGAATCTATGGAAAAGCCCCAAGCCAGGCAAGCTACAAAGCTATGGACCTCGGCGAGGGAGTTCAAACAAGCAACCTCATCTACGCAACAATGCTCAGCCAGGCCGAAGCCCAGCGAGCCTTGCAAGCCCTGCAAACAGCCGAACCTGCGTGGTCTTGGCAAATCCGGGAGGTCAAGTAGATGAAACCTAGAATTCTTCATGCAAAAGACTCAAAGCCGTTTCGGCCAGCAGGATTGAACGCAGCCCTTTTCGGGCTAGCCTCAGCTCTTCAGAGAGCAAAGAAAGTCAACAACCTCCACGCTGTGCCAAGCATTCTCGGCCCGTGGCGCAACCTAGCCTGGAACATAGGCAAAACAAGATACCTGCTTTTTATTTCCCAAGAGCAACCAAAGCTGCAAATTTCCCTCTGGAACATTTCAAACCAAGAATGGACGCTTTGGAACAAACCTTTGGAGGAAATCTTCTCTTGGCTCAGGAGGGTCAGAAGATGAGAAAGGAAGGACAGGACAAAGAAAGTCTCGAGGAGGGGAACCTCCAAGAGGGGAACCTCCAAGAGGAGGG
>ENA-OPCN01000428-OPCN01000428.1-human-gut-metagenome-genome-assembly--contig:-NODE-428-length-39086-cov-4.425815_pt1 | contig 39086 bp, 47 predicted proteins | sample MGYA00241567_ERZ501485 | MGnify/ENA primary metagenome ERZ501485 (study PRJEB25962, sample SAMEA2042579) | human gut metagenome | biome: human gut; feature: human-associated habitat; material: faeces...
TTGAATCTAAAAATGGTTGGTTAAAGAAAGAAATGTATATAGATTTCAATCAAGATGATTATGATACTGTTGAGGATTATATTGATGCAATAATTTATGATCACAATTATTTAAGACCAAGTTATGCATTAAATTATAAAACCCCAATTGAGTATAGAACTCAACTAGGGTTTAAATAAATGTTTTTTACTGTCTACTTTTCGTTGACAACTTCACTAAGAAAAAGTAGTGCTTTTTTATACTCTATCATCAAATTGTTCTATTTCATCAAGCTGATCTTCAACTAATGTTCTAAATCTTCTCTTATAAACTGCAACTTTTCTTCTTAAGCTTTCTGCCTCTGACTCAATTCTCTCAGCTTTTTGTAAAGCATTATTAATAACTTTAGTTGCATTTCTTTTTGCATCTTCTATAATTACTTTAGACTCATCATATGCTGCTTTCTTTATATTACTAGTCGATTCTTCCGCTACAAGAATAGCTCGATTTAAAGTTGCTTCAATATCTTTATAATGCTTAAGTTCCCCTTTTAAATTCTCAATTATCTCACAACTACTTTTAAGTTTTTGTAACATATTTTCATATTCAACAGTTACTTCCTTAACAAAATCATTAACTTCTTCTTTTTTATAGCCTTGAATACTTGTACTAAATTTATTTACCATAAGGCCACCACCTATATTACCAATCTAGTTCTTCATCTGTACTTTTACTTGGTTTTTCTGCATCATCTGTAATCTTACCTTGAACATTAACATTCTTAGGTGCCACTAAATAAATACCAACACCTATTTTTTGCATTGAACCACCTATTGCATAGATAACACCACTTAAAAAATCAATAATTCTCTTAGCTTGATCAGATGTAACTCTCTTTAAATTAACAACAACACTATTTCTATTTTTCAAATGGTCAGCTATTTGTTGTGATTCAGAGTATGCACGAGGTTCAAGTAAAATCATCTTATTTCCAGTTTTATCAGCTTCTTTAACAGCATCTTCTTCAGAAATATTATAATATGCATCTTCTGTACCATTTAAATTATCTATATCATCATCATCTTTAAAAATATTTTTTAAGCTAAATCCCATAATCGATTTCCTCCCTAGTCTACTATCCCATTTTATCAAACTTTTAAAATTTTTACAAGAGTTTTACACAATATTTTTCTTATTAATTAAATTATACTACAGAAAAAAGAATAAAGCCAGAGATTTTTCTCTAGCTTTAAAAATTATAACTCAATCTTTTTACTAATAAATGACACTAATTCATCAACTTTAATTATAATTTGTTCCATTGTATCTCTATCTCTAAGTGTTACAGTATCATTTTCTATTGTATTATCATCAATTGTTATAGCAAACGGTGTACCAATTGCATCACTTCTTCTATATCTTTTACCAATAGAACCAGATTCATCATATTGGCAATCAAAATGCTTACATAAAGTTGCATAAATATCATTTGCTTTACCAGCGTGAACTTTTTTTATAAGTGGTAATATAGTTACTTTATATGGAGCCAAAGCTGGATGAATTTTTAAAACTACTCTTTCTTCACCGTCAACCATTTCTTTAGTATAACTATTTGTTAAAACTGCTAAAAGTAATCTATCAAGACCTACAGATGGTTCAACAACATATGGTAAATATTTTTCATTTGTTTCAGGATCCATATATCTTAAATCTGCACCTGAAGCATTTTGATGAACAGTTAAGTCATAATCAGTTCTATCAGCAATACCCCAAAGTTCACCCCATCCCATTGGGAACATAAATTCTATATCAGTTGTAGCTTTACTATAAAATGATAATTCTTCTTTTTCATGATCTCTAAATCTAAGATTATCACTATCTAAACCTAAAGTTTTTAAAAAGTCCATACAATAATTTTTCCAATAACCAAACCATTCTAAATCAGTATCAGGCTTACAGAAAAATTCTAGTTCCATTTGTTCAAATTCACGAGTTCTAAAAATAAAGTTACCCGGAGTAATTTCATTTCTAAAAGCCTTACCAGTTTGACAAATACCAAATGGCACCTTAAGTCTCATACTTCTTTCAATATTTTTGAAATTAACAAAAATTCCTTGCGCAGTTTCTCCACGTAGATAAACAGTATTTTTAGTATCATCAGTTACCCCAATAGATGTTTCAAATAATAAGTTAAACTTTCTAATCGGCGTAAAATCACTTTTACCACATACTGGACATGTAATATTGTTTTCTTTAATGAAGTTTTCTAATTTTTCATTATCCCAACCATCACCAGTAACTTCACCATGAGTAAAATCTTCGATTAATTTATCAGCTCTATGTCTTGCCTTACACTTTTTACAATCAATTAATGGATCAGCAAAAGAAGCAACATGACCAGATGCAACCCATACCTTCGGATTCATAATAATCGCAGCATCAAGACCAACATTATAAGGATTTTCTTGAATAAATTTCTTCTTCCAAGCTTTTCTTATATTTTCTTTTAAATTTGTACCAACTGGACCATAATCCCATGAATTAGCAAGTCCATTATATATTTCACTTCCTTGAAAAATAAAACCATATTGTTTACAATAGTTAACTAATTCTTCCATAGTTACCTTCATAAATAAATCACTCCTTTGATAAATATAATTATACCTAAATATATTAACAATTACAAGAAATATAAGACTAATTTTATTATTTTCAAAAGAAAAAAGACTAATTCTAGTCTATTTTTTCAATAGTTATAAATTAATAGCTTTATTTATATTTTCCATTCATAACATATTCTAAATAATGATCAGCACAAAGAGGAATATATTCAACCTCATCATTAGCACCATCAATAACAACTTCTTTACCACTTGCACTATATTTTCCATTAACACGTCTAGCATTAAACATTGCGGCTTTTCCACATAAACAGTTAACAGTTAATTCATGTTTTTCATCACTTCGAGCAAAAAGCTGCTGAGAGCCCTCAAATAAATCACCTTTAAAATTACTTTTAAGTCCATAACAAATAACAGAAATATTATATTTATGAGCAATAAACCACAACTGATTAATTTGTTCTCTGCTTAAAAACTGTGCTTCATCAACTAAAATAAATTCAGCATACATAAACTTACTCATATATTTTTTACTAAGCAAATTAGCACTTTTTGGAATTAAAACATCTACTTTTATATTTTCTCCGATTCTATTTACTACTGTATTACTACCTTTAGTATCTACTTTAGGTTTCATAACCACTATATTAATCAAATATTTCGAATAATTATAATGATCTTGTAATAACTTAGTTGTTTTTCCAACTGCCATTGTTCCATAATAAAATGTTAAATTTGCCATACTACCACCCTACATTAATTTTTTCAAAAAATCTTTACTATTTAAATAAAGACCTGTATATCTTTCATAATATAAATCTAAATACTTATTTATAGTATTCTTAGTTACATCATCAACTTTTATTTCTTTAATTGAATCAATATTTACATAATAATACATTCTTATCATTTTTATTACTTTTTTATCCACAATTATTTCATTAGTTAAACAATTTATACAAATATACCCGCCTTTATCAGCATCAAATGTAGCTATATTATTTTTACTTCCACATATAACACATTCATCCAAATTAAATAAAACACCTAAATATTCCAAATATTTAATTTCTAAAATATTAGTTAAAACTATCGGATCCAACCCATCTTCAAGTTTTAAAATGGTCTTTATAAAATCATCATATATATTTTCTATATCATTACTTTGCTTAACAACTTGACTAGTAAGTTCCGTTAAATACGCCAAAAAGCTTACCAAAAGAATATCACTTTTGACAAGTTTAAAGGGATTAATTACATCAGCACTAACTAAAGTAGATAATTTGTTTTCTTTATACATTATGTTAAAATGACTATAACTTAGCTTCATCGTAGGTACTCTATATCTATTTTTTAAAGACTTAGCACCCTTACACATAATACCAATTACTCCATACTCTCTAGTTAAAACATTTATTATTTTACTAGACTCACCATATGGAATTTCACTTAAAACAAATCCATCTACTTCTAGCATATTTAATCCTTCTTTTCAGCTTCCTTATAACGTAAATAATCTTCTACTCTGCCACTTTCTTGGAACTTTTTCCATGCTTCTTCTTTATTCATTTTTATCACCTAATTATATATTGGGTGACATCTTTAAATTTTATTCATTATCTATAAAACCTAATTCAATTAAGTATTTTTCTTTATCTTTCCAATTTTTTATTGTTTTAACAAATAACTCAAGATAAACCTTTTTACCTGTAAGTTCTTCTTCAATTTCTTTTCTTGCAAGTGTACCTACAGTTTTAAGTCTACTACCATTTTTACCAATAATTATTCTCTTTATATTATCTCTATCCACAATTATATCAACATTAATATTTACAATATCTTTCCTTTCTTCATAAAGAGTTGTAAAACAAGTAATACTATGAGGAATTTCATCTTCTGTAACTTGAAGTAGTTTTTCTCTAACAAGTTCACTTACCATAAACTTAATACTACTTGATGTATAATATTCATCTGGAAAATATTTAACTTCATCATGTAAATAATTTTTAATAACACTTATTAAATGTTCAACATTATCATTTTTAAGCCCAGATGTTGGTACAACTTCCACAAAAGGATAAATATCTTTAAATTCATTAATAGTTCTAAATAATTTATCTGTACTTATTTCATCAATTTTATTAAGTACCAAAATAACCGGAACACTACTTCCCTTTAGATTATCCAAAATGAACATATCGCCTTTACCAATACCTGATGCAACATCAACTACAAATAATATAAGGTCAACATCTTTTGATGAAGCAAGCGCTTCTTTATTTAAAACTTTACCAAGTCTATTTATTGGTTTATGTATCCCTGGGGTATCCACAAAAACTATCTGAGAATCACTATCATTATATATTCCTTGAATAATGTTTCTTGTTGTACCAGAAACATTACTTGTAATAGCAACCTTTCTATTTATAATAGCATTAATGAGAGTACTTTTACCAACATTTGGTCTACCTATAATACTTACAAACCCACTTCTCATAAACACCTCTAAAATAGTGCAATAATCTTAGGAATAAAGATAAAACAACAAATAATAAATACCATAATGCTACTTACAAATGCTGCAGCACTCCCACAATCTTTAGCAACTTTAGCAAGTGGATGAATTTCCTTAGTAACTAAATCAACTGTTGCTTCAATTGCGGTATTTAAAAGTTCGACTGCTAAAACTATAACTAAAGCTATAACAATTATCGCCCATTGAATAAAGCTTATTTGTAAAGCAAAACCTAAAATTACAATTATTATTGTACACATAGCATGAAGCCATAAACTTTGTTCATTTTGATAAGCATTAACTAAACCATCAACTGAATATTTAATACTATTTAAAAATCTTTTAAAACTCATTTTCTTATGCTTTTCTTGTTTCTTCAAACTCATTTAATACCAACTCCTGACGACTAAACATTTCTTTTTCTTCTTTTTCACCTAAAGTATGATCATAACCTAGCAAATGAAGTATGCCATGAACTACTAAAAATGAAAGTTCTCTTGTTTCGCTATGTCCATACTCTTTAGCTTGCTCCTTCATTTTAGGAATACTTACAAATATTTCTCCAAGCATTCTTATATCACATTCTACAGTTTCATTATCTTCATAAGCAAATGATAAAACATCCGTAGTTCTATCAATGCCTCTGTAAGTTTTATTAAGTTCATGCATCTTCTCATCATCAATAAATATTATTGTAAATACTGCATTTTCAACATGTTCCATTTCCAAACATTTATCAATTATCTTAGGTAAATAATCACATTTTACTTCTTCATTAAATTCATTTATTATTTCATAGTGATTCAAAATGCTAACACCCCCATCACCTTAAGTATATATAATACCATAATTATTAATAAAATAAAACATATAATGTTAATTAATCCTTCTTTTTGTAATGCTTTTGGCAAATGATTATGAATAGCAGCTAGTCCAATATAAAGAAGATAACCAATAACACAACCCAAAACATTTAAAATTATGTCATCAACATCAAAGCTTCTTCCAATATTTAGTTGCACAAATTCAACTGTTGAAGATACCACTAAAGATATCAAAAACGGAGCCATAACTGTCTTAGGTTTTATATACATTGATACAATTAAACCAAAAACCACAAATGCTAAAATATTACCAACAACATTATATATAAATAAACTACTACCAACTTTATATCTAAATATTTCTGTAAAAGGCACTAAATTATAACCACTACCTTCATTAAGTTCTACTTTAGTAAGAAGTTGAAATAACAAAAATAGATAAACTATTGAAAGTATTCCAAAAAATTCTTTATAAAAAGCTCCCTTTTCTTTATGTGCTCTTAAGTAAAAAAATCTCATACTAACTAAAGTAACAATAAATATAACAAGTACTGGCCAATTATCATTTAAAACTGCCCTTATGGTATTTAGAAACATACTAATCAATCCTTTTCAATCTCTATTTCTTTTTGAGTACTTATAAGTTCTTTGACAACCACAAATACCTCTATATCCATTGTACTATTATTTTTAACTTTTTTCAAAACTTTTTTATCAATTATTGTATCTTTTTTAGTTAATTTTTTTTCTACAGTTTGAATTACCTTTTCTATGCCAACATTTAAAGCCTCTTCTTCGCTATATTCCTTCTCTATTTTTTTGACACTTACTTGCTTATCAAGATATAAACCAAAATCAAACACCTTAAGTAAAGTTTTATAATTACTTTCAAAACTATCTAATCTATTTCTAAATATTTCATGTTTTGTTCCATCGTATTCCCAAACCAAATTATATCTTTTTTTCTTCTCTTTCTCATATTCATCATATTTAAAAGGAATACTTGCACTACCTGTATACCAAGTTGTGGCATAAACTTCACCAGCTGCACAAGTATATCTTTTATCCTCTTCATTATATTTAACTACACCACTAATTAGTGTATTTCCTTCTCTAACATAATCATTTATTAAAACTAAAACATCACCATTTTCTACTTTAATATCACTAATAACTCCGTTTTTCTTAGCAACAACATCACAAACTTTATCACTTTTACTTGTATCAGTAATAATTCTCTCTTCTATTTTAACACTTAAAACCATACCCTTAACTTCAAACTCAATCCAATCAAGTTTATCAGGGTATTTATCGAGGATACTTTGCTTTATTTTTTCAAGCTTTTTATAACTTTTCTTAAAACTTAAAACCTTTATTCCATTACTATCTAACTCATCTTTAATAAGCTCACGAATATCACTATTTTCATGAACAATATTTACTTTAACAATTAAATTTTTTAAACAAAGAAAAACAAGCAATCCCACCACTAAGCTTATTACAAATATTTTTTCTTGTTTTATATTTTCAATTAATTTATTTATTCCAGTATTTCTTACAATCTTAAATTTATAACTAACAATATATTTACTTATTTTTTCATAATCTTTTTTTGTAACTTTTAAATAAAGAACTTGTTTTATATATTTTACTTCATATATTTTAATTGATAAACATTCAATTTTTCTAATTAGCCTATAATAATTATCACATTTACTACTTATCCACACTATATTTTTATTCATAAGTAATACCTACATTCTTTATTACACCTTTAATAAGTATTTCATTTGGCATCATTTTAGTTATAAACAAATCTTCACCTTTTATTTCTAAACTAAATTTATCCATTTTTAAAACAATTATTTTACTAGTTAAACTAACTAAATCTTTATAATTAAAAACGTGAATATAAGTATCATAAATAGATATAAAATAATCTTTATCATATAAAAAATTAATAAGGGTATCTTTAATATGCATAAGCTTCACCTTATTAATTATATGATTGTTACAGCTTTTTAATCTTCATGAATTTATTAAATTTGATATTTTATACAATTGCGAAAACGTTTACTAAGAATAACAAGTTTTAGCATCTCCATTAGAGCTTTGTGCATTAACTTCCTTATAACTATAATTTTCAACTATTGATACTGTAATGTCACTTATTACATTACAATCAGAATCACTAATAGAACTATCCGTGCTAAGTATTCCCCCAGTTATGTATACTCCCTTTCTTCCTCTAAATTCATAACCATCTACATTATATTCGCTATTTATCCATTCTTCCCATGTCATTCCTGGCTTAGCATAATATGTTTTATTTTTTATTTTAAATATAATTGTGGATATAATATCAAAATATACATAACATTTATCTGATACATTACCACTCATAAGTACAACTTTCTTTTCATTATCCCAGGAAAGTTCTCCCCCATTTTCACATTTTGATAATTCTGAGTTAAAAATATATCCTTCTGTTGGCCAACTATCTCTTGTGGTCATTTCATAATTTCCAGAATTTGCTTTAGTTTCAAGCATCATAGATACACTATTTAAATGAGTATCTTTTTTCTTAATATTACTACTTTCTTCCTTAAAAATATCTTTTTCTTTACTTTCTTTTGCTAAAAAGAAGCTAATACCTGATAATAACACTATCCCTAATACTATCAATAATTTAATGTGTTTTTTCATAAATAACCATCCTTTTTATTACAATACTTTAATAACGTGTAACTTATTTTAAGTTATGTAACATTATTATAACTTATTTTAAGTTATAAATCAATAACTTGTTTTAAGTTATGATATTGTTTTAATGGTGATATAATTATGAACAGATTAAAAGAACTACGTGAAGATAAAGACCTATTTCAAAAAGACATTGCTAAATATCTAAATATGAGCCAAACCGGATATTCTCAATATGAAACAGAAACTAATGACATACCCACTGAAGTATTAAAAAACGTAGCTGACTTCTATGATACAAGCATAGATTATTTACTATATAGAACAGATGAACGTAAACCATATCCAAAATCAATATTATCAAAAAATAATTTAAAATAAGTACTGAAATATTACAATTCAGTATTTTTTTATAAAAAAAAAAAGAACGCCTCCGTCCCTTTTAAATCCACTTTGAAATATAAATAACTCTTGTTGTATATTCTTCATAATTATCAAAAATCTTAATAATTGAATGAATAATTTCTTTTAAAATGTCTTTAGCATCTTTTTTAATTCTAATTTGAACTATTTGTTTTTGCATTTCTTTTCTAAATAAATAATCATCTATATATTTACTAACTACTTTATCCAAGTTAATAACACTTTCAACATCATCAGGATTATTTATATCAATTCTAAAAATATACTCTTGATAAAGTTTAATTAACTTTTTAGATATAATATCATCTTCATAAGGACTAAATTCTATTATTTTATAAAAATTTGGACATAAACCAATGATTTGTTTATTTGTGTACATACTATCACCATCTTTATTGTTAACCTAAGTGTACTACATTTATAAATATTTGTAAATACCTAAAATAAATGTTATAATAAATTTATAAAATGGAGGTTCAAAATGACTAAAAGAAGAAAAATAAAAAAAGGAGTTTACTACATTTTAATATTAATTATTCTAATAATCGCTGGAGCAATCTTTGGTAATTACAAATATAAAGAATATAAATATCATCAAACCTATGAGTATAAATTACTAGAACATGGTTATAAAGCTGATGAAGTAAATAAAATACTAAATAATTTTAGTGAAAAAGATTATAACTATTTTCTAAATAATGAAGTAAATGAAAATTACTTAAAGTTAATGAAAGAAAAATATTTTTTAAAAAAGAATTTTTATAAATACATTGATTATATGAATCAAAACAAAAAGTTGGATTTAAGTACCATAGTTAGAAATATAAATATCCATTTAGATAATAAGTTTTATGAAGTTGAATTTAATACTGATACAAGCAAAGATACAAGTATGCTAGTAAATAAATATTATTTACTTGGAAGTGACTATGAACCAAATGACTTAGTAACAATATCTCAAACATACGCATGGGGAGATAAAGGAAGTCAAAGAACTAGAAAAGTAACTTATGATGCATTTTTAGAAATGTGGAATAGTGCAAAAGAAGAACAAGGATATTACTTAATGATTAGTTCTTCATATAGGTCATATAGTGAACAAGAAATAGTATATAATAACTACAAAAATACTCGAGGGCAAAAATATGCTGATAGTATTGCAGCAAGACCAGGTTCATCTGAACATCAAACCGGACTTACCCTTGATATATTTAGTAAATTAAATAGTAATAAAAACACATTTAAAGATACCGAAACAGCAAAATGGTTAAAAGATAATGCTTACAGATTTGGATTTATTTTAAGATATCCAGAAGAATTAGTAAAAGTAACTGGTTACAACTATGAATCTTGGCACTTTAGATATGTAGGAAAAGAAATAGCAAAATATATATATGAAAATAATATATCATTCGAAGAATATTATGCCTATTTCATAGAAAAATGAGTTTAATCAAATAAACTCATTTTAATTTTATTCTAGATAAATGACTTTTATCATTTTCAAAAAAAGTAGGATTAAGTTCTAGCTCAACATTTGGAATATTTCCTATTATTCTTTTTGTTTGTCTTATAACCTTTAAAATTTCCATATCTATGAGTGGTTCAATCATTTCCGCATAAATTTCATTTGTAGTTTTTTTATCATTAAACCTATTATAAATAACTCCAAAATCTGCAAGAGTTTTAGAACCATTCATTGTTAAAAAATAAAGTAAAGTTTGAAAATCTACACCACTTAATTTATGTTTACAAGAAGAAGCAATATCTTGCATAATATGTTCTTTTTCAAGTTCCAACTTCAAAGTATCAAGCATCATTTCTAAAAAATAAGTAATATCACAACTTTCTTTAGCATCTTTAATTATTCTATCATATTTAGAACCTTTAAAACTTATACCACGATTAAATATTATATAAGGATATGCTTGTTTTTTTAATAAATACCACATAGCCATAGTTCTACTTGTTCTACCATTAACATCAAAGTATGGATGGATATAAACAAAATAAAAATGCATAATTTGTGATTTAATATATTCATCTATTTGTGATAAATCGTAGGTTTCATTAACAAAAGCAAAATAATAAGACATAAGTTTTTCAATATTTTGGTAATAAACACCTTCCGCCAAATCCACATCCAGTCTTCCATTTTGAAGTATATAAACTGCTTTTTCTCTATATAAAGGCCCCATATTTTCTCTATCATATTCACACAAAAGATTTTCACTTAAAATTTGATATAACTCATGAAGATGTTCTGCATCCATTTTTCGGTGATGTAAAATATAATAATATCCATGATAAAGATTTAAAATTCTTTGTTTAATTTCAGCATCTTTTATAGTATCAATCTTTCTTTTAATAACAGCTTCAATTAATTCTAAATCATCACCATAACCTTCAACTAAATTATTAGCTTTAAGTTCATGTGAATACATCATTTTTCTAGCAAAAGCTAAATTATTCATACTTTTATCCCATTCTAAAAATTCTTCAAGTTCATCTTTAGATTTTTGAAGTGGTTCACTTCTATAATAAAATCTTGGTCCATTTTCTTTAGGTAATTCTAAATAATTTCTTTTTTGCATAAACATCCCCCTAAAAGTGTTAATTATTATACAATTTTTAAATTACTTAGTCAATTGAAATTTCACAGAAAAATTTCTAGTTATACCCATGCCTGTGTTTGGATGATTGTGTGTATAAGATAAATCAACTAAGTAGCATGATACTAAAATAGTACACATAGCAATTTTAATATATTTAGGAATTTTTTTATAAACAGTATCTAAAAGTGGTGCAAAAATATAAGTAAAGCCAAAACCACCTAGCCCAAATAAAATTAAGCCTTCAAGACATATTCTCCCATTAATATTTAAAAAATAACCACTATAATCCCAATATTTCAAATGTTTAACATATTCTAAATACATACTAGTACCATATTCGACAATTCCACATAAAGTAAAAGCTAAAATAAATAAAAGCCAAGGTTTATCTCTATATCTTTTAAGCAAAAGTAAAATTAATACTCCACCCCACCCATATACAGGAAGCCAAGGACCATACATAGTTCCTCGATTAACAAATCTTCCTAATTTTATAAACTCTAAAAGGACTTCCCAAAGCCATCCAAAACAAGCAAATGTAAAGAAAAATAAAATATAAGTTATAAAATCATAATCTTTGTTATAATCAATTTTTAATGATTTATTATTTTTAATATAAGGATATTCTTCATAAATTGCTTTATTTATATTTAATTTTTCATCGTTTAGTAAATCAAAACAATGTTTATTTCTAAGTTTCATATAATATTCAGCAAAAATAAAATTTTTATAAGCATCAGAATAAAATATTGAACTAATATTAAAAGAAAAAATACTAAGAATATCCCATCCAATTAGTGATAAATCCATTTTAAATAATTCTAATTTTTCCCCAACAGTTAGTTTCTTAGATAACAAAAAGGCATCTTTTCTTTTTATATTTGGATTTTCTGCCAGAATATAAGGTATCATACGATACTCATAATATTTAATAACCCCTCCAACAATAGTAAAAGACCAAAGAATTTGATAGATAAATTTATTAAATAAGATAAAAGCAATATGGAAAGTCTTTTTCATCTTATAAGGAAATAATATTCTTTCCATTTTTGTTTCATAATATCTTCTCTTTTCAAGAAAAAAACGGTTTTTGCCAACTTCAATTACTTTAAAGAAAAGCCAATTAATACCCCACAAGATTAGACTACTAATTATAATTATTACACCGGCACTAATTTTATTACCAAGTATTAATTTATTTATACCATTAAAAAGTGTTGTAACTATATTACCATTATTTAAAGTTTCATTAATTAGATATGATAAAACACCATATTTGTAATTTTTTTGAATTTTCTCTTGTATATTTTTATTAAAATCATAATCAAAAATTTTATTTTCAGGAATCTTTAAATTTGAATCATTGGTAATTTTACTAATAATATTCGTAGTTAAAGAAAAATCAGTGAAATTTTTAGTTGTGTAAGTAATTCCGCTAGAAAGAATAATTGCTGTTATAAAAGTAACAATAATATTCCTAAAATAGTGAATTTTCAAATTCTTTCGAGCTTCGTTTTTCAAAAACTTTCTTTCATTCATACGCACACATCCACTTCAAAGTTTTTATTGAAAATATTATACTATGAAGATTAAAAGATGTAAATATTAATTAAAGGCAATTTCTGTATCAATGTTATCATCTAAAATGGCTATTATTAAAAATATAATACCACTTATAAGGATTAGAAAAGAACCTACGAAAGACGCATAACGCAAAATAATTTTTTTCTTAGAATCTAATGGAGTAAACTCCTTGACATCATCATAAGAATCAATTGTAAAATAATAATAGATAAAAAGTAATATGGTAAAAATTAAAATCATTAAAGCCTGATATTCTTTTTTTGAATTTTCATTTTTATTAATTATAAAATCTTTTTCTTTACTATTAGCATACCAACTTAAAACAATTATACCAATATAAATTATCCATATATAGTTTTCAATTTTAATATCCTTTAACCGACTTAAATCTTCATTCATAATTTAATTATATTAAAAAAAAGAAAATAATTTAAATTTGTTTATTTTCTTCTTTAGGAATTTCTTTTAGAATATCATTAAGCTTTATATCAATTTTATCAAATAATAAGGAAATATCACTTTCATTTATTACAAAAGTTGTTTCACGATTGCGAAGCTTTCCTTTGTTTTCACCTGTGTAATATGGATATAATTTAAGATCAACAGCAATTTTACCTTCTTCAATTAAATCAATGAAATTTTCAAAAGATTTTAATCGATACAAATTAATATTTGCATATTTAAAATAATCAGTATTATTTTCTTTCAAAGTCATTTTCCAAGCATGAATTATTGCAAGACATGATAGTTTAGTGGTAAGTCTTAATTCAAGCTCATCAAAAGACCATGACATATCATTGTAAACAGGAACTTTATTCCAATTGTTATACATAAGAAGTTCTACACACCTCTTAAGCCGATTAACCTTTAGCTTAAATGCATATTTTCTATGTGTATTAGAAAATTTTGTAGAGTTTATAAAATCATATAATTCACGCTCTCCTTCATTTCTAGTTCTTTTCCAAGAACACTTTTCATAAAGTTCATTCATCACATTAGGTCTATTGTCAAGTACCGCACTAAATAACCTAAGTGGATAATTACTTGTACAGAGTTTAGTTTTTAATTCAATTCCATAATAGTCTGGTAAAGCTTTTGAATCCTCCTTTTTTCCAAGTAAATATTCAAGTGTCATACCAGCAGCACTTGTACCTTTACCTTGACTCTTTACCCAACCTTTACATTGGATTAAATAAAACTCAATTAGTAATTTTTTAATATTTTCATCTAATTTTTGCTTCATAGTTAGTTATTATAGCACGTCAAATATGCAAAATTTGTTGTTTTTTGTCGCAGGTGTCAAATTTTATAAATTTTTTAGTAATTTTCATCATTTTTTTATAAAAAATTAAGATTTTAAAGAAAAAACAGGAAAAATTTCTTTAAAAATATGAAAATAATAAAAAAGTTTGTACAAAATATTGACTTTAATAGAAAAAATGTAATATAATGTTATTGCACCTGAAGTAATACGCGCCCATAGCTCAACTGGATAGAGCGTTAGACTACGGATCTAAAGGTTGGGGGTTCGAATCCCTTTGGGCGTACCAATTTTTTATTATTATTCCCGAGAAGTAGCACAATTTGGTAGTGCACTAGGTTTGGGACCTAGGGGTTGCAGGTTCAAATCCTGTCTTCTCGACCAGATTTGAAACAAAAAACTAGGCATGTCCTAGTTTTTTTCATGCAACCCCTAGGTTCTTTAAAATTTCAATTTTTTTAAACATATTAATAACTTTAATAAATATAAAATAGTTAATATATATTTATTTTATATATGTAAAATAATACAGTTTTTACATACTATCTCCCCAAATTTTATGCCGACAGAGAGAAAATTACTAAAAATTAGATAAAATTTATAAAAATTACTTGCATTTGCGTCTGCCTTCTGGTATAATCTTAATTGTCATCAGGACATGGGCGCTTAACTCAGTTGGTTAGAGTGTCTGCCTTACAAGCAGGATGTCATAGGTTCGAGTCCTATAGCGCCCACCATTTTATTTAATATATTTTGTTTGCCGACATAGCGTAACTGGCAGCGCAACTGACTTGTAATCAGTAGGTTGGGAGTTCGACTCTCTCTGTCGGCACCATTTTTTTGGGGAGATAGCGAAGTGGTCAAACGCGGCAGACTGTAAATCTGTTCCTTCGGGTTCCATAGTTCAAATCTATGTCTCCCCACCATTTAATATTATATATTGCCTCGTAGCCAAGTGGTAAGGCATCAGACTTTGACTCTGACATTCCGCCGGTTCGAATCCTGCCGAGGCAGCCATTTTATATTTTAATTTTATTGGTTCGTTAGCTCAGTAGGTAGAGCATTTGACTTTTAATCAAAGGGTCCTGGGTTCGAATCCCAGACGAGCCACCATTTAAAAATCAAAAGTCCTTATGGACTTTTTTTTATGGTTACTCGTCCCTTTGATTAAAAGTTTAAAAAAAGTCAAGCAATTTATTCTTGACTAATTTCACCATCTAAACTAAAACTTTTAGCATCTGTTATTTTAACTGGCACAATCTTACCAATTAATTCTTTTCCACCAACAATGTTAACTAATTTCATTGTTTCAGTATAACCATAAACTTTATTACTATCTTTTTCACTAATGCCATTTACTAAAACTTCAACAACTTTTCCAACCAATCTTTGATTACTTTCTAAAGAATATTTATTCACAAGACTATTTAGTTCTTGTAATCTTTTTTCTTTAACTTCCATTGAAATTTTATCTTCCATTCTTGCTGCAGCAGTACCCTCTCTTGGTGAAAAAATAAATGTGTATGCACCATCAAACTTACAATAATTTACAATATCTAGAGTTTTCTTAAAATCATCATCTGTCTCATTTGGAAAACCAACAATAATATCTGTAGTTATAGCAACATTCTTAACTTTACTTTTAATTTGGTCAAAAAGCTTTTTATATTCATCAATTGTATATTTTCTATTCATTTTTCTAAGAATATCATCACTACCAGATTGAATTGGCAAATGAATATAAGGCATAATATTATCATATTTTGCAATAACATCAATCATTTTATCTGTAAAATTCCATGGATGTGAAGTTACAAATCTTATTCTTGGAATGCCTATTTTTGCCACTTCTTCCAAAAGCGTTGCAAAATCATAACCTAAATTCAAATCTTTTCCATATGCATTAACATTTTGCCCTAGTAGTGTAACTTCCATATAACCTTGATTTTTCAAATCACGTACTTCTTCAAGAACTTCTTCCATCTTACGACTTCTTTCCCTACCACGAGTGAAAGGAACAATACAATATGTACAAAATTTATCACAACCATAAATAATATTTATCCACGCACTGATTTTAGAATCTCTATTATATTTTACATTTTCAAAAACAACATCGCTATTAGAATAAACTTCAATATTTTGAATCTTTTTCTTATTTGCTTCTTCAATTAAATTTGGAAGCTCATTTAAATTGTGAGTTCCAATAATTATATCAATATATTTATGCCTATTATGTATTTCTTCAATTTCATTAGGTTTTTGCATTAAACATCCAGCAACAGCAATAATTAAATCTGGTTTCTCTTTTTTCAAATGTTTACATCTTCCCAAATAACCAAAAACCTTATCCTTAGCATTTTCTCTAATTGCACATGTATTAAGCACCACTATATCCGCAAGTTCCAACTCTTCAACAGGTTCATATCCTAAACTCTCCAAATAATATTTAATTTCTTCTGAATCATGGACATTCATTTGACATCCGTAAGTTCTCAAGAAATATTTTTTTCCTTTATAAATTGGCCTAATATTCATATCCAATTTTTCTTCTTTAACTAAAACTTTTTTTCTATCCGCAGCAACAACCAAATTGGGTATATTCATAAAATAACTTCCTTTCGAAACATTATTTTATCATAATAATCAAATTAATGAAAGGAGTTTTGATTAATTAATAGGAATATAGTTATGAGAAAGTGATAAGTACAAAATAATAAATAATAAATTAACCAAAACCCGCTTTCAATTAACCATTTTAACAGCATTTTTTTATATTTCAAGCATTTCGACAAAACATGTCATAAAGCGACCCACTAAAAGAAACAGATTTACATTTATATACAAAAAACAAGAAAACTATTTTACATTTTCTTGTCATTAATAAATTTTATAATTTTAATAGAATTATTTAGGTGCTATAACTTCTAATCCTCCCATATATGGTTGAAGAACTTTAGGAACTTTTATACTTCCATCTTTTTGATAATTATTTTCCACTAAAGCAATTAGTCCTCTCGGAGTAGCAACACAAGTATTATTCAATGTATGAAGGAAATAATTTTCTTTTTCACCTTTAACTCTTATCCCTAATCTTCTAGCTTGAGCATCACCTAAATTAGAGCAAGAACCAACTTCAAAGTACTTCTTTTGTCTAGGACTCCAAGCTTCTATATCACAAGATTTAACCTTCAAATCAGCTAAATCACCACTACAACATTCAAGTTGTCTAACTGGAACATCCATATTTCTAAAGATTTCTACAGTATATTTCCACATTTTATTATACCAATCCATAGATTCTTCAGGTTCACAAAGTACTATCATTTCTTGTTTTTCAAATTGATGTACGCGATAAAGACCTCGTTCTTCAAGCCCATGTGAGCCTCCCTCTTTTCTAAAACATGGTGAATAAGAAGTCATTCTAATTGGAAGTTCTTCTTTTTTAATCATTTGACCTTGAAACTTTCCAATCATTGAATGTTCACTTGTACCAATAAGATATAAGTCTTCACCTTCAATTTTATACATCATAGCTTCCATTTCAGGAAAAGACATAACTCCAGTAACTACACTACTATGAATCATAAATGGTGGAATACAATAAGTAAAACCTTTATTAATCATATAATCGCGGGCATAAGCCAGCATTGCTTCATGAAGTCTTGCAATATCACCAGTCAAATAATAAAAACCTTCTCCACTTGTTCTTCCAGCAGATTCCTTATCCATTCCATTTACACCAGCTATTATATCAGCATGATAAGGAATTTCATAATCTGGAACAACTGGTTCACCAAATTTTTCAACTTCAACATTTTCACTATCATCTTTACCGATAGGCACACTTGCATCAATTATATTTGGAATAACCATCATTCTATCTTTGATTTCCTTAGATAGTCTTTCTTCTTTTTCTTCACATTCAGCTATTTCATTATTAATATTTCCAACTTCTAGTTTAATTTTTTCTGCTTCATCTTTTTTGCCATCACGCATAAGACTACCAATTGATGCACTCAAATCATTTCTTTTACTTCTAAGTTCATCAACTTTCATCTTACATTCACGATATGTCTTATCATATTCGTAAACTTCATCAACAAGTCCAAGTTTTTCATCTTGAAATTTTTTCTTAATATTTTCTTTTACTAAATCCCTATTTTCTCTTATTAATTTAATATCTATCATTCTTTTCCCTCCAAAACAAAAAGAATAGCCCAAAGAAGTCAATTAGACGGTGCCATTCTTTATTTAACTTAAGTATGATAACGGTTTCAACCGGGGCTTTCACCCAACTCCAAAGGTAGATTTCATTACTTCCAATTCCTCTTTTTCACCAACCAAGAGTTCTCTACATAATTTTCATAATTACTTATCCTTTTTCTTCGTTTTTACAAAACTAATATACCACAAATTATTTATTAATGCTAGCTTTTTTAATAATTTTCTGCTTTTAATTCAAAGAAACTCTTTGGATGACCACAAATTGGGCAAACTTCAGGAGCATCTTTACCAACCACGATATGACCGCAATTACGACAAATCCAAATACATTCTCCATCTTTACTAAATACTAGTTTTTCATCAATATTCTTTAAAAGTTTACGATATCTTTCTTCATGAGCCTTTTCAATTTTAGCTACACCTTCAAAAAGAAATGCAATTCTATCAAAACCTTCTTCACGAGCTACCTTAGCAAATTCAGCATACATATCTGTCCATTCATAGTTTTCTCCATTTGCAGCATCTTCCAAATTTTCATAAGTATCTGGTACACTTCCTCCATGTAATTCTTTAAACCACATTTTAGCATGTTCTTTTTCATTACTAGCAGTTTCTTCAAAGATAGCAGCTATTTGTTCATATCCATCTTTTCTAGCTTTTGATGCATAATAAGTGTACTTGTTTCTAGCTTGACTTTCTCCAGCAAAAGCTGCCATTAAATTAGCTTCAGTTCTACTTCCTTTTAATTCCATAATTATCCTCCTTCTGGCAATTAACACATATGCCCTTTAGAACTATTTCATAATCATTAACCAAATTTCCATTATATTCTTTAAGTTTAGGAATATCTAAATCAAATACATCAACAATTTTAAAACATTTACTACAAACAAAGTGATAATGAGGAATAATTTTATCATAATGTTTTACTCCATCTACCATTATTACTTGTATAACATTTTCATTTTCTAAACTTCCCAAATTACGATAAACAGTCCCCAAACTAATATTAGGTATGCTCATTCTAGCAAGTTTATAAACTCCAAATGCATCTAAATGACTATCACTATTATTTACAATATCTAAAACTATTTTTCTTTGTTTTGTATTTTTCATAGCATCTCCTAAATAGTAATGATTACTACTTAAGTATATCACATCATAATTTAAAAATCAATGCATAATTGATTAATTTTTCCATATATTTAACTAGAAAGGAATGGTAATAATGGAAATTCTAAAGGTTTCATCAAAATCTAACCCAAGCAAAGTAGCTGGTGCCATTGCCAATATTTATCGTGAGCAAAAGGAAGTTGAAATTCAAACTGTTGGTGCAGGTTCACTAAATCAAGCTATTAAAGCTATTGCCATCTGTCGAGGTTTCGTGGCCCCAACTGGCGATAACTTAGTGGTCATCCCAGCATTTAATGACATAATAATAAATGGTGAACAAAAAACAGCTATCAAACTTATTATTACAAACAAATAACGGACCTTTAATCCGTTATTTTATTTTAAGTGAAATTACAATTGGGTCAAATAATTCAAGCATTCCATGTATAAGGAAGAAATAACCAAGAACCAAAACTTGTATATCATTTTCATAATATAAATTCATCGTAGTAAGAAGCCCAGTTAAGATAAACAAAATTAAACATATTACTTCAAATATCCACATCTTATTTTTTCTGTCATTATAATAATCACCTTTTTTAAGCTTAATAAGTGATAACAAAATTATCCAAATAAGTAAACATAAAGCTAAATACCATGGAACTTTATTAATATCTAAATACATAGCAACACCCAAAACTACCATAGATGCTAAACTTGTAAAAAGCCCTTCATAATCGCCACTTTTACATGTAAGCACAAACTTAATCATATTAAGAGCAGCATACACACCAAGGACTCCCAAAAATATAATTTTCACTTTCACAAAATGAAAAAGTGGAAACAAAAGCATAACACTTCCACAAATAATTAAAAACACAGATGTAATTAAATCAACTAATTGTTTTTTCTTCATAAGATTCTACCTCCACCCTAATTATATCACAAAAAAGAGAATAAAAACATTATTTTCCATTCTCTACAATTTTTTTTATCATTAAAGCCGTATTTTCGACACCTAAAGTATCCACATTCACAGCCAAATCATAATTACTTACATCGTTCCATTTTTGATTAGTATAATATTCATAGTGTATTGCTCTTCTTTTATTAACCTTATTTATTTCATTTTTAGCCTTTTCCGCATCAATTCCATAATATTTAGTAACTCTATCAATTTTTTTGTCCATGCTACTATATAAGAAAACATTATATACATCATTTCTATCTTTTAAAATATAATCTGCACACCTTCCTATAATAATACAAGGCTTCATAGCTAGATTTTTAATAACCTTACTTTCACATAAATAAATATTATCATCATTATTATAATATATATTAAAATCATTTTTTATCTGTTCATTTTCTTTAATATATTCTATATCTAATCCACTTTCCTTAGCAGTATCAACAATTATTTCTTTATCATAACAAGGAATACCAAGTTTTTCCGCTAAAAGTTTACCAACATATCTTCCCCCAGAACCATACTCACGAGATATAGTTATAACCATTGGCTTAATAAATGCAACATCAACTTCTGATATATTTTTTATTTCTGAAATACTAACCTTATTTTTTCTTTCAAAAGTCATGAATATAGCGATTATAAACGCTATAACGTCAGCAACTAATGCTGCCCAAAGCATTCCAACAATTCCAAACATTTTAGCAAGTACAATCAGAGCAGGAATAAACAAAACAACATCTCTCATTACCGAAATAAACATTGACTTAAAAGATTTACCTATTGCCTGTAAATAAATACTACAAGTTTTAGTTATACACGTAAGTGTAATACCAGATAAATAAATTCTAAAACAATATAAAGCATATTCATTATAAAGCTTACTTTCATTACCAAATATATTTATAACTGCTTGGGGAAATACTTGAAAAACTATAAAAGCTATAACGCCAACAAATAAATTAGTTCTAATTATCAAATTAAATGTTTCTTTAACTCGTTTTTTATTACCGGCACCATAATTAAATCCAATAATAGGTTGACCTCCGATAGATGTACCAATAACTAGGGCAATAACAATTCCAAATACTTTCATAACAATTCCAATAGCTGAAAGCGGAATATCAGCACCATACTTAGATAAACTGCCATATTTAACAACTAAATTATTACAAACAGCAATAACGAGCACTATAGATATTTGAGTAATAAAACTTGACACACCAAGTAGAGCTTCCCTTTTAATAACTTCTTTATCAGGCTTTAAACTATCTTTGGATAATTTAAACTTTTTTGATTTTCTAAAATACAAAACTGTAAGAATAAACGTTATAATTTGGCCAACAATTGTCGCAATCGCAGCTCCCTTTATTCCCATACCTAAAGCAAATATTGCAATTGGATCTAAAATAATATTTAAAATAGCACCACTTAAAGTTGCAATCATTGCATATCTTGGACTTCCATCAGCTCTAATTATTCCATTAAGACCTTGTCCAATTACATAAAAAGGTATTCCGATTAGTATAACAGTTAAATAATCATTAGCAAAATCAAAACTAGCTTCGGTAACACCAAATAATTTTAAAATATTACTTTTAAATATAAAACCAAATAAAGTAAGAACTAAGGATACTAAAACAAGCGTAATCACAGCATTACCTATACTTTTAGAAACATTTTTATCATCTTTACTTCCCAAAGATAAACTAAAAAGCGCTGACGCTCCATCTCCAAATAAAAGTGCTAAAGAAAGTGCAATCACTGTAAACGGATACACAATATTTGTAGCAGTATTACCAAGATACCCAACTCCCCAACCAATAAATATTTGGTCAACTATGTTATACAAAGCACCAACTAACATAGAAATAATACAAGGAATAGAAAAATTAAGTAGTAATTTACTAATTTTTTCTTTACCCAAATCATAATTTTTCAAAAAAATCACCCTTTCATGTGCAAAAAATAAGTAACATAAGCCTGGACTTACGTTACTTAAAACCACACAGCAAAAACAATTATAACACAAAAATTTTTATTATGTAAGTAAAAATTTTATAAATTTCTCTTTATTAACTGATTTAACTCAACAGCATATTCCATTGGAAGTTCTTCTTTAAATTCATCGATAAAACCAAGTACTATAAGCTCAGTTGCTCTCTCTTCAGGAATACCTCTGCTCATTAAGTAAAATAACACATCATCACTAATTTTAGAAACAGTTGCTTCGTGCTCAATATTACTAGATATAGTACCAACAGCATTCACAGGTATTGTATCACTCATCGATTTATCATCAAGTATCAAGCTATCACATTTAACCATTGCTTCACTATTTATTGCACTTTTTTTAATATCAACTTTTCCACGATATGTAGCATTTCCACCAGAACCTGCTATACTTTTAGAAATAATATTACTTTTTGTATTCTTTCCAATATGTATCATTCGAGCACCACTATCTTGTTCTTGATTAGATTTAGCAACACTTATTGTAATACATGTTCCTCTGGAATTATCACCTTTTAATACACAACAAGGATATTTCATCGTAACTTTAGAACCAATATTACCATCAATCCATTCCATTACGCCATTATCATCGACAACAGCTCTTTTAGTAACTAAATTATACACATTTGTTGCCCAATTTTGCACCGTAGAATATCTACATTTAGCATTTTTACCAACATATATTTCCACAATTGCAGCATGTAAACTAGACTCACTATAACTAGGTGCTGTACAACCTTCTACATAATGCAAACTAGAATTATCATCAACAATTATAAGTGTTCTTTCAAATTGTCCCATATTTTTACTATTAATTCTAAAATAACTTTGAAGTGGTCTATCAAGAACTGTATTTTTAGGAACATAAATAAAGGAACCACCACTAAATACCGCCGCATTTAAGGCAGCAAATTTATTTTCAGTAAAAGACACAATTTTACCAAAATACTTTTTAACTAAATCAGGATATCTTTTAATAGCATCTTCAATTGATGTAAAAATAACATGTTTCTTTTCCAGTTCATCAATCATATTATGATAAATTACTTCACTTTCATATTGAACACCCATGCCACCAAAATGTTTTTCACTCTCTAAAACACCAACACTATCAAGCTCATCAACTACAGGTTTTAAAATATTATTCCAATTATTTTCAAGTCTTTTATCAGCATCATTACTCTTATAATAAATAACATCATCAAAATTAAGATTAATTTCTGGTCCAAACTTAGGCATATCTTGACTCACAAAAGACCTATATCCATTTAATCTATAATCTAAAACCCAAGACTCTTCACCTTTTATTTCAGATATATTTCTTACGCTTTCTTCACTTAATCCAACTATTTCCATATTACTTACCAACTTCATCTAATATTTTAACAGCACTTTTACTTGAAAGAAGAGCACAATTTTTTCTAGCAGGTTGCATATAAATCTCATCAAAAGCATTAAGCTCACCAAGTACTTCAGGATCATAATCTTCTTCATTTATCATATTTTGATAATTTTTAATTATGTTCTTTGCTTCATCTACACTTTTACCAATTAAACTTTTAACAATAATACTCGTACTACTTGTACATATTGCACAAGCTTCACCATCAAAACAAGCATCAACTACTTTTCCATCTTCAATTTTCATCATTAAATCAATATTATCTATACACGAACTACTTCTAGTATTAGCTTTTATATAAGCCTCATCTTCCACTAAACCTCTATTTGTAGGATTTTGATAATTATCAAGTATTATTTCTCTTTTAGTTTCTTTATCCATTGTATGCCTCCTTCAAACTATCCATAAATTCTTTAACTATAGCATTTTCTCTATCTCCATCACCAAGAAGTAAGCCTTCCATAAGTAACCTAATTGCATCTTCCTCACTTATACCTCTACTCTTTAAATAAAACAATTTATCTTTACTAAACTCACCGATATAAGCTGCATGATTTGAAAAAGTATCATAATTTCTAATAAGCAAATTAGGTTTAATAACACTTTCCCCATCCTTTAAATTAATTATTTGATTTTCCTCTTTACAAACACATTTACTTATATCTTTAGGTACTAAACCTGTTACATTAAATTCTAATTTTTTATTTCCGGTATTAACACCATGACATATAATTTTACTTTCAGTATTACTTGCCACATGATTAACATCAACTTTACACACATTATCATTATTACTTATAATACTTAAATGATATATAACCTTAGCATTTTCTCCATTTAAATTAATTTTTATATTTACACTTTTATCCACAACATAATGATATATTTCTAAAGTCTCATCTTTATTTATATTAAATACACCATCATTATTTATATATACAACTTTATTCATTATAACCTACTTGTTCAGTTTCAATTGCTAAAGACATATCCCCAGTTTTAACAATCTTACCATCTTTCATAATATGAACATAATCAGGCTTAATCATTTCAAGTATTCTTGGGTAATGTGTAATAATAAGTATCGATGTATCTGGATTTTCCTTTTTATATTCGTTTATATTTTCAGCCACAATTTTCAAAGAATCAACATCAAGTCCAGAATCTATTTCATCTAATATAATAAGTTTAGGCTTTAACATTTTAATTTGTAAAACTTCATTTTTCTTTTTTTCTCCCCCAGAAAATCCAGCATTTACATGTCTATGTATCATATCACGAGAAAACTTTAAATCATCTAAAGATTTATTAACATCATTTATAAATTTAAAATAATCTATATGTTTACCAGTTTGCTCTTCATAAGCACTTTTTAAAAACTCACTATTTGTAACACCTTCCACTACAGTTGGATCCTGCATAGCTAAAAAAATACCAAGTTTTGCTCTTTCATCAACACTCAAATCATTTATTTTTATACCATTAAATAATATTTCTCCATCATTTACTTCAAATAAAAAGTGTCCCATTATAGCCTTAGAAAGTGTAGACTTTCCTGTACCATTTGGTCCCATTATAGCATGAACTTCACCATTACCAACCTCTAGAGAAAGACCATCTAATATTTTTTTATCCTCATTTTTTAAACTAACAACTAAATTCTTTATACTTAACATAATTACCACCTTACTTATTAATTTTTTCAACCAAAGTTATTACTTCATCTATTATATCTAATTTATCATTTTTCACATTATCAACCATACATGTTTTCATATGACTTTTAAGCATATTATTTCCAAGACTTTTTAAAGAATGCATTGATGCCGATAGTTGCATAATAATATCACTACAATATCTATCATCTTCTACCATTTGTTTAATACCTCTTATTTGGCCTTCAATTACATTTAGTCTTTTTATTATTATTTGCTTTTCTTCTTCACATCTATGTTTATTTTTCTTACACATTTTACATACTTCATGCACAAATATCACCTAACACATATTATACACCCCCACAGGGTATATTGTAAAGAATTTACTTGCACAACATACCATATTATTATATAATTAGGTTAAGCCGCTATAGTATAATGGTATTACAAATCCATGGTAAGGATTAAATCAGTGTTCAATTCACTGTTGCGGCACCATTAGATAGTAAAGCTTATAAAGAGCTTATTAAACGAGAAAAGTAACCCCAACTTTTCTTTTTTCATATAATTTAATGGTAAAATAACATGTATACTTTAAAAAAAACTTCCATTTTCTTTCTATAAACTTGAACCATCCATAGATACTCACACCATCGGACTTCATTATCATAAATATCAAGCATCTTATTTAACTAATTTAAATAAAATATTAGAAAATACAATTTAAATTACCAAATTGAAAATTTATATAATCACTTAAATGAAATAAAATAAGAAGATAAAAAAGATGTAATGTTTTATCTAGGTGGTGTTACAAACCATGATTTATACTGTAAAACAATTAATCCAAATAACAAAGAAAAACCAAAAGGTAAACTACTTGTTGTCATAAGCAAAAAATATGTTTCAATGGATAACCTTTGGAATGAATTTAAAATTTAATTACTAATTTAAAAGGTTCTAGATATGTATTTTTAATTAAAGATAAAAATAATAACATTGATTTAATGACTACTTCTATTTACTCTTGACATATGGGAACATGCTTATTATTTAAATTATGAAAATGATAAATCAAGATATTTTGATAATTTTAAAACAATTGTAAATTTCAATTATGCTAATAAATTATTTAACTAAAAAAGGAAGCTCACACTTCCTAATTTTTATATTTTTCTTTAACTAATTCTTTATTTTCTTTTGAATAGCCAATTAAAACATCTGAAACTCTATTTATAATATTTTGATATAATTCATCAAAAGCAGACTTATTCTTTTTACTCATAGCATTAACTAAAGCAATTACATTTGTTTTCTTATCATTTGTAATTACATAAAGACATTTATTAGTGACTATTCCTCTTTGTCTAGTAATAAATGGATATATCCAAACAATATCTTTTAACTCAATAAGTTTTACCCCACTACCATAACTTAAAATGTAATTATCAGTTAGATATACGTGACACTCTTTACTATAAATACCACTTCCATTTCTTATATCACTTTCTACTTTTTCAAGTTCCCTTCCATATTCTAAAATCATCTTTTTGTATTTTTTATTTCTAACAAAATATGTAATCATTAAGGCAATACCACTAAGTGAAAATAATCCAAATAATATTAAAGACGAAATAGCTTGTTCGCTCTTTTTCCAAGAAGTATCTAAATAGATTTCACCAACCGTAGATTTCAAAGTATCTATTGAATAAGTATTACCATCTTCATCAGTTAAAAATTCTTGTAAATACTTATATATTTCTGTATCACTTTTTACTGTATAACCATAAATAGTAACTGCATCAGGCTTATCCATTTCTTTTTCACTTAAAGTATATTCTTGCACTTTACGTAAAGCTTCCTTAGCATCGCTATCAAGCATTACAACATAAGGATTATTATCCTCATCAAATGCTAAATAATAATCACGTTTTTTATTATCGACAGTTTCAGTTGCAAAAGCACTATCAAGTAAACTAACATTTACTTTAGCATAAACTCCTTCACCAGTTTTATTACTAAGTTTTACAAACTCCGCATTTGCCTCATCAAAATACAAAAGCAAACCAATTCCCATAAATAAAACAAACAAAATAATACCCATAACAAGTAAACTTTTCTTTGCTTTCAAATTCTTATAAAATTCTTCCATTTTAAAACTCACTTCCAATTTAATTATACCTATTTATTAAACTAATGTAAACATTATTTATAATATTTAACTTTAAAAATTGTCTTATTATTCTTACTTTCTACTCTAATACTTCCATTATCTTTTTCAATTATTTCTTTTGCTAAAGAAAGCCCTATTCCAAAATTATTTTCATCATTATTTTTCTTATAAAATCTATCAAATATATGATGCATATCTTCTTTACTTATTTCTTCTCCATAATTCACTATTTCTAAACTTACATATATTCCATTATCAATATAATTTACATATACATCACTATTTTCATGACTATATTCTATAGCATTTTTTACTATATTTGTAATAGCTTCACATTCCCATTTATAGTCACCAACAAAAATCACATCACTTTTACCCTTTACATGAATATTTACATTTTTAAGTTCTCTTAAAATATCTACATTTTTTAATACATCAAACACCAATTCTTTAACTACTATTTTATTACTATCAAACTTGACAACACCGGCATCAAATCTTGATAACTTAAGCATAGCATAAATTAAAAAATTAATATTTTCAATTTGCTTTCTAATATCTTGAAGATATTCTTGCCTTTTTTCTTTACTTACATTTTCTTCTAAAAGAGTATCAATCATAAGCATAATTCCCGTAAGGGGTGTCTTTAACTGATGAGAAATATTAGCTAAATTATCTTTTAATTTTATTTTATCATTATATTCTCTAGCATACATTTCTTTTAAACATACCATCGTAGTATACACCTCATTTTTAAGAATTGACAAATTACCTTCAACATTATCAATTATTTCTAAATCATATATACCTTCATTTATTCTTTTTAAATAATTAGTAATATCTTCAATATTTTTTTTATACTTTCTTTTCCTTAAATAATATCCTATTCCACAAATTAAACCAAATATTCCAAAAACACTTATATTTATAATTAAATTTTTATAATACACATAGTCCAAGCTTTTTATATAACTTATATCACTTTCCATAAACCCATACTTTTTTAATGTATTACTTTCATTTCTCCTTTTACTTGAAGATATAATCTTAATTAAGTCTTCGCTATTTACCTCAGGATATTTACTTAAAACATTTTCTATTATTTCACTAGTTACACTATTTACTTCATAAGCATACCTTCGATAAGATAAATAGTTACAAATAACTACCAAAATCAAAAGAATTACAAAATAACTAATATATTTTTTCATAAATCCACCCTATAACCAATACCTTTAATTGTTTTAATAAAATTATCATTACCTATTTTTTCTCTTATTCTTTTTATATAAACGCTTAAAGTATTATCATTAACAAATTTACCAGATGCATCCCATATTTTATCTATAATTACATCTCTAGTAACGATCATTCCACAATTTTCTAAAAGTAAAAATAATATTTTTAGCTCTAAACCAGTTAATTCAACCTCTACATTATTAACATACACTTTATAAGCATTCATATCAAAAGTTACATTCTCAAATTTCTTTATATTATTTTTCTTATTTCTTTTAATAATATTATTAATCCTTGATAAAAGTTCCTTAGACCTAAAAGGTTTTATTATATAATCTTGTACACCTAAATCAATTGCTTTAACAACATCATCTTCTTCATCTTTAGCACTTAAAACTAATGCTGGAACATCTATATATGATGCAAAAAAATCTAATCCATTTCCATCGGGTAAACAAACATCAAGTATAACTAAATCAAAAGCATCATTAATTAATTCTTTTGCTTCTTTAATACATCTAGCAACATGAACAATATATCCATGTTCTTTTAGCAAAAAACTAATTGCTTTTATAATCATTTCATTATCTTCCACTAAAAGTATTTTCATCTATTACACCTCACATATATAATACCATATTTTAAGAAAAATTAGGTCAATCAACCTAATTTTTATATATTTTCATCCTTAATAGTATCAATTATATTTTCATTTCGCATTTTTCTTAGAGCAAAATACATAATTGTACTTACTAAAATATAGACTACCAATACTGCTATAATTATAGCTTTCCATGGAAATATAAAGCCATAATCATTACCACTTGCAAAAGCTTTATATATTCCATAAGAACCAAGTAATCCCAAAGGTATACCCATAATTAAAGCTTTCGTAGAATACATAATTGATTCTAAATTAATCATTTTATTAAATTCTTTTCTAGTCATACCAATTGATTTTAACATTGCAAGTTCTCTTCTTCTTAAATTCATATTAGTATTAATTGTATTAATTATATTAGTAATGCCAATTAGACTAATTACAATAATAAATCCATATAAGAATATTGATACTAAGATAATTAAACTTCTTTGAGCCTTAGCTTCTGTTTCAATATTAAACAAACTATAATTATTAATATTTTCATCAAGTAAATATTCTTTAATTAAACTTTCTAGTTTTTCTGCATCTGTTGATTTAATATATAAACTTCTTGAATCAGTAGCATTTACATTATAATTAGATATAATATAATCATAAAATTCATCACTTACTATAACTATTGGAGTTTCACTATATATATTTTGAAGTCCCATTGGTAAGATATCAATTCTCTTTAAAATTTCTATATTTAAATCTTTATTATTAATAGAGCCTGTTACTGTTTTAAATTTATTTAAATCTAATAAATTTACTTCCTTATAATTTTTACTACCTTCTTGATAAAAAATATTTTTATCAATTAATAAACCCTTATAATCAAAATTAGTATCACTTATTTTATTTTCTTTAAGTATTCTTTTAAACTCATCTTCACCTACAGACATAATTCTAAGAGATAAATCATCAACTCCATCAAAGTACTCTAATACATCTTCATTATAATATTTTTTATAATCAAATGTCATACTCATACTTCTAATTATACTATATCTACTAATATTATCCATTTTTATTATATCATTAATTATTTTTTTAGATTCTTCTTCATTAGTATCCCTAAGATAAAGCTGAATATCATAATCAGCATCATGATAATACTGATTTGTTAATTTAAAGCCATAACTTAAAAATGATGATAAAGAAATAAATACAGCAACACTTATTACAATTGATATAATCGTAGTTCTATTTCTTTTTTTATTTCTCTTTAAATTCTTATAGGCAATATCTCCCCCAACACCAAATAATTTATCAACTATTTTAGATGACTTAATTTTTTTACTATTAATTTTTATTTCATTGTTATTTCTAATCGCTTCAATCGGTGAAATTTTACTACTTTTTTTAGCAGCTCTAACCACAGACAAATAAATTGTAACTGCTCCAAGTATAATGCTTAAAATTACTGGCCAAATAGATATACTAAATACAAATTTAAAATCATTAAAAGGATTCTTAGCAAAATAATTTATTATAATAACAAGTATATAATCCGCAAATATTCCGGATAATATACCTAACGGAATACCAATTAGACCAAGAATAAAACCTTCATGTAAAACATTTTTCTTTATTTGTTTACTTGTTGCTCCAATACTCGAAAGCATTCCATACATCTTTTTCTTCTCTTGATTAGCAATATCAAAACTATTCTTTATTACAAATACACTTGTAAGTATTATAATACCTATTACTACACCCGCAACAGTATATAACATACCCATTGTATTATCACTTAAACTAGCTCCACTCCATCTTAAAAGATCATCATTTAAAGTAATATTATATTTATTTAGATCATTATCATTTGCTATATTATTTATATATTCTTTATAATATTTAGCATCTTTAAATAATAATGAGACATTTATATTATCACTTACTTTATCTATTTTAGTAATTAATGTATAACCTGGAGCACTATATCCTTCAATATTATAATTTAATCTTTCTGTAATACCTACAATTTTATATTCATGTTTACTTGTATCAGTTATATATTCATGGCAAAGATCAGTTTCTCCTTCTTCCACAAAATATGGATTACTTTGGTTAAGAATAGTCCCATCAGTGCATACTCTTTTTCCAATATCCAAACTGATTGTATCACCTATTTTTACTTTAGCACTATTTTTAAAAGGTACACTTACTATTATTTCTTTATTATTCTCCGGAAGTCTTCCAGAAACTAGTTTTAATGTTGTATTATCAAAAGCTGATTTTGTATATCCCACAACATAAGCATAAGGTTTATATTTATTTATATTATCCACTTTAGCATAACCAAAAGACTCACTTAAATACATACTCTTTACATGACTATTATTTGTAAAATATTTCAAGTCTTTTTTACTTACATTTTCAATTGTTAAATGTCTATTTCCTCCATCTGTAATAGCTATATTTACTAAAGTTGCCTGAAATGATGTAACCATACCAGCTACTGCACAAATTAAAGCAACAGACAAAACTATACCTACTATTGTTACTATTGTTCTTTTTTTATTAAGCTTTAAATTCTTAATTGTTAATTCGTTTAATATATTCATAATTAATTCCTAACATCACTAACTATTTTTCCATCTTCAATAGTAATAACTCTATTTGCTTCTTGAGCAATTGAAGCATCATGTGTAATAACAATAATAGTTTGATTATATTTTTTATTAGATTCTTTTAACAAAGCAACAATTTCATCACTTGCTTTTGAATCTAAATTACCCGTAGGTTCATCTGCTAAAACTAAAGCTGGATTATTAATTATAGCTCTTCCAATAGAAACTCTTTGTTGTTGTCCACCAGAAAGTTCATTTGGTAAATGACTTCTTCTTTTAGATAAACCTAAAGTATCAATAATTTCATTAAGTCTATCACGTCTTACATTTTTACCATCTAATTTACATGGAAGCACAATATTTTCTTCCACGTTCAAAATGGGTATTAAATTATAAAATTGATAAATAAGACCAACTTGTCTTCTCCTAAATATTGCAAGTGCATCATTATTCATATTATAAATATCAACCCCATCAATAAATACTTTACCAGATGTAGGTCTATCAACACCCCCAAGTAAATGTAAAAGTGTAGATTTACCACTACCACTGGCTCCAACAATAGCAACAAAATCCCCTTTTTCCACACTAAAACTTATATTATCAACAGCATTAATAGTAGTATTACCATTTTTATAAGTTTTAACCAAATTTTCAACTTTTAATATTTCCATATATAATCTTCCCTTCAAAATAAATATATGACATATTTATGACTCTAAAGTGACTATTTATATATTTTGTCCATTTTCTTCTATTTTACCTATTTTTTCAATTAATTCATTATACTTATCTAAATATTCATCATTTTCAAAAACAATAGTATCATCTTCAATATTCCATTTATCTTTATTCTTACTTAAAAATTTAAATATATTTTTCATATCATTTATCAAGCTTACATAAATATCCCTTGCCTCACTAATATCTTTTTTCAAAATATCATAAGTATCACTATCAATCATCAATTCCTTATAATAATCTTTATAGTAGCTATCAGCACTATCTATATAAGTCATTATTTTATCTTCATTAAATAACTTTTCTAAAGTTTCATTAATAGTATCCACTTTATTTTCTAAAGTTCTTAAAGTCACCAAAGTTTCTACAAAATCTTTACCATCTTCTTTAAAATTATCAATGGTAAATAGATTTTCAACACTTTCATCACTATAAATATTAATTAATTTTCTAGTTTCATCAACAAAATCTTTAAAATAATTTTTAACAGCTTTTTCAACTACTACAAAGTCACCAGAAGTAACATTATTTTTAAGTTTTTTATCAATATTATTACTAAATATACCTTCATTTTCTATTATATTATCTATACTATAAATTTCATTTTTTAATTGTTTTAAACTTTTTTCATCTTGATTTACTAAAAATATACCCATAATAAATAAAGAAAATAATAAACAAACAATTATAGTTATACCAACAACTAGTTTCTTCTTCATAAAAATACACCTCTATCCTAGTCTACCATTTTAACCAAAAATTAACAATATATTTTAAAAAAAAGTATCCACAATATAAATGGAAGGTGATAAAAAATGAACAATGTGCCAAATATGATATCCACTAAAGATGCATCTTATTTAAAAGACATGTTTAACTGGAATATTATTGCACTAAAAAAATTTAATGTTTATAACGAATATATAAACGATAAAGAAATAATAAACATAGTAAAAAAACTCATAACAATGCATGAAGCAAATTGTGAAGAAATATTAAACATTCTAGGAAGTGATATAAATGAATGATAAGGAATATATGATGGATATACTTGAAACAGAAAAAAGTATGTCAGTAAATATGACTTATGCTTTAAATGAAGCTAGCTCAAAACATCTTTATGACAAATACTTTAAAATGTTTAAAGAAATTAACAAAGTAACTAAAGATGTATTTTCTCTAGCTTATAGTAAAGGTTTCTACAAATTAGAAAAAGAAACTCCTAAAAAGATAAATGATGCTTACAAAGAATTATCTAAAGAATTAAATTAATTTATTTTCAAAAAATAGGAATTACATAAAACACTAAAATATCTTAATTAAATGTTTAGTGTTTTTTTAGTAATTGATAAAATTTTTATTTACTTTTGTTAGAAAAGAATGCCCATAAACATTAGGTAAAACCAGTAATTTTAAAATATTTGTCGATCCATGTCGACCGATTTTTCTTGACTTTTTTGATGTTTCAAACTTAGAATAGAGTCTTATATAAAGGAGGAAAATTTTATGTTAAATGGAACCAAAGAAAAACTATAAATTTATTATAATTTCAAAAGAGTCAACTAGACAAAGTTGACTCTTTTACATTAATAATTAATTAAAATAAATTCTTGCTTTAGATAAATTTTTAAGCCTATTAATTTTAACATAACTTTGAGTGGATGAAAAAATAAGACCATAAACAGAACCACAAATAGAGATCCACCCCATCATTAAAATAACTTCTTTTAAAATACTAGCAAATCCTGTATAATAAAGAATAATTAAAGCTATGCCTATAACTAAAAGAATAGCTTTTTTATCTTGTTCTTTTTCATAAGAATAAAGTAAATCTTGAACCATTATTCCATAATTTTTTCTTATAATATCAATCATATCTTGTTTTTCATCATCACTTATTTTGACTTTACTATCTATATTTATAATTATTTTATCTTTACAATTACCTTCCAAACTTTCATTATAAATATATTCACTTAATTTCTCATTAATTTTATGATTATTAAACTTATTATAAAAATCACTTTTCTTATTCAAATTTACTAGTATCTCCGTAGCCATTTTTACCTCTTTCTTTCTAACTTTATAAAATGATACTTTTCGTTATCTATAAGCTTTTCTATTGCTTCTATAACAGCATGATTATAGACAAAATATAAATCACAATCAACCCCATGTCTCTTCATTATAATCGGGTCCACACCCAAAGTATCTTCAACTAATGCTATTTTATCAAAATTAAAACTTTCTTTATAATTATCCAAAAACCAAATTATTCTTTCTCCTAGAGTTGTAAAATATAACTCTTCTCTAGTTTCCAATTTATTTCCTATAACAAATCCATCTTCTAAAAATTGAGGTCCCATTTGAATAGGTATATTTTTTATTCTAATTTTATCTAAGATATCATAAAGAGTTATAAACGTTTCGTCAAAACTAAAGGAAGAATTTAAAGTAAGAATTATATTTTCTCCATATTTTTGATAAAGCATTTCTATATACTCTACTATTTTATCTTTATTACTATTGCTTAATGTAACTGCAATCCACATAAAACCACCCATACCTAAATTATACTATTATACTATCTATTTTTCAATATATCTTATATTAATATCCACATCTCCACTTATACCATCCACTCTACCATTACTACACATTTGCCAAAAAGAATATTCACCAGTATAATTAGTATTTTTAGTATAATGTGCAAGCCATACTGGATAAGAAGTTGGCAACCATATATTTTCTAAATACGTTTTGCTACTATAAAGTATTGCATCATATCCTGCATCTTTAATGGTATCCATAAAACCTTTAGCAATATTAGTAAGGCCAAAGAAACTTACATCAAATTTATTAAAACTACCCCAGTTTTCCCAGTCAAAAGCAATAGGTAAATCAACTTTATAATCTTTAATTTGCTCTACAATCCATTTAGCATCACTTATAGCTCTATCTATTGTACTTGCATATGAATAAAAATATATCCCAACTGGAATACCTACAGCATTAGCATTTTTAACGTTTTGAATAAACTTACTATCAACAAAATTTTCACCATTTAAACCATTTGATGAACCAACTCTTATAATAACAAATTCTACACCAGAAGCCTTTAATTTACTAAAATCAATATCTCCTTGCCATTTAGAAACATCAATTCCAATTTGTGTATCATCATTTTTATAATCTTTAACTATTTGACTAAAATCAGTAGTTACTTCTTCAGTATTACTATTACTTCCACCCTTTTTAGGCTCATTTACATTTAAAGTAAATTTTTTTTCTGCTTTATTACCATTACTATCCTCAGCTTTAAATACTAATTTATAACTACCAACATCATCTAAATTATATTCTCCTTCAATATAGCACTTAGGATTACTATCATAATTATCTCCACACATAATTTTATCAAGCAAATAATCTTCACTTCCCTTAGTAACATTATAACTTTTACCAAGCCATATTAAAGGTGCTTCTTTATCAACAACTTCAATTACATAACTATACTTTATTTTAATGCCATCTTCATTTACAAATTCAAAATTAATAGTCTTCTTACCTAACTTATCAGTATCTATTACATAATCATCTACTATCTTACCATTAATACTTTCGATAAAAGATGAAACTCTTAAAGTATCAGCAAAATTAGCTTCTAATTTTTCCGACAACTTAACTTCTACTTTAGCAGTTTTAACTCTAATATATTTATATAAAAAATATCCACCAGTACTAAGTAATAATATTCCAACTATTATTCTTATTATAATAATTATTTTTTTCTTATTCATTCTTACTTCACCTAACTAAAGTATACGAATTATTCACTAATAAATCAAGAAAAAACTGACAAAAATTATCAAATTTTAGTTCTTTAATTTCTATGGGGAAGTAAATTTTGAAGTAACTTAGATAAGTACTAAGAAAAACTGATATTTTTAACAACAAGTTTTTAATACCTGTTTTTTTGTTATTTTTTAGCATTTTTTTGTTATTTTTAAAATTTCAATTTTAAGAAAAATTAAAAACCATTAAAAATAGCATTTTCAAAAATTTTTAATACTATTAATGCCCATCATATAATATATTTTTTCACTTACTTTTTTTACTTTTATTTTATTGTTTGTCCCTTCGGTAAAACCATTACTACATCCTTCGTCTATGAAAGAATTGCAAATATATTCTAACCAATTTTCTATTGTATTTAATACTTCTATAAATTCATTTAATCCACTATTTCTACACACATCTATATATTTTTTTAACTCTGTCCTCACTATTTCAAAATTGGAATGATTTATAATATCAAGAAATGTTTCTTTCAATTGATAAGCATATTTTATTTCATCATTTATATTCATCTAAAACTGTACTAGGTAGTATCTTTACCATATGTCCGTTTTTATATCTTGATACTTCTACCCACAAATCTATTTCGTTACTATATCTTCTTAATAAACTTACATTCTTTTTATTTTTTAAAAGTTTATATTCTTTGCTTTTTTCTCCATATTCTTTTTGCCATCTTATTCTAACTTTATCTAGCGCATCCATTACATATCTGATATAATGAAATCGGTCTACTACGTACTTAGCTTTTGTAAACATTATTTTTTGTACTAGTAGATATGGTTCGTACATATCACTTATGACAAACTCCACAAAGTGTCTATTTTCTGTATATGTAAAATACTGAATTAGATACTCTTTTTTTTCTATTTAGTAATATTTCTAATACTTTCTTATGTATTGGGTCATTTAATATAAATGCATACTTTCCTTTATTTGTATCTGCTTTAAATTCATCAAATGATATTACTTTTGGTAAATTTTATATATGATTTGGTATTGTTGATATTGCTTCTTCTAACTCTTTTCTTACTACATAATCTGATACATGATTTTTTTCTGCTATTTTCTTCATAGGCAAATTATAATCTAATAAATCTTTTCTTATTTGTATTTTCAATTTGTTTGAAATACTTTTATCTTTCCTACTTAAATTTAGTTTTTCTGTAAATGTTTTCTTGCATTTATGACATGTAAATCTTCTTTTAACTATTTCTAAAATTACTTGGTTTCCAGCTAAGTCTAAATATTTACTTTGTATTGGTTTTCTAATATCATGAATACTTTTTGTAAAATGTTCACACATTGGACATTTTACTTTTTTCTTTCTTGATGTAAGCTCAACCATTATTATTCCTTTTTCTTCTTTTGCCTTCATTATTTTTACTTCTTTCCTATTTAATCCTAATAAGATATAATTATCCACTTTCTTCACCTCCTTAAATTACTCCTAAAGGATTAAATATTATTATACTTTAACATACAAAAAAGGAAAGTACTTTTTATACTTTCCAAATACTTTCAACTTTCCAACAGAAATTGTAGTTTTTTCTTTTTACGCTTCTCTATTTGATGGATTTTACTTCCCCATAAAAATCGAAGAGTCCTTTTTATTTAATGTTCATCTTTAGACACTAGTTCATGCGTATTGGATCAGTAGCAGAGCCACTACCCGATGCATAGTTCACAGAAGATGTGAGATAGAAGACTGGCCGAACCCCGTTCACATAGTAGCTAACGTTGCCGCCGTTCACGTTGCCGGTGGAATCCACAAAGAACGCACCGTACGAATTGTCATCAATACGGGAAATAGTCCATTCTATAGTGCCCAAATACATCCAATTGACACTTGTGGCTGCTCTATAATCTTTTGATGCATCATTATTATATCCTACTAATGTCCACTTATCTTGTGGTGCTGCATACATATAGTCACTTACATACA
>ENA-OPCN01000448-OPCN01000448.1-human-gut-metagenome-genome-assembly--contig:-NODE-448-length-38042-cov-4.224945_pt1 | contig 38042 bp, 28 predicted proteins | sample MGYA00241567_ERZ501485 | MGnify/ENA primary metagenome ERZ501485 (study PRJEB25962, sample SAMEA2042579) | human gut metagenome | biome: human gut; feature: human-associated habitat; material: faeces...
AGACGATTTACTATTTACTATTGGCTGTGCTGTAATCGGGTAGCGGATGGTGAATAGTAAATCGTCTGATTGTATAGTGTTGAATAGTAAATTGAAAATTGTCAAATAGTAAATAAATAGATAGGATGAAAAAGATTTTATTGTTGGGTTCTGGTGAACTGGGCAAGGAGTTTGTAATTTCCGCCCAACGCAAAGGTCAGTATATTATCGCCTGCGATTCGTATGCCGGAGCGCCTGCCATGCAAGTGGCAGATGAATGTGAAGTATTCAGCATGCTTGATGGAGATGCTTTGGAACGCGTGGTACGCAAACACCAGCCGGATATCATTGTTCCGGAAATCGAGGCTATCCGTACGGAACGTCTGTACGATTTCGAGAAAGAAGGCATTCAAGTGGTGCCCAGTGCACGCGCTGTGAACTTTACTATGAACCGTAAGGCTATACGCGACCTTGCAGCTAAAGAGTTGGGACTGAAAACAGCTAAATATTTTTATGCCAAATCTCTGGATGAACTGAAAATTGCAGCTGAAAAGATAGGTTTCCCATGCGTGGTGAAACCGCTGATGTCCTCTTCCGGCAAAGGCCAGTCTCTCGTAAAGAGTGCCGACGAATTGGAGCATGCTTGGGAATATGGCTGTAATGGTAGCCGTGGAGACATCAAAGAACTTATCATTGAAGAGTTCATCAAGTTCGACAGTGAGATAACACTGCTCACCGTAACACAGAAGAATGGTCCGACCTTGTTCTGCCCGCCTATCGGCCATGTACAGAAGGGTGGGGACTATCGTGAAAGCTTCCAGCCTGCCCATATTGACCCTGCCCATCTAAGGGAGGCGCAGGATATGGCAGAGAAAGTGACCCGTGCCTTGACCGGTGCCGGATTGTGGGGAGTGGAATTCTTTCTCAGCCATGAGAACGGTGTCTATTTCTCCGAACTCTCTCCACGTCCGCACGATACGGGTATGGTAACCCTGGCCGGAACCCAGAATCTGAATGAGTTTGAATTGCACTGTCGTGCGGTGCTTGGTCTGCCTATCCCTGGCATCAAGCAGGAGCGTATAGGAGCCAGTGCTGTCATCCTTTCTCCGATAGCCAGTCAGGAACGTCCCAATTATCGTGGCATGGAAGAGGTTACAAAAGAAGAGGATACTTATCTGCGTATTTTTGGTAAGCCTACTACCCGCGTAAACCGCCGTATGGGTGTAGTGCTGTGTTATGCACCTCTTGACAGTGATCTTGACACGTTGCGCGACAAAGCGAAGCGTATTGCTGATAGGGTAGAGGTATATTAATGATTAGTGATGAATGATTGGTGATTTGTTGATGAATGGATACCATCGACAAATCACCAATCGTCAGTATTAATCATTGAAAAAGAGTCCGGGATAGATCTCTCCTCCAAGTTCTGTTACATCGAGGCTTTGTAATAGTTTTCCATCCGGAGCATAGAACAGTTGGAATTCTTCATCGGAATTGTATTGTTCCACCTCAATTATAATCACTGTGGGATGTTTGGGAAAGGTGATGATTCTTATATCCCTTAATCTCATGCCGGTCATTGTACTGCTCATGAATGCTTCTGCCACGGGAGCCGGCACTTTTTCCAGTGACTCTACATCCGTTTCAGTCATGACCCACTCCGCTTGTTTATTGAACCAGACATCAATTTCCTGACCGTCTGCAATAAATTCTGCCACGTAGCAACCGGCCATTTGCTCCCATTCCACATCCGTTGCTTGAGGATAGAGCTTTTGAAAAGCTGTTTGTATATTTACGGGAAGACGTCCTTCCGCAAAAGCGGACACTGACAGCAAGACAAGTAGTCCTGCCAGAATACCGAATTTGAACTTTTTCATAATCAAGGTTGTTTTGAGTTTTCTGTAAGAACAACCTTGTTGTGTTTTTGTTTCCGGAAATCAGTATATTGGTTGACGCATTTTTAAACATCAGTGAACCGGCCTTTGTATACAAAAGCTTTTTCTCCGAAATCCACTTCCGGCAATACGGCATCTTCCTTGAATAATCCGTAAACAGATGACCCCGAACCACTCATGGAGGCATATACAGCTCCTTGCCGGTACATCTCTTCCTTGATTTCTCCGATAGTGGGAAATTGGGGGAATACGCTTTCTTCAAAGTCATTGACCATTCGTCCGTTCCATTCTTCTACGGGAAGTTGGGCAATTTCTTTCAGGGACATTTCCGGATGATGCGGTTTTATTTTTGCAAAGGCATCCCGTGTAGAGACGAAAATGTCCGGCTTCACCAACCATATCCGATATCCTTTCAGTGAGAGGGGAAGGGGAGAAAATATGTTTCCGATACCTTCTGCGTAAGTCGGACGGTTTCTGATGAAGAAGGCACAATCGGCACCCAGCTTGGCGGCATACTCTTCCAGAGTGTCATCCGGCAGTCCGAGTTCAAACTTATTATTCAGAAGCTTCAGCATGAAGGCTGCATCGGCCGAACCGCCACCCAGTCCGGCTCCCGAGGGAATATGCTTGAAGAGATGAATATCTACCGGAGGAAGGTTGAACCGGTCATCCAGCAACTTGTAGGCTTTCACTACCAGGTTGCTCTCTGCTTCTCCCTCAATTTCCAGACCTGCCTGATGCAGACGGAACTTTCGGTTTCCTTCGTTCAAGATATTTATTTCCAAAGCATCTTCTATGGGAACCGGATAGAAAATGGTTTCCAGATTATGGTATCCGTCCGGACGCTTCTCTGTGATATTCAGTCCCAGGTTTATTTTGGCATTTGGAAAAGTCAGCATGGCGTTGAAAATTAAGAATTAATAATTTAAAATTAAAAGGGGAAGCTATGAAGTGCAGCTTCCGAAGACAAAGTTAGTGATTTCTGTTCATAGTAGATTGAAAACTTAGCAATGATTTATTTACCGCTTATAAATAAATTCGCTTATCTTTGCCATACGAGCGAAGATAGGCTGCACCTCAACATAACTTTTTCATGCAAGCATGAAAGTTATGTATTCGGTTTGCATTATCTTTGCTTCCCCTTTCTAAAAGGGAAGTTCATTTAATTTTTAATTTTCAATTATTAATTCTTAAAGTGGCAGAACAAAGAAGAACATCCCGTACTCCGAAAGGAAAGGCACCACAGCCCGTAACAGACTACGGACGTATCCAGCCGCAAGCGCCGGAGCTGGAAGAAGCTGTCTTGGGAGCCTTGATGATTGAGAAGGACGCTTATTCGCTGGTAAGTGAAATTCTTCGTCCGGAGTCATTCTATGAGCATAGGCATCAGTTGATATATTCCGCTATTACCGATTTGGCCGTGAATCAGAAGCCGGTCGATATCCTCACCGTGAAGGAGCAACTTTCCAAGCGGGGAGAATTGGAGGAAGTGGGCGGCCCGTTCTATATTACCCAACTCAGCAGTAAGGTGGCATCTTCTGCGCACATCGAATACCATGCACGTATCATTGCGCAGAAAGCTTTGGCACGTGAATTGATTACTTTTACCAGTAATATCCAGAGCAAGGCTTTCGACGAGACGCTGGACGTGGACGACCTGATGCAGGAGGCCGAAGGAAAGCTGTTCGAGATTTCCCAGCAGAACATGAAGAAGGATTATACACAAATTAATCCTGTCATTGCCGAAGCCTATGATTTGATTCAGAAAGCTGCCGCCCGTACCGATGGTTTGAGTGGCTTGGAAAGTGGGTATACCAAGCTGGACAAGATGACTTCCGGATGGCAGAAGTCCGACCTCATCATTATTGCAGCCCGTCCTGCCATGGGTAAAACGGCGTTCGTACTTTCCATGGCAAAAAACATTGCCGTGAATTTCCGCAATCCCGTAGCACTGTTCTCGCTTGAAATGAGTAACGTGCAGCTGGTGAACCGTCTGATATCCAACGTGTGCGAGATTCCGAGTGAGAAAATCAAGAGTGGCCAGTTGGCAGACTATGAATGGCAGCAGTTGGATTACAAACTGCGTGACTTGCTGGATGCTCCGCTTTATGTGGACGATACGCCTTCTTTGTCGGTATTCGAACTCCGTACGAAGGCACGGCGTCTGGTACGTGAACACGGAGTGAAGATTATCATCATCGACTACCTTCAGCTGATGAATGCAAGCGGAATGTCTTTTGGTAGCCGTCAGGAGGAAGTCAGTACCATTTCGCGTTCATTGAAAGGTTTGGCCAAGGAGCTGAACATTCCTATCATCGCCTTGTCGCAGTTGAACCGTGGTGTGGAGAACCGTGAAGGCGAGGAAGGCAAGCGTCCCCAGTTGAGTGACCTTCGTGAATCCGGTGCCATCGAGCAGGATGCCGATATGGTGTGCTTCATCCACCGTCCCGAATATTACAAGATTTATACTTCTGCCGATGGCAGTGATTTGCGCGGTATGGCGGAAATCATCATAGCAAAGCACCGTAACGGTGCCGTGGGGGATGTGCGTCTGAGATTTATCGGACAGTACACCCGTTTCCAGAATCCGGAGGATGATATGGTTATCCCACCTCCGACGGAGGGTGGAGGAGCTACATTCGGTTCACGTATGAATGCGCCTATCGGAAGTACGGCAACACCGCCACCTCCATCGGCTGCTGATTTTCCGCCACAGACGGACAACCCGTTTGGAGGTGTGGGGTCGGACGGGCCATTACCTTTCTGATGTATTTTTATGGCTACACCCTTTGCCTTGAATGCCTATACCATCGTAGAGTGATGGCTACACCTTTAGGTACAAAGGGTGTAGCCATGTTAAATACTGTATTTGAGCCTATTTACTTATTCTAAAACCTTCAATGTGGACAGTAAGAACGTCAATCTTACTTTTGCTCCCTTTTCCGTTTTGATTGTGCCTCGGGCATCTGCTGTTCTGTGTTTATTTTATCAGTGGATAGAGTATCTTGTTTTATTTCTTGTTCCTTTCTCAGCCGGTTGAGTTTCCATCTGTTCCAGAAAAGGAGCTCACTCCATTTGTTGAAATCCTTTTTGAAGATAATGCCAATACCTTGTGTTGTCAGATTTGTCCGGGTGTAGTAGCGGTCGTTCGTTTCGTTGTACGCTTTCAGGCGGATGTCTCCGGAACGGTTGACGAGCCATTCCGCTTCAAAGTCTCCCACAAAATTGGTATTTGCCATCGGATTGTCACGATAGCCAAAATTACCATTGATAAGTAGTCGGTTATTCAATAATTGTCCCGAAAGCATGGTCTCGAACTCCATGTCTGTCCAGCCTCTTTCACCGGTACTGAAATTGGTGCCGAAGTTCCAGTTATTGACATCGAGAATGTTTGATAAAGCGTTATTCAACTGTCCGGAAAGGGTGGATGAAACAACACTGGACATCATATTCGAATTCTGGGTGGCTCCCAAGTTTTCCGGGGTATAGAACTTGCCGATAGCCAACAGATAGAGTATCTGCATGTTCATTTGCTCGTCAGTAGGAATATAGTTACGGACAATGGCCTGCACTTCATCGCGTTCGTTGGGTAGCTCGATGTCAAATTTTACATCGGGTGAAGTCAATTGTCCGGTAAGGTCCATCATACAGTTCACTTTTACATTTGTTTGGCTGATGTAGCCGGAGGTTGCCTCGTTGGGCATTAGGTCATTTAAGGATGCTGAGTTGACCGTATAGCCTGCTTTTATGTCCAGAGTGGCATCCAGCGGCGAACCGTTGAATGTAATGGTACTCCCATCCCTGATAATAAAGTCCTTTCGGATAACCTCTTGCAGACTGAATTTATAGACTCCCTGGTTTATCCGGTAACTGCCGAACATTTTTACATCTCCTTTATTGAAGAACTCAGTACGGATATTTCCGGTTCCTCGTCCACTGATATAGTCGCCGGCGATAGGGTCCATGATAATCTTCATGGTAGCGTCGGGAGTGGCGTCTATCAAGAGATTCAGCCGGATATCAGTGTCGCTCTCTCTTTCTTCCTCGATTTCCTTTTGGGCAATTTCGTAGTCGGAAAGGCGGATAGAGTCTTGTACGGCACGGCGTGGCGTCTTGTCCACAAACTTGATGAACTGGTTGCTGACTGCTGTAGATACGTTATCCTTTATATAGGTAAAGGTGGTGTTGCGATTGGTAGTCATTGCAATGTCAATGTTAACGCCATCTTGGGCATTACCGGTAATAGTGGCATTCCCCGTACCATAGACGGTGCCGTAGAAGGGATAGTCCGGTGATTCTTTGGTATTCATCACCAGCATGTCGTTGACATTGAAATTGAAACGGTACTCCAGGTTCTTGAAATGCTGATAGTGCAGATAGCCGCTCATGCTGCCTTGATGCCCTTGCGTGTCGAAAATGCGGTTGTTGCGGAAGGTCAACCCGCCGGGCTCGATGTAGATGCTGTCTTTGACGGAGAAAGTGGTGTTGAGCACGTCTACCTTCATGGAAGCATCGCCGAATACACGCCCTTCCATGGTGAGAGCCTTGAATTTGCCATAGAAATGTACATGGCCGGTGGCACGTCCGTTGAATTCGGGCGTGACGCTGCTCATATAATGATGTATAAACTTCAAGTTGGTACCGCCCGCTTCAATTTGGAGATCCAATGAACTGGTGGGCTTCAAGGGATAGACATAGCCATACACATGGCTTTTGGCGATATCTTTCTCCCGGATATGGGCATCCAGATAGATGCCCTTCACATCGTGGTGCCATTCTCCGTGTATGTTGGCATCACCCAGCAAGCCTTCGTTCAATCCGAGGTTGCGGATAAACAAATCGGTGCTCATGACGGGTTTTTCCAGTACTCCGCTGGCGAAAGCCGGACCGGTGGCTTCTCCTTTGAAATTGACTCCGAGGTCTGCAATGTCGAACACATAACCGATGTTGATTTCCTTCAAATCCAGACGTACTGTATCTTCGGGATGTGGTGAAACGATGCCATTGATACGCAAGTGCCGGTCTTTATGGCTGAAGTAGAAATCATTGACATACACTTTGCCGGAGTCGAGTACTACCTGGGAAGGATGTATATCCCACAGTGTATCGTTCAGTATCACGTTGGTGGGCTGGACATTAATGACGGTTTTTAAGGGGGGAAGTTTCCTCTTGCTTTCATTCACTTCTTTCTGTTCACGGATGAAGTGGGCGACGGCGGCGAGTTTCCCGCTGTAGGTTACAGTGCTGCTGTTACCCCAGTTCAGCGTGGTCTGTATGCTGTTGTTCTGGGCTTGCGCTTCTAAAGCTATATTGACAGCGCCGCTTGATTTGCGGTTGCTGAAGCGTAGGCGTGTATGGAACTGGTCACCGGGATTCTCGCAAAGGAACATTCCGGATTCGATGAATTTGTTTTCATAGCGGAGACGGGGAAAATAGCCTTCTACACGGAGTCGCTGTGCCTTGTCATTGAAGTATCCTTTAATGGTGGAATGGGTATATACTTTTACCGGAATCTGAAAGACGGTGGAGAGCAGTTCCGTATTGTAAATGTGCATGTCGAAATGGAAATTGTTCTCCGTCTCTATGGGTTTCTTGTCTGGCAGAATCAAGGCGGGGATATAACGACGCATGATATTCAGTACACTGGCAGGCAGGGTACGATAAGAATAATCGCCTTCTATGCTACCTTGGAGAAAGTTGGATTGGATGGTCAGCCGTTTCTGGTTTTCGCTTTCTCTTATGGCGGATATCTTCAGGTTGTCCAGGAAGTATTGTGTTTCCGGAGCTGCGAACAATAAGCTGTCAATGTTGATTTCACCGTTCATCTCGTCAATGGAACCGCCGGTGAAGTCTGCCTTGACTTTGACTGATATTTCCGTATCTTCATAGTTGGGTGTCAGATGTAGGGCATGAGGACGAAATTTGTCGATGCTTGCCTGAAAGTTGAAAGTCGGTACCCGACTGGCGGTATTGATGGTGCCGTTCAAAATAATAGAACCATTGGTGTCATCCAAGGCGACTTTTCCCGTGAAGCCTCCCTGCTTGTATTCTCCATCCAGGGTGATATTTTCGTAATTGTAGTCGCTGTAATCAATGGAGGCAACCAGCCCTTTCAGCAGTACGGACGGGTATTGGTTTTCGTAATGGCTGCTGTTGACATCCAGATTGAAAGTTACTTTACCCAGTTTTTTGTTACCCAGCATCTTGCCCAGCTCAAACTCTTTGGTTTTCACTGCACCGGAATAGGCAAAATAACCTTTATCTTTGTTAGAACTTAGTTTTACGTCAGTTTGGATGGTTCCGATGTCAGTGCGTACTTGTCCGTAGGTTACGAGGTCTGTGAAGTAGCCCGATACTTCTCCACGGAAGGAAACCGTTCCTAAGTGTTGCAGGACGGGAGGTACTCCATTATAGTTCTTGCTGAAATTCCGGACAAAGAAGGCAATTCCTTCCGGGTCTGCGTACAAATTGGACAAATTGCCGAATATATAAGCATTTTTCGGATGGGAAAGGTCTTGTAGTGATACGTCTCCCCTCAGATAAAAATGATTTCCGACAGAGACGGAAAGGTGCGGGCAATTCAGTTGATTGACAGTGCCGTCCGTCTGTACCTCTACTTGCAATTTTTCCTTGAAAGAACCAAAAGCCGGAACAAAAGCCGATAAATCCTGCAAGGCGATTTGAGAGGGCAGCAAATGGAATGAGAAACGGACATCTTGGGCAAGATTGTCAAACGCCCCCAGGCTGTCATAATCCATGTGTATAGTATCCATTGCCAAAGAGGTGTTGGGGAGGTCGATGGCGAAATTTTCGATTTTCATCCGTTGGTCATTACCGATAACCTTTAGGCTTAGTTTCTTCAATTCAAATCCGGAATGTTCTTCTTCGATGCTCAGACGCTTGATGGCAGCATTGATAGAATCATTTTGCAATGCTTTTAGGGAGATGTTTGCAATAATGTTACGCAAGCGGAGATGCTGTGGATTGAACTTTCCCGGAGTCTCTTTCTCGGACAGCACATCATATGAAACCTTTCCGCGGCGTATCAGTAAGGAATTGATACGGAGATCCAGGTTGTTTTTCTTTTGAACCGTATCTTTGGATGTGAATGCGTCGAGTACAAACTGAAAATTAGGTTTATCCTTGGGAGTCTGCTTGTTCAGATTGATGTTAAAGCCGAACAATTGTATGTTACTGATGGATATTTTGCCGCTGAATAGGGGGAGAATATCGAATTTGGCAGAAAGACGGGTCACCTTCAGCATTTCCTTGCCAGACTGGTCGTCCAGGAGCAGGTCGTCGATGATGATGCGGTTCAGCAATCCTATGTTTATTCGCCCAATGGAAATCTTGCTGTCCAGTATGGAAGCCAGTTCATTGGCAACAAATACAGACATTTGTCGCTGAACGGATGGAATGTTCAGCAACAATATGGTACCGATATACAATCCCAATACAATACCGAGTACCCAGCGTACTGTTTTTTTTAGCTTTCTGATAGGCGGTTAATTTTTATAATCAGCCAACAAAAATATGAAATAATACGTTATGAATCGTACTTTTATCACTACTTTTGCAGCGTTTAAACGTAAATAAACATTATGAGTACAATAATCTTGGGAATAGAATCTTCTTGTGATGACACTTCTGCAGCTGTCATCAAAGATGGTTATCTGCTTTCGAATGTGGTGGCCAGCCAAGCTGTGCATGAAGCATACGGCGGGGTAGTGCCTGAACTGGCTTCCCGCGCGCACCAACAAAATATAGTTCCGGTAGTGCATGAGGCATTGAAACGCGCCGGAGTAACCAAAGAGGAATTGAGTGCTGTGGCCTTTACGCGTGGACCGGGATTGATGGGGTCGTTGTTGGTGGGGGTATCTTTCGCCAAAGGGTTTGCCCGTTCATTAGGTATTCCTATGATTGATGTTAATCATTTGACTGGTCATGTGTTAGCTCATTTCATTAAAGCAGAAGGTGAAGATAATGTGCAGCCGGAATTTCCTTTCCTCTGCTTGCTGGTTTCCGGTGGAAACTCACAGATTATCTTGGTGAAAGCCTATAACGATATGGAAATTTTGGGGCAGACCATTGATGATGCCGCCGGTGAAGCCATTGACAAATGCTCGAAGGTAATGGGATTGGGATATCCGGGTGGTCCGATTATTGACAAACTGGCTCGGCAAGGTAATCCTAAAGCCTTCTCGTTCAGCAAACCGCATATTCCAGGGTTGGATTATAGTTTCAGCGGACTTAAGACCTCGTTTCTTTACTCTCTGCGCGACTGGATGAAGGACGACCCCGATTTCATCGAATATCACAAGACGGATTTGGCGGCATCACTGGAAGCTACCGTTGTAGATATCTTGATGGATAAGTTGCGCAAAGCTGCCAAACAATATAAAATAAAGGAAGTGGCTGTTGCAGGAGGCGTTTCTGCCAATAACGGATTGCGTAATGCTTTCCGTGAGCATGCCGGGAAGTATGGTTGGAAAATATTTATTCCGAAGTTCAGCTACACAACGGATAACGCTGCCATGATTGCCATTACCGGATACTTCAAGTATATGGATAAGGATTTTTGTCCGATGGAAGCACCTGCTTATTCACGCGTAACTTTAGGATAATATATAATAAGGTATGAAGTTGGAAGAAAAGGTAGGAGAGCTGCTGAAAGCAAAGAAATTGTCCCTTTCCACCGCAGAAAGTTGTACGGGTGGAGGGATTGCCGCTCTGATTACTTCCGTTCCCGGCAGTTCGGAATACTTTAATGGTAGTATAGTGGCGTATTCCAATGAAATAAAGATGTCTTTGCTGCATGTATCTGCCGAAACTTTGGAAAAACATGGAGCAGTAAGCCGCGAAACTGTTACAGAAATGGTGAAAGGTGCGATGAAAACGCTGAAAACAGATTGTGCAGTGGCTACTTCCGGTATTGCAGGTCCTGGAGGTGGGACTCCGGAAAAACCGGTGGGTACGGTGTGGATAGCTGCTGCCTATAAAAATGAAATCGTTGCCATGAAGCAGGAGGGGGACGAGGGAAGAAAGGGAAATGTGGAAAAAGCAATTCAAAATGCCCTTTTGTTGCTTTGTGAGAAGCTGAAATGAGGAAAAAATGCTATCATACAGTGAATTATTTTAAGAAAAACTTGTTTGGTAACGATAAAAGTGCTTACTTTGCGCTCTGTTTGAAATAGGCAAAAAAGAAAACTATAAAATTAAGATAGAAATGTCAAAGATTTGTCAAATTACCGGAAAGAAGGCCATGATTGGCAACAATGTTTCACACTCAAAGAGAAGAACAAAGAGAACCTTTGATTTGAACTTGTTTAACAAGAAGTTCTACTATGTAGAGCAGGATTGCTGGATCAGCCTTAGCATTTGCGCTAATGGTTTGCGCATTATTAATAAGAAAGGACTGGACGCTGCTTTGAAAGATGCGGTAGCTAAAGGTTATTGTGATTGGAAAAGCATTAAAGTTATTGGCTAAAGTAGAGGAGAATACTGATTATGGCAAAGAAAGCAAAAGGTAACAGAGTACAGGTGATTCTGGAATGCACAGAACACAAGGATAGCGGTATGCCGGGTACTTCTCGTTATATTACGACGAAGAACAGAAAGAATACCACAGAGAGATTGGAGTTGAAGAAATACAACCCGATTCTGAAGAGAGTGACAGTACATAAAGAAATTAAATAATAAATCTATAACTTATGGCAAAGAAAGCGGTAGCAACCTTGCACGAAGGAAGCAAAGAAGGACGTTCTTATACAAAGGTTATCAAAATGGTGAAGTCTCCTAAGACTGGTGCTTACATCTTTGATGAACAGATGGTCCGTAATGAAGATGTTCAGAACTTCTTTAAGAAATAAGATAAATACAGTGGCTGTAAAGCGCTGATGACTTATAAAGATCCCCTTGTCGGTATTTCCGGTAAGGGGATTTCTTTTTAAAAAGAGGACGAAGTTTTTAATATTCGTCAGTTTTGTTATATCTTTGCTGAAAATGCGAAGATAGGCTGCACCTCAGCATAAAAAATGAACGGGTTCATTTTATTCTGCATCCGGTTTGCACTATCTTTGCAGGGAAGGCGAAAACAGGTTGCATAAAAATAATTAGTGTATGGGATTTTTTAGTTTTTTCTCCAAGGAAAAAAAGGAAACATTAGATAAAGGATTATCTAAGACCAAAGAAAGTGTGTTTGGCAAGATTGCGCGTGCCGTGGCAGGAAAGTCAAAAGTTGATGATGAAGTATTGGATAATCTGGAAGAGGTGTTGATAACTTCGGATGTGGGCGTGGAAACGACACTGAAAATTATTGAACGTATCGAAAAGCGTGCAGCAGCCGACAAATATATGAATGCCACTGAGCTGAATCATATTTTACGTGATGAAATTGCAGCGTTGCTTACAGAGAATAATTCGGAGGATGTGGATGACTTTGAAGCACCGATTGCGAAGAAACCATACGTCATTATGGTAGTGGGCGTCAATGGTGTAGGGAAGACCACTACGATTGGCAAACTGGCTTATCAGTTCAAGAAAGCCGGAAAGTCTGTTTATCTGGGTGCTGCCGATACTTTCCGTGCTGCTGCTGTGGAGCAGTTGGTGATATGGGGTGAACGGGTAGGTGTGCCTGTTGTGAAGCAGAAAATGGGTGCTGACCCGGCTTCTGTCGCTTTTGACACACTGAGTTCCGCAACTGCCAATAATGCCGATGTGGTAATTATAGATACGGCAGGACGCCTTCATAATAAAGTCGGTTTGATGAATGAACTGACGAAAATCAAGAATGTGATGAAGAAGGTTGTTCCTGATGCTCCGAATGAGGTGTTGCTTGTGTTGGATGGCTCAACCGGACAGAATGCATTCGAACAAGCCAAGCAGTTCACTCTGGCAACGGAGGTTACGGCAATGGCTGTTACAAAGTTGGACGGAACAGCCAAGGGTGGCGTAGTCATCGGCATTTCAGACCAGTTTAAAATTCCGGTTAAATATATTGGATTGGGTGAAGGAATGGAAGATTTGCAGGTGTTCCGTAAAAAGGAATTTGTTGATTCACTGTTCGGGGAGAATGCATGAAACGGAAGACTATAGATATCATCACTTTAGGATGTTCTAAAAACCTGGTGGATTCGGAACATTTGATGCGTCAGTTGGAGGAAGTGGGATTCCATGTGACACATGATGCGGAAAGACCGAAGGGACAGATTGCCGTAATCAATACTTGCGGTTTCATCGGTGACGCCAAGGAGGAATCCATTAATATGATTCTGGAATTTGCGCAGGCCAAGGAGGAAGGAAACTTGGAGAAGCTTTATGTAATGGGTTGCCTTTCGGGACGTTATCTGAAGGAATTGGCCGTTGAAATTCCCCAGGTGGATAAATTCTATGGTAAATTCAATTGGAGAGAGTTGCTGCAGGATTTGGGAAAGGCCTATCATGATGAGCTGCACATAGAGCGCACATTGACCACTCCCAAGCATTATGCCTATTTGAAGATATCCGAAGGGTGTGACCGTAAATGTTCTTATTGCGCTATTCCCATCATTACGGGAAGGCATGTGTCGCGCCCGATGGAGGAAATACTTGACGAGGTGAAGTATTTGGTTGCACGGGGTGTAAAGGAATTCCAGGTTATAGCCCAGGAGTTGACCTATTACGGAGTAGATTTATATAAGAAGCAAATGTTGCCCGAGCTTGTTGAGCGGATTTCGGATATTCCCGGAGTGGAGTGGATACGCTTGCATTATGCCTATCCGGCACATTTTCCGACTGATTTATTCCGTGTGATGCGCGAGCGTGACAATGTATGCAAATATATGGATATTGCCCTGCAACATATCAGTGACAATATGCTGCAAAAGATGCGTCGCCATGTGACGAAGGATGAGACGTATAAGCTGATAGAACAATTCCGTGAGGAGGTTCCCGGTATTCATCTCCGTACTACACTGATGGTGGGGCATCCAGGAGAAACTGAAGCCGATTTTGAGGAGCTGAAAGAGTTTGTCCGTAAAGTGCGTTTCGATAGAATGGGGGCTTTTGCGTATTCGGAAGAAGAAGGGACGTATGCCGCTGCTGAATATGAGGATTCTATTCCCCAGGAAGTGAAACAAGCGCGCTTGGATGAGTTAATGTCTATTCAACAAGGCATTTCAGGGGAGTTGAGTGCGGAGAAAGTAGGCAGGCAGATGAAAGTAATCATTGACCGGCTGGAAGGCGAATATTATATTGGACGTACAGAATTTGATTCTCCCGAAGTGGATCCTGAGGTTTTGATTGAGCGTGGAGACAGGGCGTTGCATATAGGTAACTTTTACCACGTAGAGATAGTAAATTCCGATGATTTCGACCTTTTTGGACGAATAATTTAAAGATTTTTCCTTATCTTCTTGCATATGTGAAGAAGATTTGCTAATATAGCACCGTAGTTCAATTTAAAGGCTTACATTTTGAATAACAAAGAGTTTACTTCTGAATTGTCGCGGAGGTTAGGGTACACATTGAAAGATACTTCTGAGCTGGTTGCTTCATTGCTGGCAGATATGACACGGCAGTTGGAGGAGGGAAATATTATCTCTATACAAGGGTTCGGTACATTCGAAGTGAAAAAGAAGGCAGAGCGTATATCTGTGAATCCGACTACAAAACAGCGTATGCTGGTACCTCCCAAATTGGTGTTGACCTATAAGCCGAGTACATTGTTAAAGGATAAGTTTAAGTAACCGGCTTTTAAAAAAATCTCCCGTATTATGAACGAGAAACTGAACATACAAGACCTGATTGACACGCTGGCTGAAAGGCATGGCATGAGCAAGAAGAATGCGGATAGTTTTGTGAAAGAATTCTTCCAGCTGATTGAGGAGTCATTGGAGAAGGACAAGTATGTGAAGATACGAGGTTTGGGGACTTTCAAGCTGATAGATGTCGGGAGTCGTGAAAGCGTTAATGTGAATACGGGGGAAAGGTTTGAGATACAAGGGCATACAAAAGTGTCGTTTACACCGGAACCGGCTTTGAAAGATATTATCAATAGACCATTTTCGCATTTTGAAACTGTAGTTTTGAATGACGCTACGGTGCTTGAGGACACCCTGCAGGAAAATGACAGTGAAGATGATGAAGATACTGAAATCAAAACTCCGGAACAAGAGGTGGAGGAGAAGGTTGCCTTAGTGGAAGAAGCCACGATAGAAGAACCTTTGGTGGAAACTGTAGTCGAAGAGCCGTTAGTTGAGCCCGAACCGGAAGTTGAAGAGGAGAAACCGGAAAAAACTGAACCTGAAGCAATGCCTGAAAATATAGTTGCTGTTGAACCGGAACCGTCTGAGCCAGTGATAAAAGATACGGCAGATTCTTCGACTATGAAATATTTTATAGGCATCGTTGTATTTGTAGTGTTGTTGTGTGGTGGTGCCGTAGCTTTCATGTATTATCCGGACTTGCTTGACAAACTTACTGCAAAGCCTCTTGTAGAAGAGGTTGCAGACTCGGATGTGAAGGAATCTGTTACTGAAAAGGTGGATGTCCCTGCCGGTCAAGACAATATTGCCTTGACAGACAGCATTGTTTCAAAAGATGTTGTAGTTCCTGCCCGGACAGATACTGTGGCAGAAACTGTTGCTACAACAACTCCTGCGCTTACAACAACTCCAAAGGAAAATGTACAGGCACAGTCTCCCGCTCCTAAAAAAGAGCAGAAAAAGACAGTTGCACCGTTTGAACCGGATTCTGTGGGGTATACGATTGTGGGAACAGAAACCACTTATACCATCAAGGAAGGGGAAACGCTGACTAGGGTAGCGCTTCGTTTTTATGGGACAAAAGCTCTTTGGCCTTATATCGTGAAGCATAATCCCGGCGTAATCAAGAATCCGGATAATGTACCTTATGGTACCACTATCAAGATACCGAAATTAGCCAAGAAGCAGTAAAAAATTACTGCTTCTTTTTTGTTAAATACTAAACTCTATGAAAGTAGTTTAATCTAAAAGGTTTCGCATAGTTTTTTAATAAAAATTAGTTGGTATGGTTAATTTATTCCCGTACTTTTGGGAGCGAAAAAAATAATTGCCGGTTCAAAACCGGATAAATGAAGAAATTAAACATTAAAAAATAGATTGATTTATGGCTGAAACAATTGACATCCGCGAACTGAATGAGCGGATTGAAAGACAAAGTGCTTTCGTTACCAATCTTACCACAGGTATGGACCAGGTCATTGTAGGACAAAAGCATCTGGTAGAGTCGTTGTTAATTGGTTTGTTGTCCGATGGACATGTGTTGTTGGAAGGTGTGCCCGGTTTGGCAAAGACTTTAGCTATCAAGACGCTTGCTTCGTTGATTGATGCGCAATACAGCCGCATTCAGTTTACGCCTGACTTGTTGCCTGCCGACGTAATAGGTACAATGGTTTACAGCCAGAAGGATGAAACGTTCCAAGTAAAAAAAGGTCCGGTCTTCGCAAACTTTGTTTTGGCCGATGAAATCAACCGTGCTCCGGCCAAAGTACAGAGTGCTTTGCTGGAAGCCATGCAGGAACGTCAAGTTACTATCGGCAATGAAACTTTCGGGTTGCCCAAACCATTCCTGGTGCTTGCCACACAGAATCCTATCGAGCAGGAAGGTACTTATCCGCTGCCTGAAGCGCAAGTGGACCGTTTCATGCTGAAAGTCGTAATAGACTATCCGAAGCTGGAAGAGGAGAAACTGATTATCCGCCAGAATATCAATGGTGATAAATTTGAAGTGAAGCCCATTTTGAAGGCAGACGAAATTATTGAAGCTCGTAAAGTGGTTCGCCAGGTGTATCTGGATGAGAAAATAGAAAAATATATTGTTGATATTGTATTTGCTACCCGTTATCCGGAAAAATATGATTTAAAAGAACTGAAAGACATGATTGGTTTCGGCGGTTCGCCCCGTGCTTCCATCAACTTGGCCTTGGCTGCCCGTAGCTACGCGTTCATCAAGCGTCGCGGTTATGTCATTCCGGAGGATGTGCGCGCTGTGGCACACGACGTACTTCGCCACCGTATCGGCTTGACTTACGAGGCGGAAGCCAGCAATATGACATCTGATGAAATCGTCAGCAAGATACTGAACAAGGTTGAAGTGCCCTAACGCATAATAGAGGTTTTCGTAAACTTGAGGTTTACAATCCTATACCTGAGGTTTAGCGTCGTAAACCTTAGGGTTGAGTACCGAAAACCTCACCCCTTTTCATAGGGAAGTTTCTGTTATAAACTAAATTGCGCTTGTGTGCTTAAATGAGATTATTAAAATAAATCAATGGAAACAACAGAACTTTTGAAGAAAGTCCGTCAGATTGAGATAAAGACGCGCGGATTGTCCAACAATATCTTTGCCGGGCAGTATCACTCTGCCTTCAAGGGTAGAGGTATGGCATTCTCCGAGGTGCGCGAGTATCAGTTTGGCGATGACATACGCGACATTGACTGGAATGTGACCGCCCGCTTCAACAAGCCTTACGTCAAGGTGTTTGAGGAGGAGCGCGAATTGACAGTGATGTTGTTGGTAGATGTTTCCGGTAGTTTGGAGTTCGGTACGGTAAAGCAGATGAAGAAGGATATGGTGACGGAAATTGCCGCTACACTGGCATTCTCTGCCATTCAGAATAATGACAAGATTGGTGTCATCTTCTTTTCGGACCGGATTGAGAAGTTTATTCCGCCCAAGAAGGGACGTAAGCATATACTTTACATCATCCGCGAACTGATAGATTTTCATGCGGAAAGCCGGAGGACGAACATCCGTTTGGGATTGGAATATCTGACGAATGTGATGAAACGCCGTTGCACGGCATTTGTCTTGTCCGACTTCATCGACCAGGAAAGTTTCAAGAACGCCATGACCATTGCCAATCGTAAGCATGACCTGGTTGCCGTTCAGGTGTACGACCGTCGTGTGGAAGAATTGCCACCCGTGGGACTGATGAAGATTAGGGATGCCGAGACGGGACATGAGCAGTGGATTGACACCTCCTCGCGTGCCGTGCGCCGTGCCCATCATGATTGGTGGGTGAACAAGCAGGTGGAATTGAATGAAACGTTTACCAAGAGTAATGTCGACAATGTGTCGGTACGTACCGACCAGGATTATGTCAAGGCATTGATGAATTTGTTTGCGAAACGAAATTAATCGGAAAATGAAAAGATATTTATTTCTGATAGCGTTATTGATAGCATGGTCGGGAAGGGTAGTAGCCCAGTCGGTAACGGTAGATGCTACGATTGACTCTTTGCAGATTCTTATTGGAGAGCAGGCAAAGATAAAGCTTCAAGTATCTCTGGATGCCGATAAGCGTGCCATATTCCCGGTATATACCGATACGCTGGTGAATGGGGTTGAAATTATTGATGTGGCCAAGCCTGATACGCAACTGCTGAATGATGGCCGGCGTGCATTGATAACTCAAGAGTATACAGTTACCTCTTTCGACTCGGCTCTTTATTATCTGCCGCCTATGGAAGTGACAGTGGATAATGAGAAGTATCGCTCCAAAGCGTTGGCCTTGAAAGTATATTCGGTGAATGTCCCGTTAGATCCGGAGAATCCGGAACAGTTCTTCGGTCCCAAAACAGTGATGCAAGCGCCTTTTGCCTGGGAAGACTGGTATGGTCTTATGGCTTGTGGTGCGCTGATTATCCCGATAGGGATATTACTTGTCTATCTGATAATGCGCTTCTTCGACAATAAGCCTATTATCCGTAAGGTGAAGGTAGAACCTAAGCTGCCTCCCCATCAGTTGGCTATGCAGGAGATAGAACGTATCAAGAATGAGAAGGTATGGCAGAAAGGGGAACCGAAGGAATATTATACGGAATTGACTGATGCTCTTCGTACATATATAAAAGACCGTTTTGGTTTCAATGCTTTGGAAATGACTTCTACGGAAATCATAGATAAGTTGCTGGAAATGAAAGATAAGGAAGCTCTATCAGATTTGCGTGAATTGTTCCTGACTGCTGATTTGGTGAAATTTGCCAAGCATAATCCATTGGTGAACGAAAATGACGCTAACCTGATTAATGCCATTGACTTTATTAATGAAACCAAGGAGAAAGAAGAGGAGAATGCCAAGCCGCAGCCTACGGAGATTACCATTATCGAGAAACGTTCTTTGCGTACCAAGATTTTGCTGGGAGCGGGTATTGTAGTGTTGGCTGTAGCCCTTGTCAGTTCCTTGATATATATCGGATTGGAGTTGTATAATTATTTTACTTAATACTGAAAAAGTGACTTCAATCGGATATACATGAGTGAAAAATGAGGAATGTTTGGAGCGAAGCTGAATTGTAAATCGTTAAATCGTACATAAATATGGTTTTTGCCAATATTGAATATTTATTTTTGCTGCTGTTGCTTATACCTTATATAGTATGGTATATTATGAAGCGGAAGAATAGTGAAGCTACGCTTCAGATTTCGGATGCCCGTGTGTATGCCCATACCCCTAAAAGCTATAAGAACTACTTGCTGCATGTACCGTTTGTATTGCGGATAATTGCCTTGATACTGATTATTCTTGTTTTGGCACGTCCGCAAACCACCGATAGCTGGCAGAACAGTGAGATTGAGGGTATTGATATCATGCTTGCCATGGACGTTTCTACCAGTATGCTGGCCGAAGACCTGAAACCTAACCGGTTGGAAGCGGCGAAGGATGTAGCGGCAGAGTTTATTAACGGACGTCCGAATGATAATATAGGTATAACTTTGTTTGCTGGAGAAAGCTTTACGCAATGTCCATTGACAGTAGACCATGCCGTATTGTTGAACTTGCTTAAAGATATGAAGTGCGGGCTGATTGAAGACGGAACGGCAATCGGTATGGGTATTGCCAATGCCGTTACCCGTTTGAAGGATAGCAAGGCAAAGTCGAAAGTCATTATTCTGCTGACGGACGGTGTCAATAATAAAGGTGATATTTCTCCTTTGACAGCTGCTGAAATAGCCAAGAGCTTTGGCATTCGCGTTTATACTATTGGGGTAGGAACCAATGGTATGGCTCCTTATCCTTATCCGGTAGGTGGAACAGTGCAATATGTCAATATGCCCGTCGAAATTGATGAAAAGACTTTGACACAGATTGCCGGAACAACGGAAGGTAGCTATTTCCGTGCCACCAGCAACTCGAAGTTGAAGGAAGTGTATGAGGAGATAGACAAGCTGGAGAAAACAAAATTGAATGTAAAAGAATACAGCAAGCGCCAGGAAGAGTACCGCTGGTTTGCGTTGGCTGCTTTCTTGTGCGTATTACTGGAGGTACTGTTACGCAACTCTATATTGAAGAAGATACCGTAAAAAGGAGAATGTCTTTTAGTGTATCAGTCATTGCGTAGCCAAATTGTAAATTGTAAATTGCTAAATTGTAAATAAAAAGATGTTTCGATTTGAAGAACCTGCATATTTGTACTTGTTGCTGTTGCTGCCTTTATTGGCGGCCTTCTACTTGTACTCCAATTATCGGAGGAGGAAAGCCATTCGTAAATTTGGTGACCCTATACTGATGGCACAGCTAATGCCGGATGTTTCCAAATACCGTCCGGATGTGAAGTTTTGGTTGGTTTTTGCGGCTATCGGGTTGTTCACAGTACTGCTGGCACGTCCGCAGTTTGGTTCCAAACTGGAGACGGTAAAACGCCAGGGAGTGGAAGTGATGATTGCGTTGGATATATCCAATTCCATGCTGGCACAAGACGTACAGCCAAGCCGCTTGCAGAAGGCAAAACGGCTGGTGGCGCAGTTGGTAGATAAGATGCAGAATGACAAGGTCGGTATGATTGTTTTTGCAGGTGACGCATTTACCCAGTTACCTATTACGAGTGATTATATTTCTGCCAAGATGTTTTTGGAGTCCATCGATCCTTTGCTGATTTCCAAGCAAGGTACGGCAATTGGAGCTGCAATAAATCTGGCTGCCCGGAGTTTTACACCTCAAGAAGGAGTGGGACGTACTGTTATTGTCATCACCGACGGTGAAAACCATGAAGGTGGTGCCGTAGAAGCTGCTAAGGCTGCTGCAGAGAAAGGTATCCAGGTCAATGTATTAGGGGTAGGTATGCCTGAGGGTGCCCCCATTCCAATAGAGGGTACTAATGATTATCGTCGTGATCGTGAAGGTAATGTAATCGTTACTCGCTTGAATGAGCAGATGTGTCAGGAAATTGCTCAGGCAGGAAATGGTATTTATGTGCGCGTAGACAATACCAACGGTGCACAGAAAGCGATTAGTCAGGAAATCAACAAGATGGCAAAGGCAGATGTGGAAACACAGGTGTACACGGAATTCAATGAACAGTTTCAGGCAGTGGCATGGATTATTCTGCTGTTGTTACTGGCTGAGATGTTGATATTGGAGCGCAAGAATCCTCTGTTCCGCAACATTCATTTATTCTCTAATAAGAAATGATGCGTATGTTACAGAAAAAGTATATTGGAATAGTTTTGCTGCTGTTAGTGGCAGTTTCAGCTTCTGCACAGAAGGCGGAACGCGATTATATCCGTAAGGGAAACCGTTTTTTTAAGGATAGCGTATATGTGGATGCAGAAGTGAACTATCGGAAGGCTTTGGAGGTAAACCCGAAGTCAACGGTTTCCATGTTCAACCTGGGAAATACATTGACCCAGCAGAACAAGCTGCAGGAAGCGATGGAGCAATATGTGGGAGCTACCAAGATAGAAAAGGACAAATCGAACTTAGCACAGATTTATCATAATATGGGAGTCATCTTTCATTCTCAGAAGGATTATGCAAAGGCGGTAGAAGCCTATAAGGAGTCGTTACGCAATAATCCGAAAGATGATGAAACGCGCTATAACCTTGCTTTGGCACAGAAACAATTGCAAGACCAGCAGCAGAACCAGGATCAGAATCAAGATCAGGATAAACAGGACCAACAGAAGGAGCAGGATAAACAGCAGGATCAGCAGAAAGACCAGCAACAACAACCTTCTCAGCCGGAAAAGAAAGATAATGAGATGTCTAAGGAAAATGCCGAGCAGCTGTTAAACTCTGTCATGCAAGACGAGAAGGATGTGCAGGATAAAGTGAAAAAGCAGCAGGTACTTCAAGGAGGTCGTCTGGAAAAAGATTGGTAACAAACATAATAGGAATAATATATGAGAAAAATAGTTTTCTTATGGATAGCACTGATTGCAGTCAGTATGAATGCCTTTGCCGATGGCAAGGTATCGTTTACTGCGTCCGCTCCTGACGCTGTGGCGGTAGGAGACCAGTTCAGACTGTCGTATACGGTGACTACACAAAAGGTAAGGGATTTTCGTGCTCCTTCTATGAAGGGATTTGATGTGTTGATGGGGCCCAGCCGCTCGCAACAGAGTAGCGTGCAGATGATTAATGGGCAGACGACTTCAACCAGCAGTATTACATTCACTTATATTTTAATGGCGACTGCAGAAGGTGATTTTACCATTCCAGGAGCCACTATCACTGCTGATGGTAACCAAATGGTTTCGAATTCTGTACAAGTAAGGGTTCTTCCGGCAGATCAGGCTGCTAATGGAGCTTCTGGAAATGGTGGCAAACAGAGTGAGGGCACTGCCAGCCGCGCTTCTTCCGGGACATCTGTATCGAATAGTGATTTGTTTATTACAGCTACTGCCAGTAAGATGACGGTGTATGAACAAGAGGCTTTTCTGCTGACATACAAGATATATACCTTGGTGGACTTACGTATGTTTGATAATGTGAAATTGCCCGACTTCAAAGGATTCCATTCTCAGGAAGTAGAATTGCCTAATGACAGAAGATGGGGATTGGAGCATTATAAAGGTAGAAATTATCAGTCTACAATCTATCGTCAGTTTGTGTTGTTCCCGCAACAAGCCGGTAAGCTGACAATTGATGCTGCACGCTTTGATGCTTCCATTGCAAAGGCTACACAAGTTGCTGATCCGTTCGAGGCATTTTTCAATGGAGGAAGCAATTACGTAGAAGTTAAAAAGACAATTTTGACTCCGCAACTGACAATTGACGTAAAGCCCTTGCCGGCAGGTAAGCCAGCCGATTTTTCGGGAGGAGTGGGAGAGTTCAATATAACTTCTTCTATCAATAGTACAAATGTCAAGACCAATGATGCTGTTACTGTCAAACTTGTCATTTCTGGTACCGGTAATCTGAAATTGCTCTCTAATCCGGAAGTTAAATTCCCCGAGGATTTTGAAGTATATGATCCGAAGGTGGACAATAAATTCCGTCTGACAAATTCGGGCCTCTCCGGTAGCAAGGTCATTGAGTATCTGGCAATTCCTCGTAATGCTGGAACTTATGAGATTCCTGCCGTAAAGTTCAGTTATTTTGATATTAATTCCCGTTCGTATAAAACGTTGACTACGGAAGAGTATGAATTGCATGTGGAAAAGGGAGCAGGCAATGCTGCTCAGACTATTGCAAACTTTACAAGCAAGGAAGAGTTGAAAGTATTGAATGAGGATATTCGTTTTATCAAGCAGAATAATGTTACTCTGTCTCCCAAAGGTGATTTCTTCTTCGGTTCGTTGACGTATTGGTTGCTTTATTTGATACCGGGTATTGCATTCATTACATTCTTTATCATCTATCGTAAGCAAATAGCAGCCAATGCAAATGTAGCAAAGATGCGTACCAAGAAAGCCAATAAAGTGGCGGTGAAACGTATGAAGCAAGCTGGTAAATTATTGGCTGAGAATAAGAAAGATGCGTTTTATGATGAGGTTTTGAAGGCTCTTTGGGGGTATATCAGTGATAAACTGAACATTCCGGTATCCCGTTTGTCTAAGGATAATATCGAAGAGGAACTTCGTAATTATGGTGTGAATGATGCGTTGATAAAGGAATTCCTCGATGCATTGAATAACTGTGAGTTTGCCCGCTTTGCTCCGGGTGATGATAACCAGGCTATGGATAAGGTATATTCAGCTTCTTTGGAAGTTATCAGTAAAATGGAAAACTCGATAAAACATTAATCAGGAGGAAATGGTAATGAATAAAATATTGTTTTTTACTCTTAGTCTAGTGATGGCAATTACTGCCTATGGGCAGAATTCTGCATCTGTAGATACATTACAGACTGCTAGTGACTCTACATCCGTCGGTTCACATGCGGAATTCTCTGCTGCAAGACAAGAAAGCAATGTGACAAAGGCTGAAGGTGACAGCGCCTATATACGGAATGATTATGCTTCTGCCATTCAAATATATGAGAATCTGTTAAAGAAGGGAGAGGCTGCAGAGGTCTATTATAATCTTGGCAACAGTTATTATAAGGCAGATGATATAGCAAGAGCTATATTGAATTATGAGCGTGCCTTGTTGTTGGAACCTGGTAATGCTGATATTCGTGCAAATTTGGAGATAGCACGTTCTAAGACAATCGATAAGGTAATCCCAGTTCCTGAGGTTTTCTTTGTATCTTGGACTAAATCGTTGATTAATTGTCTTAGCGTAGACGCATGGGCTAAGTTGGGGATTGTGTTCTTTGTACTATTACTCGTTTCGTTCTATCTCTTTTTCTTTTCAAAACAGATTACGGGAAAGAAAGTGGGATTTATTGCAGGAATAGTATTCCTGGCTCTTGTTATATTGAGTAATGTGTTTGCTGCTCAGCAAAAAGGCGAACTGATGGAATGTAACGAAGCTATAGTGTTAGCACCTAGTGTCACAGTGCGTAGTACTCCCAGTGAGAGTGGTACAAGTCTGTTCATTCTTCATGAGGGACGTAAAGTTGAGATAAAAGACAACTCTATGCGTGAATGGAAAGAAATTCGTTTGGAAGACGGTAAAGTAGGATGGGTTCCAGCTTCTGCCATAGAAGGTATTTAATTTTTTCTATATTCTAAAAACAGCTCGTATAAACCGATAATTCCGCTTTATACGAGCTGTTTCTGTCTATTTTTAGGAGCTTTTTCTCTGTACTTATAATTCTGCATACTTGAAAATGATTATTTTTTGGAGAGGCAATATTCTTTTTGAAAAAAGATAAAGAAATAGTTTGTTTTATCCTTTTTTTTCCTTAAGTTTATAGCGTGATAATAAAAAGTACAGAGTATTAACCATTAAATTTATGAATATGAGAACAATAACATTTAATGAATTACGTAAGATTAAAGACTCATTGCCTAGTGGTAGTATGCATAGAATAGCCGATGAACTTGGACTGAATGTTGACACTGTAAGAAATTTTTTCGGTGGACACAATTTTAAGGAGGGGAAAAGTGTTGGGATTCACTTGGAACCTGGACCAGATGGTGGATTGGTTATGATTGATGATACTACTGTTTTAGAGCGAGCTTTAAAAATTTTAGATGAAATGGCAGGTAAGACTGAAGAAGCTGTTCGAGCTTAAGAAGAGAAAGTTAGATAGAATCCCAATTGCTGACAACAATTGGGATTTCTTGTTTGTTTTAATCTCAAAATCAATGATATATGGAAGATAAATTAGTTACTTTGGCAATCTTAACGTACGCGAAAGCTCAAATATTGAAAAATGTTCTTGAAAATGAAGGTATTGAGACTTATATTCACAATGTAAACCAGATACAACCGGTTGTTTCTTCTGGCGTACGTGTACGTATTAAGGAGAGTGACTTACCTCATGCTCTGAAAATTACTGAAAGCTCTGCGTGGTTATCTGAAGAGGTAGTGGGGGGGAAGTCACCTAAACTGGAGAAGGTTAGTAATAAAGTGCTGATTCCAGTGGATTTTTCCAATTATTCTTTGAAGGCTTGCGAGTTCGGTTTCAATTTCGCTCAGAATATAGGTGCAGAAGTTGTTTTGCTACATGTTTATTTTACTCCTATATATGCAACTTCTTTGCCATACGGAGACGTATTTAACTATCAGCTAAGTGATGAGGAGAATGTAAGGAGTATCTTACAAAAAGTTCATGCTGATTTGAATGCATTATCTGATAAAGTAAAAGAGAAGGTAGCTTCCGGCGAGTTTCCAGATATTAAATATACTTGTGTTTTGCGTGAAGGTATTCCTGAAGAAGAGGTACTCCGCTATACCAAGGAATATCGACCACGCATTATCATAATGGGAACTCGTGGTAAAAGTCAGAAGGATATTGATTTGATCGGTAGTGTAACGGCTGAAGTGATTGAACGTAGCCGTGTACCGGTATTGGCCATTCCTGAAAATACTCCATTCAAGCAATTTTCTGAGGCTAAGCGTATTGCATTCATTACTAATTTTGATCAACGTGATTTAATAGCTTTTGATTCGCTAATAAATAATTTGAAATCATTTAAGTTTTCAGTGTCTCTGATACATCTTTCAGATGTTCAGAATACATGGAATGAAATAAAACTGGCTGGTATTAAGGAATATTTTCAAAAACAATATCCACAATTGGAAATATACTATGATGTGGTAAAGAACGATAATCTGCTTAGTAGTTTAGACAGTTATATCAAAAGTAATCATATTGATATTATAACATTAACTTCTTATAAAAGAAATATATTTTCGCGCTTATTTAACCCTGGCATTGCCAGAAAGATGATTTTCCATTCTGATACACCATTGTTGGTAATTTACGGAAGACCGAATTAGGTGTTGAATATAGGTATATATGGTTTCTATCCAATATCAGCATTATGTTTAATATGGCGCTGGAATAATTTAATCTAATTTTAATTTCTTCTCTCCCTCACTTAAGAAATAACATTCTTTACTTAATGATATAACAATAATAAAAGCCTAATTAATAATTTAATTAGGCTTTTATTATTATGGAAGTATTACATCAACTTTTCAATTTCTTCGAATTCAGGGCCCATTTGCAAATTATAATACACTCTATATAGACCATTTAACCACAAATCTTTTTGATCAGGTTTCAGTTCTCTTGCCTTTTCATAATAAGGTTTTGCCTTTTCATAGAAAGTCTTCAGAGTAGCCTGGTCTTCTTTATACTTCGGATCATTAATATCTGTAGTTGCTTTTTCTGAGAAATCTTGTGCTTGTAAGCAGTAAATCAAGCCTAAATTAGAGTATGCTTCTGCATAATTAGGATCTACTTCTATAGTTTTTTTATAGAATTCAATAGCTTTATCATAGTCCTTCATATTGTGATAAAGGTAGCCTTTTACATACAAATAGAATGTATTGTTAGGATCTTTAGCCAACATATCATCAGCAAACTGCATAGCTTCGTCATATTTGTTGTTATTGCTATAATAATCAATCAAGTGACCGAAGAAGAATGAATGTTCAGGATATTTCTGGATACCTTCTTTTAAAGAAGCAATCCATTTAACAGTATCACCTTCAGCTTTCAATGCAGTAGAGATAAATTCCATTGCGTATTTCCCAACTTCTTTATCATCTTGCGCATAAGGAGCATACTTCAAAATACTAGGATAATCTTCCATCTTAGCAGCTGCTAAACTTGCATAATATGCTATTTGGGGTAATACAGTATCTGTTTGTAATAGATTTTCCTTTTCAAACATCGGGTTGATAGCAATATCAATGTATGTTGCAAAGAAATCTAATGCTTTTTTATTGTCTTCATTGGCTGCATCGCCTTCTTTCTGTGAGGCCAAATTAAAGAATTGGATACCGCCATTGATCAGATTACCGCGTTCTGCTAAAATTGTAGCAGAATTAGATTTTCTATATTTATTCTTGATTTTGCCCTTTTCATTGGGAATTTGTGCCAATTCGTCACATTTGAAGTAGAATTTACACATGTTCAATGCGCTATTATATACCTGAAGAGTGTCATAAGGTTTTCTCAGATAGGCATTTTCCATTTCTTTCTCACTTCTTTTTCTTTGGATAAGACCTGCTACATCCCACGTTTCGGCATTGTCCTTTGTTTCGGGATTGGTTAAAGCCTGATTTATCAGTTCCTCTGCTTTGGCAAAGTCAGGATTTACTCCGTTAGCAATACTTTTAGCCTCTTTTACGTTCTTTTCTTGGGCGAAAGTAAAGCTTGCGACAAGTAGTAAAACCATTGAAAATAATACTCTTTTCATGATTGTAGAAAATTTAAATTAATATTATGTCTATTCTTCATTTTCATTGTTTACCTCGTTCTGAGGGCTTTCAAGGGTATTTTCTTCCCCCTCCTCTATAAGTTCCTCTTCATTTTCTGAAGTGACTTTACATACAGAGCCGATTTCGTCATTACGTTTCTCAAGGTTGATTAGACGCACACCTTGTGTAGCACGTCCCATGATACGAACATCGGCGACTTTCAGACGGATGGTAATACCGGATTTATTAATAATCATCAAGTCATTTTCATCTGTAACAGACTTGATAGTTACTAATTTACCCGTTTTATCGGTGATATTCATTGTTTTCACACCTTTACCTCCACGATTGGTCTTGCGATAATCTTCAATATCCGAACGTTTGCCATATCCTTGTTCCGATACAACCATAATTGTTTCCGCTTCAGGATCTTTGATGCATATCATACCTACTACTTCGTCTTGACCGTCTTCATCCAATGTCATACCACGTACACCGGTGGCAGTACGTCCCATAACGCGCACAGCACTTTCATGGAAACGAATGGCACGTCCGTTACGGTTGGCAATGATGATTTCATTGTCGCCGTTTGTCATACGCACTTCGATTACACGGTCGTCTTCACGGATAGTGATAGCATTTACACCATTTTGGCGAGGACGTGAATACTGCTCAAGCAATGTTTTCTTAATGACACCATTCTTAGTACAGAACAATACATAATGGCTGTTGATAAATTCTTGGTCGTTCAGGTTCTTCACGCGCAAATAGGCGTTTACAGCATCGTCAGAGTCGATATTCAACAAATTCTGGATGGCACGACCTTTCGAATTCTTAGTACCTTCGGGGATTTCGTATACCTTCAGCCAGTAACACTTACCTTTCTGTGTAAAGAACATCATGGTATTATGCATGGTTGCAGGATAAATATGCTCTACAAAGTCTGCATCGCGGGTTTCGGTACCTTTGGAGCCTACCCCACCACGGTTTTGCGCACGGAATTCGCTCAGCGGTGTGCGTTTGATGTATCCCATGTGCGAGATGGTGATAATCATTTCATCATCTGCATAGAAGTCTTCCGGATTGAATTCTTCTGATGAATAGACAATTTCCGAGCGACGTTCGTCACCATACTTCTCTTTTACTTCAATCAGTTCATCTTTAATGACTTTGCGGCAGAGTTCGTCATTGACAAGGATTTCTTCCAAATAAGCAATCTGCTTCTGAATTTCCTCATATTCGGCGTGCAGCTGGTCTTGCATCAATCCTGTGAGCTGACGCAAACGCATTTCAACAATGGCACGTGACTGAATTTCACTGAGTTGGAATCGCTCCATCAAACCTGATATAGCATCATTCGGGGTTTTAGCAGCACGGATAATCTTGATTACTTCGTCGATATTATCAGATGCAATGATTAATCCTTCCAGAATATGTGCACGTTCTTTGGCCTTGCGCAAATCATACTGAGTACGGCGGATGACTACGTCGTGTCTGTGCTCAACGAAGTATTTTATCAAATCCTTCAGATTCAGCAGACGTGGACGGCCATGTACCAATGCAACATTGTTCACACCAAAAGATGTCTGCAGCATTGTCATCTTGTAGAGCTTGTTGAGTACAACGCTGGCATTTGCATCACGTTTTACATCAATAACGATACGCATACCTTCACGGTCGGATTCGTCATTAGCATTGGCAATACCTTCAATTTTCTTTTCGTTGGCCAAATCGGCTATATTCTTAATCAATTCAGCTTTGTTGACACCATAGGGAATTTCTGTCACAACGATTTTATCGTGCGTCGAACCAGTCTCAATTTCGGCTCTAGCACGCATTATGACACGTCCGCGTCCCGTGAGATAGGCTTCGCGAACACCGCTCATACCGTATATATAGCCTCCGGTCGGGAAATCAGGAGCTTTGACATACGTCATCAGCTCTTCTATATCGATGTCATTGTTTTCAATGTATGCAATACAAGCGTCAATAACCTCAGATAGATTATGGGTCGGCATATTGGTAGCCATACCTACGGCAATACCAGATGCACCATTTACCAAAAGATTCGGAATACGGGCCGGCATGACGGTAGGCTCTTGCAAAGAGTCATCGAAATTGTTCTGCATGTCAACAGTCTCTTTCTCAAGGTCTGTCATCATGTCTTCACCAATTTTTCGCAAACGACACTCTGTATAACGCATGGCAGCAGCACTGTCACCGTCTACTGAACCGTAGTTACCTTGTCCATCTACCAACATGTAACGCATTGCCCAAGGCTGAGCCATACGTACAAGAGCTCCGTAAACGGACGAGTCGCCATGAGGGTGATATTTACCTAATACTTCACCTACAACTCTGGCTGATTTTTTATAAGGTTTGTCGGAGGTATTTCCTAATCCCATCATTCCGAAAAGAATTCTTCGGTGAACGGGTTTAAAACCATCTCTAACATCCGGAAGGGCACGTGAAACAATGACCGACATAGAGTAGTCAATGTACGATGACTTCATTTCCTCCTCGATGTTAATCTTTATAATTCTGTCTTGTTCAAGCATTTAAAAAGATTATTAATTATACATTTTCGGGTTCGTGAAAAACCACGCTAAAGTACTGCTTTTTTACGATATACAAAAGTTTTCCTCCATAAACTTTGTTGCCTGCAACATAAATATGGAAGTACTCCCTCCATTCCTCACCAAATTGCTATTAATATATAAGGTATAAAGTGGAAAAACAGATTTGAAATTTATGGCACGGGATTTGTATACTATTAAATCAGTTAAATATGATACGCTGAATTAATAAATGCGTATCTTTGTCGTGGATAACCTTTTTAATTGAGGAGAATTATAAAATATGAACAATCAATTTTCACAAAGAGTTTCAGACATAATTACTTATAGCAAGGAAGAAGCCAATCGATTGAGAAATCGCTATATTGGTCCGGAACACCTTCTGCTCGGCATGCTGCGTGATGGCGGAGGAAAAGCTATTGAAATATTGTTGAAACTTGATATAGATTTAAAACGAGTAAAAAGTCGTCTGGAGGGTTTCCTAAAGGATGCCGAGGACGATACTCTCTTGCCGGACGCTGAAGTGCCCTTGTCCCCGATGACGGCTAAGATATTGAAGATGTGTATGCTTGAAGCGCGTTTGCTGAAAAGTGCAACTGCCGATACGGAACATGTATTGCTGGCTATCTTGAAAGATGGCGACAATCTTGCTGCAACTGTTTTGGAAGAACACCGGGTGGATTATCAGGCTGTATTTGAACAGCTTTCGATGAAATCGACCAATCCGAATGCGGGAATGGGATTCACCGAGGATGATGAAGAGGATGAAGAAGATATGAATATGTCCCGCTCCTCCCGTACTGGGGGAGCTGGTTCGGCTTCGGCTGCACAGGCTGCATCCAGAAAGCCGTCCAATGATACTCCTGTGCTGGACAATTTCGGCGTAGACATGACGCGGGCTGCCGAAGAAGGCAAGCTGGACCCGGTTGTGGGTCGCGAACGCGAGATTGAACGTCTGGCGCAAATCTTGAGCCGCCGTAAGAAGAACAATCCTGTGCTTATCGGTGAACCTGGAGTCGGAAAATCTGCCATCGTAGAGGGTTTGGCATTGCGTATTGTGCAAAAGAAAGTTTCGCGCATTTTGTTTGAAAAGCGCGTGGTGATGCTTGATATGGCCTCTGTGGTGGCGGGAACAAAATACCGTGGTCAGTTTGAGGAACGTATCCGCTCTATCATCAACGAGTTGCAGAAAAATCCGAATGTCATCCTTTTCATCGATGAAATCCATACGATTGTAGGTGCCGGTGCTGCTGCCGGTTCCATGGATGCTGCCAATATGCTGAAACCAGCTTTAGCGCGTGGTGAAATCCAGTGTATTGGAGCTACCACTCTCGATGAATACAGAAAGAATATCGAGAAAGACGGTGCTTTGGAACGTCGTTTCCAAAAGGTGATTGTAGAGCCTACCACAGCTGAAGAAACGCTTCAGATATTGAAGAATATCAAGGAGAAGTATGAAGACCATCATAACGTGAGCTACACGGATGAAGCCCTGGAAGCATGTGTCAAGTTGTCAGCACGCTATATAACCGACCGCAACTTCCCGGATAAAGCTATTGATGCTTTGGACGAGGCGGGTTCGCGTGTGCATTTGACGAATATTAATGTTCCGAAAGAAATTGAGGAACAGGAAAAGCTGATTGAAGAGGCACGTAGCCTGAAGGCTGAAGCTGTAAAGTCACAGAATTTTGAGCTGGCTGCCAGCTACCGCGACCGTGAGAAGGAACTTTCTGTCCGCTTGGAGGAGATGAAGGTTGAGTGGGAAGCCCGTTTGAAGGATGACCGCCAAACGGTAGGTGAAGAGGAAATAGCCAATGTTATTTCAATGATGTCCGGTGTACCCGTACAGCGCATGGCGCAGGCAGAAGGACTTAAACTGGCCGGAATGAAGGAAGAACTACAGGCGAAGGTGATAGCTCAAGATGCTGCGATAGAGAAACTTACCAAAGCAATCTTGCGTAGCCGTGTAGGGTTGAAAGACCCGAACCATCCCATCGGAACCTTTATGTTCCTTGGCCCTACTGGTGTGGGTAAGACGCATTTGGCAAAGCAATTGGCAAAATATATGTTTGGCTCTGCCGATGCCTTGATACGTATCGATATGAGCGAGTATATGGAGAAATACACCGTATCTCGTATGATTGGTGCCGCTCCGGGATATGTGGGCTATGAGGAAGGCGGCCAGTTGACTGAAAAGGTGCGTCGCAAGCCGTATTCCATTGTCTTGTTGGATGAGATTGAGAAAGCCCATCCGGACGTGTTCAACATCTTGCTCCAGGTACTGGATGAAGGCCGTTTGACTGACAATTATGGCAGAACCATCGATTTCAAGAATACGGTTATCATTATGACCTCCAATATCGGTACGCGGCAGTTGAAGGAATTTGGCCGTGGCGTAGGTTTTGCGGCACAAAACCGCACGGATGACAATGAACATTCGCGCAGCGTGATACAAAAGGCTCTGAACAAGACCTTTGCTCCCGAATTCTTGAATCGTTTGGATGAAATCATTACTTTCGACCAGCTCTCTTTGGAGGCCATCACAAAGATTGTGGACATTGAGCTGAAAGGTTTGTACGAACGGGTTGAAGCAATTGGTTACAAGCTGGTTGTGGAGGATGATGCAAAGACATTCCTTGCTTCGAAAGGGTACGATGTACAGTTTGGTGCGCGCCCATTGAAGCGCGCCATTCAGAACCACTTGGAGGATGGACTTTCCGAGCTGATAGTGGCGGAGGAGTTACAGCCGGGTGATACGGTAAACGTATCAGTAGACAAAGAAAAAGACGAGCTGAGCATCAGGAAGGCATAAGCTGTTCTTTATAAAAACCGTCAAAATGTCAGTCCTTATGGGCTGGCATTTTTTTTGTGCTATATCTGCCGGAATAATTAAAAATATAAATCTAAAAAATATAAATGTAGTATGCAAAAAGGTAATATTGGGGTAACTACTGAGAATATCTTCCCCGTCATTAAAAAGTTCTTGTATAGTGATCATGAAATTTTTCTCCGTGAGTTGGTTTCTAACGCGGTTGATGCTACGCAGAAGCTGAAAACGCTCTCCTCTATTGGTGAGTTCAAGGGTGAAGTTGGCGATTTAACCGTACATGTCTCGCTGGGAAAAGATACCATTACGGTGTCCGACCATGGTATAGGTCTTACGGCTGAAGAAATAGACAAGTATATTAACCAGATAGCTTTCTCTGGCGCCAATGACTTCCTTGAGAAATATAAAAACGATGCCAACGCCATCATCGGCCATTTTGGATTGGGGTTCTATTCGGCTTTTATGGTTGCCAAGAAAGTCGAAATCATCACTAAATCCTATCGGGAAGGCGCCCAGGCTGTAAAGTGGACATGCGATGGCAGTCCGGAGTTTACGATTGAAGACACTGATAAGGCAGAACGTGGTACGGATATCGTTCTTTACATAGACGATGACTGCAAGGAATTCCTTGAAGAAGCGCGCATTTCCTCTTTGTTGAAGAAGTATTGCAGCTTCCTCCCTATCCCGGTTGCATTCGGCAAGAAGAAAGAATGGAAAGACGGCAAGCAGGTTGAAACTGCCGAGGATAATATCATCAATGACTCCAACCCGTTGTGGACGCTAAAACCCAGCGAATTGAAAGATGAAGATTATAAGAAGTTCTACCGTGACCTTTATCCTATGTCCGACGAACCTTTATTCTGGATTCATCTGAATGTGGATTATCCGTTCCACCTTACCGGTATTCTGTACTTCCCCAAAGTGAAGAGCAACATCGAGTTGAACAAGAATAAGATTCAGCTCTATTGCAACCAGGTATATGTGACGGATTCGGTGGAAGGTATTGTTCCCGACTTCTTGACCCTGCTGCATGGTGTGCTCGATTCACCGGACATTCCATTGAACGTTTCCCGTTCTTATTTGCAGAGCGATGCCAACGTGAAGAAGATTTCTACATATATCACGAAGAAGGTGTCAGACCGTTTGCAGTCTATCTTCAAGAATGACCGTAAACAGTTTGAGGAAAAGTGGAATGACTTGAAAATCTTCATCAACTACGGAATGCTTACGCAGGAAGATTTCTATGATAGAGCCAAGGATTTTGCCCTTTTCACCGATACAGACAGCAAATATTATACTTTCGAAGAGTATAAGACGTTGATTAAAGATAACCAGACGGATAAGGATGGAAATCTGATTTATCTGTATGCCAACAATAAAGATGAACAATACAGCTACATAGAGGCCGCTACGAATAAAGGATACAATGTGCTGTTGATGGATGGACAGCTGGACATTGCGGTGGTGAGCATGTTGGAACAGAAGTTCGAAAAGGTTCGCTTCACTCGTGTAGACAGCGATATTATTGATAATCTGATTGTCAAGGAAGACAAGAAGAACGAAGCGTTGGAAGCCGGCAAGCAGGAAGTTCTTTCTTCCATCTTCAAGAGCCAGTTGCCCAAGATGGATAAGACGGAGTTCAACATCACGGCGCAGGCTTTGGGCGAAAATGCCACTCCTATCATGATAACTCAGAGCGAGTACATGCGCCGTATGAAGGAAATGGCTAATATCCAGGCTGGAATGAGCTTCTATGGCGAAATGCCGGATATGTTTAACCTGGTATTGAATTCAGACCATAAGCTGGTAAAAGAAGTTCTGGCAGATGAAGATAAGGAATGTGTTGCTGCCGTTGCTCCGGTTCAGGCAGAGATGGATGAAGTGAACAAGCAGCGTACTGACCTGAAAAAGAAGCAGGAAGGCAAGAAAGATGAGGATATACCGACTGCCGAAAAGGATAAAGTGAATGAGCTGGATAAGAAGTGGGACGAACTGAAAACACAGAAAGAAGGCATCTTCGCCGATTATGCTGCCAAGAATAAGGTTGTCCGTCAACTGATAGATTTGGCACTGCTGCAGAATGGTATGTTGAAAGGTGAAGCTTTGAACAACTTTGTCAAGAGAAGCATTGACCTGATAAAATAAGCCCCTTTAAATTTGCATTTAATATATGCAAGGGTATTGTGATTCTTCGGAGTCGCAATACCCTTTTTTTATTCATTTTCACCAATTAGGGTGTGATTTTCTTCGTTGAATACGGCATTTTTAGAAACTATTGTTTATATTTGGGGCAATGAACATTTATCTTACTCGGAATAGCATAGTTATGAAAAGAGTTTTATTGTTTTTTTCGTTTCTTCTATGTGGCTTTATTTTACAAGCTCAGAAAGTGGGGCTTGTACTGAGTGGCGGTGGAGCAAAAGGCATGACTCATATAGGCATTATCCGGGCTTTGGAAGAGAATAATATCCCCATTGATTATATAACCGGAACCTCTATGGGAGCTATCATCGGTTCTCTGTATGCTATGGGGTATTCCCCGGACGATATGGAGGCGCTGTTGCGCTCTCCCGACTTTAAGCGTTGGTATTCGGGCAAAGTGGAGCCTAAATACGAGTATTATTTTAAGAAGAATCGTCCTTCACCGGAATTTTTTAATATCCGTTTTGCTTTTAGGGACTCGCTGCATATAAAGCCCCAGATACTTCCCACAAGCATGGTCAACCCCATACAGATGAACCTGGTATTTGTGGAATTGTTTGCACGTGCTACGGCTGCATGTGGCGGTAATTTCAACAAACTGTTTGTTCCTTTTCGCTGTATAGCATCCGATGTGTACAATAAAAAGCCATTGGTATTGAGTAAAGGGGATTTGGGAGATGCGGTACGTGCTTCCATGAGCTTTCCATTTGTCTTCAAACCGATAGAAATAGACAGTACGCTTGCTTATGATGGCGGCATTTACAATAATTTCCCTACGGATGTGATGCGGGAGGATTTTCATCCGGATGTCATTATTGGCAGTGTGGTAGCGGCCAATCCCGGTAAGCCGAAGGAGAATGACCTGATGAGCCAATTGGAGAATATGATTATGCAGAAGACCGATTACTCCATTCCGGACTCGTTGGGCATAGTCATGACCTTCAAGTACGATGATGTCAACCTGCTGGATTTTGACCGTCTGCAGGAATTGCACGATATAGGCTACAACCGTACTCTTAATATGATGGATTCCATCAAAAGCCGTGTTCACCGTAGGGTGAATGCTGATAATGTGCGTTTGAGGCGCCTTGTCTTCCGGAGTAACCTGCCTCAATTCCGTTTTCGGGATATTATTATTGAAGGGGCGAATGCCCAACAGCAAGCCTACATCAAAAAAGAGTTCCATGATGAAGAGCATGAAGTCTTTACTTATGAAGACTTGAAGCGCGGGTATTTTCGTTTGCTGGCAGATAATATGATTTCGGAAATAGTTCCTCATGCTGTGTATGATTCGGAATCCGATTTGTATGAGCTGCATTTGAAGGTGAAGATGGAGGATAATTTTTCCGTGCGTCTGGGGGGCAGTGTCTCTACCACGAGCTCAAATCAAATCTATTTGGGAATAGGATATCAGAACTTGAATTATTATTCCAAGGAAATCACTTTTGACGGTCAGTTGGGTAAGATTTATAATAATGCCCAGTTGATGGGTAAGATTGATTTGCCTACCAACATACCTACGTCCTTTCGTTTTATTGCTTCAATCAGTACCTTCGATTACTACAAGAAGGACAAGCTGTTTTCCAGGAATGACAAACCTTCATTCAATTCAAAGGACGAACGTTTTGTGAAGTTGATGGTTGCCTTGCCGTTTTTGGCCAATAAGCGTGCGGAGTTCAGTCTGGGATATGGCCAACTGGAAGATAACTACTTTCAATCCAGTGTAATAGATTTCGATAAGGACCGTTCGGACAGAAGTACCTACAAACTTTTGGGAGGTTCCATCGGTTTCTATGGGAGCACCCTAAATACGCGGCAATACGCGACAAAAGGTTATCTGGAGAAACTGATAGCCCAGGTATTTACCGGGAGGGAAAGATTTGAACCGGGGAATCCGCAAGAAGGGTACAGTCCTTCTCCGCAAGAGCGGCAATCATGGTTACAAATCTCTTATATGAAAGAGGCATATCACACGATGGGGCCGAAATTCACCCTGGGATGGATGGCAGAAGCACTGTATTCATCGAAGAATTTCTCTGAGAATTATACGGCAACCATGATGCAGGCAGGAGAATTTGCACCGACTCCGCATAGTAAACTGATGTACAATGAAGCTTTTCGTGCCAACCAGTATGTGGCTGCCGGTATCAAACCCATATATGTTTTGAACGACATGTTCCAGTTCCGGACAGAATTTTATGGCTTTACACCGATTTTTCCGATAAAAAAGAATGCATTGAATAAAGCATATTATGGAAAAGCATTCTCCCGCTTTGAGTATATGGGAGAAGTTTCTGTTATTTGTCATTTGCCCTTCGGAGCCATCTCTGCTTATGTAAATCATTATAGCTCACCGAGAAGGGAGTGGAATGTGGGGATGACCATCGGCTGGCAGTTGTTTAATTATCGCTTTGTCGAATAAATTTCTTCAAAAAAAGTTTGTATATCGTTTGCTAATTCGGAAAAAGTACGTATCTTTGCACCCGTTAAACAAAGAGGCCGCGTAGCTCAACTGAATAGAGTAGCTGACTACGGATCAGCCGGTTACAGGT
>ENA-OPCN01000453-OPCN01000453.1-human-gut-metagenome-genome-assembly--contig:-NODE-453-length-37860-cov-5.575241_pt1 | contig 37860 bp, 26 predicted proteins | sample MGYA00241567_ERZ501485 | MGnify/ENA primary metagenome ERZ501485 (study PRJEB25962, sample SAMEA2042579) | human gut metagenome | biome: human gut; feature: human-associated habitat; material: faeces...
CGCTTTGCAAGCAAAATCCCACTAAACCCTATAGGTTGCGGATTTGAGGGTAAATATCATTGATGAAGTTATGGGGTAACCCAGTATCTTCTGTAATGAAGCTGAAATTATATCGGTTGAAAAAGTTATGTAAGTTTTCTCCAAATAAGTTCAATACTCCTCCTGTAAGTAGAAGAAGTGCTATAATGTGCGTTTTCATATTAGTAATTGTTTCCCAACAAATGTAAATAATAGTAAGATAGTTCCAAAACATTTGAGTGGAAATCTTGTATCTGAGAGTAATATAAGGAAAATGGCGGCTGGAGATTACAATGGAATTACAAAAGAATGTGATGAAGGCTTTTATGATATGTATGATAACAAAAAAGGCTCGCTATCTGCGAACCTTTGTGCTCTTCGTCTTGGACTTGAACCAAGGACCCTCTGATTAACAGTCAGATGCTCTAACCGACTGAGCTAACGAAGAAGGTTTTTCTCTCAAATGCGGTGCAAAGATAATAGGTTTTTCCGAAATATGCAATATCTTTGCAGAAAAATTTTAGATAAATGGATAAAATAATTGGAATGGGCAATGCATTGGTTGACGTTCTTGTTACTTTGCAAGATGATTCGCTACTAGATGAGATGAGTTTGCCCAAAGGAAGCATGCAACTTATAAATGAAGATAAGTTTTTGAAAATCAGTGGTAAATTCTCTGGTATGAAAACGCATAAAGCTACAGGGGGAAGTGCGGGAAATACAGTTTTGGCGTTAGCTAACCTAGGGGCACACCCGGGATTTATCGGAAAGATAGGCAACGATGATTTTGGGCAATATTTTAAGAAAAACGGTTTGAAGCAGGGAATTGACATGAAATTGCTCGCCGGTGATTTGCCTACAGGAGTGGCTTCTACTTTCATTTCACCGGATGGGGAACGTACTTTTGGAACTTATCTGGGAGCTGCTGCTACTATGAAAGCCGAAAATCTGACGTTGGATATGTTTAAGGGGTATGCATATCTATATATAGAAGGATACTTGGTACAGGATCATGAATTGATTCTTCGTGCTATGCAATTAGGAAAAGAGGCTGGATTGCAAATCTGCTTGGATATGGCCAGTTATAATATTGTGGAAGGGGACTTGGAATTCTTCGATATTTTGATAACTAAATACGTGGATATTGTTTTTGCTAATGAGGAAGAGGCAAAGGCTTATACAGGCAAGGATGCATGGGGGGCTATCAATGAAATTGCTTCTAAATGCAGTGTTGTAATAGTAAAACTAGGTGCCCAAGGTTCATGTATAAAGAAAGGTACGGAATGCATCAAACTAGAGGTACCTCCGGTAAAAAAAGTCGTGGATACCACTGGCGCGGGAGATTATTATGCAGCAGGTTTTCTGTATGGACTGACTTGTGGTTATTCTTTGGAGAAGTGTTCCATTATAGGTTCTATTTTAGCATCCAATGTGATACAAGTGGTGGGTACAACCTTATCAAAGAAAAAATGGGACGAAATAAAGTTAAATATAGAGGCCCTTCTACAGGCTTGAATAGAATAATGTATTAATTTGCGGTTCACAAATACATAAAGTGATGAAGTGGAATAGTAAGAAAATATTGTTAATGATTTGCGTGGGCCTGACAGGTAGCGCTTTGTTTAGTTTTAATAAAGGTGATGACCGTAATTTCCAGATAGCAAAAAACTTGGATATCTTCAATGCGATATTCAAGGAATTGGATATGTTTTATGTTGATACTATTGATCCTGAGAAAGTGATAAAATATGGTATTGATGCTATGTTGGCGCAGACCGACCCTTACACGGAGTATTATCCTGAAGAAGATAATACACTAAAGGAAATGACTAGCGGAAAGTTTGGCGGTATCGGATCGGTAATACGTTATTATACTCCCCGAAAGCGTGTGGCTATTATTGAACCTTCCGAAGGAAGCCCTGCTGCCGAAATAGGACTGAAAGCCGGTGATATCATCATGGAGATCAATGGAAAAGATATGGCCCAGGGAGACAGAATTCCCAATGATCTGACCTCGTATGTCAGTGATAATTTGCGTGGTGAGCCGGGAACAACTTGTGTGTTGAAAGTTGAGAGACCTACTTCTGATAGTACTTATGTGCCAATGGAATTTAAAATAACCCGTTCTACCATCCGTACGAATCCTGTACCTTATTATGGAATCGTAGGCAATAATGTGGGATATATCGTTATCAGTACTTTTGCTATAGAGAACTGTTCAAAAGATATAAAGAAGGCATTGATAGAATTGAAACAGCAAGGTGCTAAATCTATTGTTCTCGATTTGCGTGGCAATGGTGGCGGTTTGTTGGGGGAAGCAGTGAATGTAGTGAATTTCTTTGTACCGAAAGGGAAAGAGATTGTGGTAACAAAAGGTAAGATTAAACAAGCTGGTACCACTTATAAAACAATGAATGAACCGGTAGATACAGAGATTCCGCTGGCTGTGCTAGTGGACGGTTCTACAGCTTCGGCATCCGAGATTGTTTCAGGTTCCTTGCAGGACCTTGATCGGGCTATTGTGGTAGGAAGCCGTACGTATGGTAAAGGGTTGGTACAGGTACCTCGTGAATTGCCTTATAACAGTAGCATGAAAGTGACTACTGCAAAATATTATATTCCCAGCGGACGATGCATTCAAGCCATTGATTACGCTAAACGTAATGCCGACGGGTCGGTGGCTCGTACTCCGGACAGCCTGACCAATGTATTCCATACAGCAGCCGGACGTGAAGTGCGTGATGGTGGCGGTATTCGTCCGGATGTGGAGGTGAAAGTTGAAAATTTCCCAAACATTATGTTTTATCTGCTTAATGATGATATGATTTTTGATTATGCTACCCAATATTGTATCAAGCATTCTCAGGTAGGGGAAGTGAAAGACTTTACAATAACAGATGCTGACTATGTTGATTTTAAGAAGATGTTACATAAGCGTAAGTTTACTTATGACCGTCAAAGTGAGAAGATGCTGAAGAACTTGAAAGAAATAGCGGAGTTTGAAGGATATATGGATGGGGCAAAAGAGGAGTTTGCTGCTTTGGAAACGAAATTGACGCATAATTTGGATCATGAGCTGGACAGGTTCTCGAAAGAGATAAAAGATGCTATTGCTCAGGAGATTTTGAAACGTTATTATTTCCAACGTGGCGCGATATTGCAACGCTTGAAAGATGATCCTGATTTGAAAAAAGCTATTGAGACATTGAACAATCAGTCTGAATATAGTAAGATACTTTCTGTTATGAAATAATCAAATGAGGGGCGGATGTACGAATCTGCCCCTCATTATTGTATCATGATACCATTGATGATGCTTTATTTGAACCGGGAAGTATCTATTGGTTTATGCTGTTTTTCTTTATACCCTCCGAACTTGTAGGTAAAGGATAAAGTTATGTTGCGTGAATAGTTGTTGGTGTGCATGTCCATGTATTGTCCTTTATTACGTAGTGTCACATCTATGTTGCCTTCCATCGAATTGAACAGATCATTGGCCTTCACTTGGATACTTGCTTTTTGGTTGGCAAAGTTCCAACGTATTCCGGTATGGATGGCCCAGATATGATTTAAATCATAACTTCCCTGGATAGATGGGCTCAAATAAAGTCCGGTCAGTTCCATGCGAATATCCGGTTTGGTAGAAAGTATTATATTATTTTGTAACATGGCGAGTCCGATCCACTTGCTGTGGTTGAAGGAAAGATCGAAGAATTTGTTACATTTTGCTTGACAGTATTCAGCTTGCAGTGTGACGTGACTGTCCAACCAATGTCCGATTTTGAAGGGAATGATAGTCGTGGCTGAGAAACTTTGCTGATAATCCCAGTTTAAGGTTTTGTAAATCAAAGCCAGGCGTTCTGTGCTTTGATAGGCTAGTTGCTGAAATAAATCGGGTTGATAATCATAAGCCAGGCTGAAGATATACTTGTTCTTTAAAATATAATTCAGATTTGCGGAATAATCGGTGGATGGCTTTAACATTGGATTGCCTTGTACTTCTTCATAACCACTTATATAGCCGGTACTTTCGCTCAGATCCCAGTAGCTGGGATAGGTCTTATCTGATGTGAATGAAAGTTGTAGAATATGTGCTGGGGTCATTACGTATGTTAATTCAGTTGTAGGATAAGCCGCCCATGCATGATAACGGGCCGTTTTGTAATATTCTCCGGTTATGGACGCGCTGAAAGACAAATGTTCTCCCATGTTTTTGCTGAATCCGACGTAGAAGTCATATGTATATTCATTATAACGATTGTTTGTATTGAGTTCGCTCATGTCTGTTCCGTTTTGGGTATGATAGAACTGAGTATTATGGTCACTGGCATAAGTTAAAGAGGTGCCATAGTTTAAGGTCCACTCTCGTGGTAGTGTGTGTGACTGGTCTACGTATATTTTCCAGCGGTCTATTGTTTGTCCGCTAGTCGTGTGAAATTCGCTTGTTTGGTTCTTGTTGTCTTTGTTGGTGAATTGCTGATGACTTTCGGAATGGTAGGAGGTATAGTTTATTCCAGCTTTCATACCGAAGCTAGAGAGATAATCTAAAGCGATATTGTGCATTCGAGTCTCCTTTTTTGTCCGGTTGTCTGCGGTTGTGATGTTCCCGTCGGAATATGAATGATTATCGTTGTTAGGGTTGAAGACACCAGTATAGGCTAGATTGATATGAGCATTATCATTGAATTTATATTCAGCGCCTGTTCGTACATAATGTGTTATTCCTTTCCTGTCAATATCATTGTGTTGACAGATATCATATATATTATTTTTTAGGGTGTGATGTGAGTACGTATCTGTTGTTTGTCTGTTTTGTTCATAATGGGTATTATATAGCAAGTCTATATTCCATTTAGGAGTGGTGTAAAGCAGGCTGATTCCTCCTTGTGTGCCACTTCTGTAATTGTATAGATATCCGGCGTTAACTTCTCCTTGCAACCCACTTTCTTCAGGACGGTAACCTTTCAAAAGTAAGTTGATGGCAGCACCTCTTACATGATATTGCGGCGGTGTGCTATACATAATTTCTGCCTTTTCTACACGTGAAGCCGGAGTGTTTTTTAATAAAATGGTCAACTGTTCGTGACTCATTGTTGTGGGCCTTCCGTTTAAAATAATGCTCAGATTGTGTGTGCCTGCTAATGAAAGGTTGCCGTTTATTTCCTGTACACCGGGTAATTGCTGAAGGATTTCATAGGCATTGCTCACGATCTTATGTGTGGTGAGCTGTGACAGATCATAGGATAATTTTCCTCCTTCCACTTTTACAAGAGGGCGTTCCCCTTTGACGATAACTTCGTCCAAAGCATAATCTTTACTTTTCAGGGTAATCGTGCCTGCGTCTTCTCCTGTAGTTGTCAATAAGAGGGTTTCGTACATGATGTGTTGGAAAATCAGCCGATAAGATGCTGGTTGCCGGTTGAACCTGAAGTAACCGGTGGTATCTGTGATTACGGCGTCCACAAAAGTAGAATCAATGGTTTGTAGGATGACGGTTGCACCGTCAATGGCTTGTGCATGGATGTTTGTAACCTTTCCGGTAATGGTTTGTGCAGTGGTTGTTCCTATAACCCAAAATAAAAATAGCGATGTGATGATAAAATTTTGCTTTTTCATATCTATTTGTTTTTAATATTTTCTTTAACTTTGACGAAACAAAAGTAGGGAGACTTTTTTCCTTACGTGGTTAATGGTAGGTTAACACAATGTTAAAATATTAAAATTCTTTTATTGCTTGATAACTTTCTAATTTTCTTGATTTTAACTAATTTAAAAATTGAGCAATACGACTAATATAACATGCAATTTGCATACATATAATGTATTTAAAAGAAAATAGAAACAAATATTTGTATTTTAGAATTTCAACGGTCTGATATAACCGAATCAGATTATTACGTGTAGAAATTACATGCACTTCTGAAAAAATCAGACGGTAAAGGAACAAAACGTAGATAAGCCAGCAGATTTCCTCGCATTGAAGGCGAGTTCTTTTAGGCACGGAAGTATTGGAATTCCATGCCTAAAAGAATGTATCAGAGAATTTCAGTACACGCTTCCGGCAGTCCCGTATGGGGGCGTGGCAGGAAGCAGGCTTTAGGCGTCAATAGAAAATAAGCTCCGGATATTGATGTCCCATTATATGGTTCGGCTCTTTGTATTTATCCAGATCATACTCTCCCCATTCTTCGCACTGGAAATCGGCTGGTTTGTTACGGAGGCGAATTGTCTTGTGCTTTCCTGCGTTCAACTCATTCAGATTCGAAGCGGCATACACGTCCAGCTTGTCGAAGGTGCAGTTTTGGCAATTAATCTTTAATAAGGCACCGTTCGTGCTCATATTGAGGGACGTCAACGGATTGTCACCGCAAAATAAATCTTGCAGCTGCCTGCAAGGAGTCACATCCAATGTTTTCAGGTTGCATAGATCGCAAGCTAGTTCCCTCAGATTAGGGCATTCGCGCAAGTCGAGCGAAGGAACTCCACTATTGCTGCAAGCCAGCTTTTGCAAAGCGTTGCAGCCTTTCAAGACGTAGGATGTGGACGTTCCTGTACTTAGGCATAAAATTTCTTCCAATGCAGGGCAATCGACAGCTTCGAATACCTTCAAAGCATCAGGTGTTCCGCCTCCGATGCTTTCGCCTAGCCAGATTTTCACTAATTTGGGGTTGTGGCGCGCATAGAAAGTTTCCATCTTCTTGTTCCAGGGACAATTCACATATTCCAGTTCCTGCAAGCCTGATATATCCAGACTTGTCAGGTCACTTTCGGTACACCAAAGCACTCGAAGCTTGGGGCAAGGGGACAAATCAAGCGTTGTAATCGGATTCCGATCACACTGAAGATTTGTCAGATTCGAGAGTCCGGATAAATCCAGGGCAGTCAGCTGCACATTATCGCAGTTTAGACCCTCTAGTTTCGACAAATGGGAAAGGACCAACCCACCCAACGGATTGTCACTGCAAATCAGCAAGCGCAGGAGTGCGTTCTTGCTTAGATCTAATTTTGTCAATTGATTTTGATATACACGCAGATAGGTTAAGTTCGGATAGGAGCTTAGATCCAAGTCTGTCAATAGATTCTGGCTTACATCCAAGCTATACAGTGCTTGGCAATCTTTGGCAACAAATTTCTCTACTGATGAATAAGCAAAGCTGACCGTATGCAGCTTGGGGCATTTCTGAAAATTCACCTCTTTGATCTGATTGTATGCCGATGTATTTCCACCGTACTTCTGGTTGCCACAAAGAATCTTCTTCAACTCTTGGAAGTCGGAAAGTTCGAAAACGCCGTTCAGCTTGTTCTCTGCCAGCTCAATGGTGGTTACCTTCCCTTTGCTGTCCGTGGTGATGCCATACCATTCGGATAGCGGCTTGTCCGAACACCAGTTGGTGTTCACTGCCCAGTGGTCACCGTCGGTGGCTTGGTAAAGGGCAATCAAGGCATCCCTCTCTGTTCTTTCAGTCCCCTTGAGCGTCACTACCGGCTCTGCCGGGATGACTGTTTTAAAGATAGGGGCCTTCAAGGTAGGACGGACATAATACGTCTTCTTCGGGTCGGTTTCGGTAAAGGTAGTGCTTATGTGGGTGGATTTCTCTGTTCCCGATCCGTGTTCCTTGCTTTCCACCTCGCCTTTGTCGTGGTCCGCCACAATCTTATTCGAGTCGTCCGTCAGCCGAAGCCCGAATTCATAGGGGAACAGCGTCAGCCGGCTGGCCGTGTATGCCACGTAGATCTCGTCCTTGAGGCGGAAAGGCTCCGACGGCTCGAAGTCGGGGAACAGGAAGAACTCCATCTTCGAGAAGGGGTTTGCGTCGAACAGCTTCTGGCTGAACGGCACTATCGACGCGCCGGAACCGTCTTCTGCTTTATACAGAGGAACCTCCGCCGACAGGCTTCCGTTCACATTGAGGGGTGTGAAGGCAAGCGAGCAATCCTTCAGTTTGGAGTAGATGAGGTCTGTGCCGTCCTTGTCTTCGTAGATGATGTTGCCCTCGATGACAGGGCCCGCTTTCAGCTCGACTCCGCAATTGGCCTTTTCTATATTGAAAAGCCGGACTTCGACCTTTGCCGACATGCCTGTCGAATATGTCCCCTTCAGCTTCACGGAGGTGGGCCTGAAGGGGTCTTCCCTGATGTTCTGGTGTGTCGGCCCTACCAGTACCGACTTCCCGTCCTTATATACATATTTTATCTCCCACTTGTCCTTGTGACGCGCTTCGGCGGCAAAGTCCACCTCTCCGTTGATCTCGGTGAACAGTTTGCCTATGAGGTAGGGCGTCATGACCAAAGAAACAGCTTGGCCCACCCCTCCGGCCAGGATAGAGGGCTTGATGGGGATCTTCCACAAGTCTTTGGAATAGGTTGAGGGCTCTTCTCCCAGGCTGCCCTTGAGAGTCGCGTCCAGTCCGGATTCGGTTTTCAGGAAAAAGCCGAATTCGATGTGGGGGCTTTTCCCCTTCGCCTTGTCCATGTCCATGAAGCAGTGAAGCTTCATGGCGAGGCCTACCCCGTAGAGCACCCTGCCGTCGAGGCTGGCGGAGAAGTCGCCCACTTTCCATCCCTCGATGTGGTTCAGTCGCTTCCCGAGCGGGATGTCGAAGCGGGCCTGGAGTCCCGTGTAGCCCTCGGCGTCCTTGTGGGGGGTGATGGTTCTGGATTGCGCCAGGGCGGTGTCGTCCAGTTCTATGTCCAGGGTGTCGTTGACGTAGAGCTTGTCGAAGGTTTCCTCCAGGGAGGCAGGCTCCGTCTCTATGTCATATCCGGTCGCCGTCTTCTCCACCTTGCTCACTTTGCCCAAGAATCCCAATGGGAATTTGTCGGAAATGCCTCCATACAGCAAGACGCGTCCCACTTCCGGCAATTCGGATGCTTGGACCCCGGCGTTCAGGGAAAGCGTACTCCCCTCCACAGGATTGTCTACATACTTGTCCAGTCCGTCTTTAAGCAAAAGAGTGTTTGGGCTGACCACGATGTCCGCGCCTTGGGGGGCATTCGGATCTGTTCCAGGCTCTTCCTGCGGTGGAACCTCGGGGATTTCTTCTTCGGGCGAATCCGAAGAACAGGCATTTAGGTTGATCATCAACACCAATGCCAGCAGATACATGAAATGTTTGATTTTCATAAGATAAGTATTTTAATAGATATAAGAAAATCTTATCAAACAGATTATAAAATTAATAGATTTGCATTTACAACTATCGACAAAAAACTGGCGTTTTATAATCCCAGTATTTTACACAATAAGACAAGAAAAAAAAAATTCCAGGCATGGCTAAATCCCAATTAGATTTTGCGAAATTCTGTGAGTTCATAATCTTCGTAAGAAATTCCGTTTTCTGTGTATTTATCCGTTGTTTCGATTATTAATTGAGAGTCTGTTAATGTTTTTACTTTTATCGATTCTGATTCGTTGTTGTCGGTTATTGTAATTATTCCATTACTATAACTCCATTTACCTTCATCGAACCAATCCCATTTGTCTGTATGGTATTCAGCACTCTTACATGTTCCATCTTCTTTGAAAACCAATTTAAAACCAACCAAATCATTACCTTCATCTTTGCCTTCATCTACGATCTCTCCGTTTTCCTTATACTGATAAGTGCAAGATATTCTTTCCCAAGTACCTATTAAGGCGGATGAAGATTCGGGGTCTTTTTCGTCATCATCGGAACATGCACTAAAGCCGAAAGTCATAATAGACATTAATCCCAACAAAAATAAAAAATAAGTTTTTTTCATAATACAACTAATTTTTAAGTACACCTTTCAGCTCCTCAAGGTTTTCTATTAAACACGAAGCGTGGAACTGCAATGCCACGTTCTGGTTGGAGGTCCTAGGAAAACCTTGTACACGGATATGGTTATAGCAGCCCACGCTATATGCGTGAGAACCACTATGCTATCCTTGTGTACAATTGCGAATTTCCTAGGTTCCCAACCACAAGATAAGCATAACGCTTCTTCAAATTCTAAAATGTCTTGAAGGGAGTTTCCTCTCTTCAAATGCAAAAATATGAAAAATGCAGGAAGCGCAATAATATTTCCTGCATTTTTTATGTTGGCACATAAGTATTTATAATCATTACAGTTTGAATCCCTTGTTTTTCCGTTGCGGTTGCTGTATCGTTGGTCGTATCCGTCGGAGCAGCCTCTCGAACTGCTCCCTGAACCAGTCGAGGATGTTCTTCCCGTTGATGCGCAGGACAAAGCGTTTCCCTCTCTCTCCCTGCTCTATTCCCATCTGCGCAGTGGCACCTGTCACGGAGAGGGCTCTCTTGTGTTCCTCGGAGTAGAGGTTCCCGCTGTACTCCAACGGCTGGAACGTGAAAAGCCGGTCCGTCTGCTCGGGCGTGAAGCCTGCCGAATGGCAGTACCTCTCCATGCGCATCGCGTCGGCGAAAAGAGGGAACCAGCCGCACGCACGCTCCGTCCATTTTTGCAGATATGCCGTCCGCTCCTTTTCCCTTTCCAGTTTTTGGATGTAGTCGGTCTGCACCGTGGCAAGTTCCCTGCCGTACTGTGCCCGCTGCCGTTGCAGACTGGCCTGCAAGTCCTCTATGCTCTCTTCACGGGCGGCTATTTCGTTTTGCAAGCTGCGGTTGTCCGCCTCCAGTTCCTTGATTTTCCCACTGCCCAAAAGAGAACCCACCTTCGCCATGATGGCGGTCTTTGCCTTCACCTTAACCGCCTCCAGCTTTTGCGTGTTGATTTCCTTTCTGGCCGTTTCCAGCCGTTTCTCCGCCTCTTCCTGCTCGGCTTGGAGTTGTCGCACGTTCTCTTCCAGTTCGTCCGTCTGCCGCCTCAAATCGCGGTAATACTGGGCGGTGGAGACATGCCGGGCTTCCGAACCTCTTACCCCGCGTTGCAGGCCGTATTTCACCATGACTCTGGCATAGTCGTCGTGATAGGCAATCAGTCTGGTGCGGTTCAACACGTCGTCGGCACACAGCCGGACGGCATTCGCCTTCTTGCGATAGGTTCGCCCTCCCTCCTTCGGCTTCTTCTGTCCCGCCTTCCTGCGCTCTCCCGTCACTATTGGTACAAGTGTGGCATGTATGTGCGGCGTGTGCTCGTCCATGTGCAGCACCGCCGAGACCACGTTCTCCCGCCCGAAGGTCCTGTACAGCCAGTCCATGCTGTCCCGGCACCAGTCGTCCAGTCTTCCGGCTTTCTCTATTTCCATCATGTCCTCATGTGTCCCCGAGAGCATGACACGGATGGCGCGTACCTGGTCGTGGGTGATTTTCCTTCTGATGCCTGCACTGCTGATGCGGGCGGCAATCGCGTCGTCACGCTCCCTGATGCCTTCGGGCATCCGGACGAGCTCGCGGTTCAGGTGCGTGCGCATGGGGTCGACGTTCGGTGCTATCACCCTGCGCTCGATATGGTCGGACATCCGGCTGTCGGATGCCCCCTTCGCTTTTCTGAAATCGAGTGAGAAATATCCCATTGTAAAGTCTTTTTAGGTTTGACAATTCCGCCTGCCGTGCGGATATGCCTCACGGCGAACGGGGTGTGCAGAGGGGCCGGCCCCTCGCCTCAATAGGGCGTTTTTAGCTGCGCTTGCGCTGCGTGAAGAAAACGCCCTATTGAGCTATGGCTTTTCACTGTGCAAAAAGCCTGCGGGATGCGTGCGGTTACATTCCGATGCCCTTCCCCTTTTTCTTGTCCGGCTGCTGCACCCACTGTACTTGCTTTGCCTGCCGTACCGGGTTCGCCTGCTGTGACAACTTTTTTCCGTTCAGGTAGTCGTTCAGGTCCTTGTACCCGCTGTACACATGTGACGCGTCGCGGACACGCAAACCGTACTCTCTTTGGATTTCGCGCAGGGCTTCCAGCCCGGCGCGGTCGTTGTCAAGGAAGCAGTGTATCCGCTCATAATCCCCCAGCGGCCGCAGGGCTTTGGAAAGGTTGGAAACCGAGTTCAGCACGATACAGTCCTGTCCGTCAAGGGCGGGGCGGTCGGGATGCCTCTCCTGCCGCAGCGTGAGGAAGGATAGGTAGTCCATGAAACCTTCGAAGAGGCAGCAGGTTTCCCCCGGTTCCGTTTGCCGTATGTGGGTGATGTCTTTCGGGGCTATGCAGCCCTTGAAGAACTTGTTGCGTATCTCGTAGCCTCCCGAACGGTTGGGAAAACCAACGGCAAAGTAGGGTTTGCCGTCGGTCAGATAGTGCACCTCCCTGCATTCTCTTTTTGCCAGTTCCGTATTTATCCCCCTTTCCCGCAGATAGGAGAATAAGGCGGGGGAAGAAAGCGGCATTACTTCCAACTGCCGGAAGCTTGGTTGTGATAATGTCTGCCCGCCAAAAGAGAAGGAGAGGGGGCGCACGTGCGGTGCCTGCCTTGCTATCATTTCCAGAAGGTAGGGCACATGGTCGGATGCGTAGAGTTCCGCCGCCAGTGCGATGATGTTGCCGCCTTTCCCGGTGGCAAAGTCATACCAGAGGTTTTTCCCGGTGTTCACCTTGAACGAGGCCTCGGTTTCCTCCCTCAGCGGTGACTTGTACCATAGGTTGCCGCCCTGCCGTCTTACGGGTGAGTACCCCAGACTGTGCAGGTATTCGGCTATGCTGATTTGTTTCGCTGTCTGAATGTCCATACGTTCGAGTGTTTGAATGAATGACTGTTTTTGTTTTTTCGCCCGCACCTTCTTATATAAGGTACGGCATATACATGGCTTCACTTAAATGCTCGTATATATAGGATACGGATATTAAGTGAAGCGGTTGCGTGATGTCCGCGTACCGCTTCGCTTTTCCCTTATATATAGGCACCGTGAATAAAGTGAAGCGTTTTTCCGCAGCCGGTTTAATAATGGAAATCGGGCATGAAGGTGTATTTCCTGCCGTTCTCCTGCACTATCATCCGCTTGTTGCGCAGCGTGGTGATGAGTGATACCGCCTTGTGGTGGTTCAACTTCACGCCGACGGCGGCATAGGCATTTATCAGCGCGTCCTCCAGCTCCTTGTAGCCGTATTCGCTTTTCAGTGCGAATGCCGCCTCCAGCGCGATGCGGTGCTGCTGCTCCGTAATGTGCCTGTACGCGTCAAACGGCTCCTGCTGCGGTCTTCCGGCCTTCCTCTCCTGCGGGGCATAGTTCTCCACCAGTTCGGGAAGTGCCCTGTCATTGATGCGGAAGGCGAACGGCTCGAAGTCCATCGCCCGGATGTGCATGGCCGACACCCGGCTGATGTCGCAGTCGTTCTTGTCCTTCTCCACGAGCAGGACGGTTTCCGCTTTGTTGTTCAGTTCCGTACCGATATGTCCTCTTGCATTCTCGTCGCCCTTGTTCTGGTGCAGTATCGTGTGGATGTGTATCTGGCGGTCGTCCGTCCACTGCATCAGCTTGGAGATGATGCGTGTGGATTCGCCGGGGCTGTTGATGTCGTACACCATGTCGCGGATGCCGTCTATCACGACAAGCCCCAGTTCCGGGGTGTTGTAGATGGCCTGCTCCACAGCCGCGATGCGTTCTTTCGGGGTGTACTTGCGAAGGGCGAGAAATTCGAGGTGCTCGCTGTCCCGGTCGGTCGGCAGTCCCGCCATGCGCAGGATGCGTTCCATCACCTTGAGACAATGATAGGGGCTTTGCTCGGTATCGACATAGAGGATTTTCCGCTTGTCCTTGGGCAGTTCCGCCGAATACAGCAGTACCGTGCCGTTCTTCAGCGCCGCCGCGACGATGGCGGAGACATTGAACGTCTTCTTGCTTTTCGCCTTGCCGATGGACGCGCTGAAATTGCCCAGTGTGCCGACGACAGTTCCGTTCGCCTTCAGTATCTCGGGAGCCTTCTCACATTTCATGCCGATGCTCAGCCGTGAGGCCTGCCAGATGATGATGGCGTTCTCACGGGTCACTTCTTCCATGCGCTCGTTACTTTCCATGGCTGCGGAGTTTTCGGTTTGCGCTTCTGGCGATGGCGAGTGCCGCCTCGCCCTTGTCGTTCACACGTCTTGCGAGGCTTTCGGCCCATACGAGCAGCTCCCTGCGGGAGAACAGCAGTTTGTTCCCGTACTTGCGGAACGGCACGTCCCCCTTGGCGGTCAGCTTGTAGAGGCGGGCCTTCGAAATCAGGAACCCGTGCTGTTCGAGTACCCCCACAGCCGCATCCGGCGTGAGATTGTCGGGTTCGTCCTTCGGCAGGGTGAGCCCTGCCAGTGTCTGCGAGACGCTCTCGCTCACGATTGCCCGGAGTTCCTCGGGCGTGGTAAGAATGATCTGGTTCATTTTCTTCCTTTCTTTTTGGGTGTTTGTACTATGGCTGTCGTCACAGCCGTTCCAACCGGTTGTGGCGCAAAGGAAGAATAAAGGAAAGCGAATATCGAACCGCAAATAACTTAACACGGATATGACTTTTATGGACGTTTCATGACTTTTGGTGACACTGCGTGGGGCGGGTAAAAAGGGAAACGGTGCCATAGGCGGATATAATCCTCCAATGGCACCGTTTTGCACACATATGTCAAGTGATTCGGAATGTACTATTATTTCACACCCTTTAACTTTCCGAGTTGGGAAATGACTTCTTCTATTACGAAATATTTCTCTCCCGGTATCCCGATGTCGGAGCGCGATATGAAGCCCAGCTCCTCCCACCGGGCTATGGTCTGGCGGCTCACGCCCGCCATCTTTGCCAGTACGCTCTGGCCTATCATCTCCCTGCCGAGGATGACGGGGTATTTGTACTTGCGGGTGGCGTGGCTGAATCTTATGCGTTCGATGACCGCCTCCACATTGTTTATGGTGGGCCGTACCCGCTCCTGTACGCGTATCACGGCCTCCGTTATCTCATATCCGGCAAGCCCGGGATGTCCGGAAAGCTCCTCCCATATGGCACCGAAACATTTGAGGTGCCGTATCTTTATCTCTCTGGTCTTCTTTCTTGGCATGGTCAGTCGAATTTGGTAAGTAACTGCGCGTTCCTCATCCGTTCGTCCCGCTCGAAACTGGCAAGGTAGTTCTCCGTTATGGCAAGGTTGGAGTGCCCCAGACTTTCGGATATGTAGGAGATGTTCGTCCCGCTGCGCTTGAGCACGGTGGCGAACGAGTGCCGGGCCGAATACGTGGTCACGGGGGGCAGACCCACCGCCTCGGCTATCCTGCCCAATACCTTGTTGCATTTCTGTATGACCGTATCGACAAGGTGCTTGGTGGCGAAGCCGTCCTCCTTCCCCGTGGCGAACTTGAAGATGAGCGTGCCGGGGTTTCCGTCGTCGGGGTTGCCCCAGCGGTCCATGATTTTCCGCATCTCGGGGGTGAGCACCGCACGTATGGTACGCACTTGCTTGGAAGTATTCATCGTCTTTGCCCTGACAAAACAGATTTCACCTCCCACTATGTTTCCGTAAGTAAGATAGAGCATGTCCCGGAAGTTGATGCCGTTGCAGAGGTAGGAGAAGAACCACATGTCCCGGTAAAGCTCGGTTTCCTCCCTCCCGTCGGTATAGGTGACGAGCCTCTTTATCTGTTCCAGCGTGAGTGCCAGCTTCCTGCCCTCGGCTGAGGGTATCTCGAACCTGTTCCTGCCGAACGGGAAGTGCGCCTCCTTTATTATGCCGTCCGCCTTTGCCCGGTTCATTATCGCCTTGAGCATCTTAAAATAGACGCTGAGCGTGGACTTGCTTTTCTTTTGGCCCGTCCAGAATCTTCCGCAGCGGTTCAGCCAGTCCACCGTGACGGCAGAAAACGGAATGTCTTTCCCTGCAAACTCCTCCACCGCCGTCAGCAGTGCATGATAGCTGCGGTACGTACCCGCCTGCCCGTTACGTTTCAACTCTTCCGTCTTCGCCTTTATCGCGGCGTTCACCGTCGCGGTGGAGCATCTGCCCAGCCGGACACTCAAAAGGTCAAACGCGAAATCGCCACGTTCGGCGAGTGCCTCCACCTGCCCCTTGATGATTGAGAAGCTGTTCTCTATGTTCGAGCGTGCCTCCGTGAGCCTGCGGCTCTTGCTTTCCGCAAGGTTCGCCCAATCCTCCTTTGACAGCTCCTGCCCCGTGGAATAGTATTTCTGCCTGCGGTTGTGTATGACTTGTATCTTCACGGGGAACAAGCCGCTTTTCTTCGCCCTGCGTGCGTCCAGTACCGACAGCACCGAAATTCCGTCCTTTGAATACTTGTACATAATCTGCCGTTTTTGATGGTTCTTTACTTGGTCTGTATGCAAATATACGTGCATACGATTTGCATACAAAAATAGAGATTATCGGAAAACGATGCAAATTATTTGGAGAGAAAATTTGCTAAAATACGCTATAATACAGTAATTTGCGTATGTAGGTAAAATGGTGGAAAATAAATAAAAATGGGCTTATTTTAACTTTATGTTAACAAAGTATGGATAGGATATAAGTGTATGACAATCAAACATATTCGTTGGGTAGCTTGTATCGGACTGTTGGCAATCATCTGTTTGCAGTACGTTTGGCTTGTAAATACCTATAAGCTAACTAAGGAAAGTATACAGTTCAGAAGCAATGAAGTATTTAGAGATGCAACGATGCGTGAGGTGTTTTATCGCATGGAAGTATATCAAGATTCTTTGCAAAAGAAGTATAAGGACAAAGATACTTCCATTATGGTTAGAATAAATCTGGATGAAGATTATGATTTTTTTGAGGATGGCAGAGGTGATAAAAATGTGAACCAATGGTTGATGTCCAATATGCAGGTTTCCATGCAAGAGATTGTCAAGAGGGATTATAAATTGTCTGTTTCTTTGTCAAGTTTAGATTCTATTTATCGGACAGGCCTTGCTGCCGAAGGATTGGATGCAGAAGTAATAACTTGTGTGACAGATTCGCTGGGGAATATTCTTAGAAGTTCCCGTTCCATACAGGTAGGGGATTATGGCTTGTTGAAAACCGGATTACAACCTATCAATTATAAATGTACGGAGAATCTTCAGGCTTTTATTGTTAATCCTTATTGGGTTATTTTCCAGCAGATGACCTTGCTCCTCATTGCTACTGTCTTGATGATGGCAATGATCGTCTATTGTCTTGTTTATCAGATTCGTATTATTGCTCATCAGAATAAAATAGCTAGGATGCGTGAGGATTTCTCATACGCCATGATTCATGAGATGAAGACTCCTCTTGCCTGTATTTTGATGGGGACCCGAATGTTGAAATCAGGAAAGTTGGATATTTTTCCGGATAAACGCGAGAAGCATTTTCAGATATTGGAGGACGAGAGTGAACATTTATTGTCACTGACTAACAAAGTGCTGACGCTGTCAAAATTGGAAAATGCTCAATTGAGGCTTTGGAAAAAGGAGATACAACTCCGTCCGATGTTAGAGGATCTTATTGAGAAATATACTGCTAAGGCAGATAAACCAGTACATTTCTCTCTTCATTTGGAATCGGAATGGGTATATGCTGATGAAGAATTCTTGAAAGAAACTATCGGTAATTTGGTAGACAATTCTATAAAATATTCAGGTGAAGAGGTGGACATACAGATTTCATCCTTGCGTCAGGACTATAACTTTTATTTGATAAAGGTAAGAGATAACGGCATAGGTATTCCGTTGAAGGACCAGAGTCGTATTTTCGAGAAGTACGAGCGTGCTTCGGCTGCCGACCGCAGCCGTAAAGGCGGTGCGTCAGGCTTCGGATTGGGTTTGAATTATGTTTTCCGCGTGGCTGAAGCGCATGGTGGAAAAGTGTGTGTAGAAAGCATTGAAGGGGAGTATAGTGAATTTTTTCTTTTTTTGCCGAGTGGGGAGAAGAAATAAATATTTTTTAAGGAGGAAGATGATATGATAAAACTGTTGTTGGTGGAAGATGATGCCAATCTTTGTTATATTATTCGTGGTGGATTGGAGGATATGATAGGTGGATACGAGGTGATGACCGCTTCTAATGGCGAAGAAGGGTTGAAGATATGGAAGGAGCAACATCTTGATATCATTATTTCAGACATTGAGATGCCTGTTATGGATGGTTATGAAATGGTACGTCGTATTCGGGAAACGGATGGATTTATTCCCATTGTTTTTACCTCGGGCAGGGTTTCGCCTAAAGATGTGGTGAAAGGTTATGAATTGGGGGTGAATAATTATATTAAGAAACCTTTTTTGGCGGAAGAACTGGATGCGCATATTGGTGCTTTGTTGAAAATGAAGCGGGGAATGGGAGCCGCTAATGAAAGTGAGATTTATCGGATTGGTGAAAATTATACATTTGATGCTGTTCATGCAGTATTAAAGCATTCGTCGTGTGTACAAAAGACAATGACGGAACGCGAAGCGAAATTGCTTCAGATGCTTTGTAAAAAGAAAAATGAACTAGTGAGGCGGGATATTATTCTTTCAAGACTATGGGATACGGAGGATGATTTTTTTGCATCACGTAGTCTCGATGTTTTTGTTACTCGACTTAGAAAATTGTTTGCTGATGATGAACGGATACAGATAAAGACTGTGAAAGGAGTGGGTTTATGTCTTTCGGACAAAGGATGAATATGTGTAATATAACATTTATTGTAAGTTCTTTTGGCATTTTCCGGATACTAAACGTTTTTAAGCAACTCGAAAAGATGTGCATTGGTGAAACGACCGTTCTTGAAAATGGATTTTGTCATTATCCCGACTTTGTTGAAGCCGGCCTTTTCTAATACTCGCATGGAAGGAAGGTTGTGTTCAAAGACAAGTGCGAATATACGTATTGTATTCGTATAAGTGAAGTAATGGTAGATGGCTTCTTGTAATGCGTCGGTTACAATACCTTGGTTCCAATATTTTTCTCCGATAACGTACCCTACTTCGGCATTGAAGCATTCCACATCTGTGCCTGGTGTAAATCCGATATTGCCTACGGCTTTTCCATTAACTTCAATACAAAAATCATGAATGCCTTCTTTTTTCTGGATGAGGTCAATAAAGGTTTCCGCATGCTCTAGCCTGTAAGGGTGGGGGAATACGTTGCGGCAATTGTCCCAAATCTTTTTGTTATTCAGTTCTTGAACTAATGAATGAGCGTCTTCTGTTTGCCAAGTACGTAGTGTGTACTTGTTCTTTTGTACAAACACAGCATGATAGCGTTTCATGGGGGTACTGCAGAGCCCATGGTAATTTTGTTTTTCTCCTACGACAGCAAATCCCAGACTCCGGTAGAAAGGAATAGCATAAGTAGAAGAATTAACCGTTGTTTCAATGGAAGGATGGAGGGTGGAGGCGTAGTGGAAAAGTTTTTTTCCTAATCCGTGCCTGTGATATTCTGGCTTGATAAAAAATAGGGAGATATGTTTACCATTACTTTTTATACCTAAAATGCCTGTTAGAGCTTCATTGTCAAAACTACCATAAAATATGATTTCGTTTATACATTTTTTGTTATAAATAAAGCTTTTGAAAAATTCCAATCCCTCATTGTTGAAATCTTCTTTGCCGGTGATGGTGAAAACTTGCCAAGATAGTTCGATGGCTTTTGGGTATTCATCTTTTGTGAGTTGTCGTATGTTATTCATGGTATGCCATATTGTAGATTAGTGTAAAAATAGGTAGAGCAGGTATGTTTTTAGTAAGGTGAAGAAGGATAAAGGTGCATTTAAAAACGACTTTATCCTTCTTTGGCTATTAACTAGAAATTATAGGCTACGCCAAGATTGAATACGGCTTGGCCTAGGTCGCTGATTAATTGGTATTTAATATCAAAGTTTAAACTCCAGCTTTTGTCTAAGTCAAACTCCATACCTGCTCCTAAATTAACTCCAAATTTTCCATCACTTCCACTGACATCGTAATCGCCTGCTTTCCCTAAATCCAAATGCCAGTTAGTGTATGTAAATCCTGCTAATGGATATAGACTAATATTGCTTGCTATGGGAAAAAGGTAGTGGATATTTGCGTTGATGTCAAACATGCTAAGTCCATCATTTTTAAAGAAGTAATTCATAGACGGCTCTATTCTGATTTGATCAGTAATATTATATTGATATTTCAGACCAATACCAACGCTCTCTATTTCAGTTCCATAACTTAGATTTCCACCAATAGCTTGTTTCCCTTGTTGTGCAAAAACAGAACCACAACCTAAAAGTGCCATGTATGCGGCAATAATAATTTTTTTCATAATCACTCATTTTAAATGAATACTAACTTTTCTTTATATGTAGAATTATTTTTCTTCCTCCTTAAACCAGGAAGCATACATTAAATATCCATTGGCTATTTTCTGATTGAGTTCTTTGCTTTGTGCCTCGGGAATCTTTTTGATAAATTTGGCTGGAACTCCTGCCCATAGGCTTCCAGGTTCGATGACGGTGTTACTGAGTACCAGCGCTCCGGCAGCTACAATAGCTCCTTCACCTACGACCGCATGGTCTAGTATGGTAGAGCCCATTCCAATTAGAGCGCCGTCTTTTATAGTCGCACCATGTATGGTTACATTATGTCCTACAGAAACATCATTCCCGATTTCGACAACTGATTTTTGATATAATGTATGTACTACACTGCCGTCCTGGATATTTACGCGGTTACCTATGCGGATAGCATTAACATCGCCGCGTAATACGGCGTTAAACCAAATGCTGCAATCTTTTCCAATTACAACATCGCCAATAATAGTGGCATTATCGGCTAAATAACAGTTCTCGCCGATTTTTGGAGTGAATCCTCTCACTGATTTTATAAGTGCCATAATTAATTTCTACCGTTTTAAAGGAGATGTTACTTCTTTTAACCACTCGCGTTCCTCGTTGTTCAATTCCGGATTCAAACAATTGTAAACTTTTTCATGATATTGGTTGAACCATGTTATTTCTTCATCGCTCAGCATATCTGTCAGGATGGCTTCTTTGTCAATAGGGCAGAGGGTAAGTGGCTCGAATTTGTAGTAAGTGCCGAATTCTGTCTCTTGTGACGGAACAATTAACATGGTATTTTCCGTACGTACTCCATGGCGTCCGGTTTTATATATACCGGGCTCGTTGGTTACTGTCATGCCTGGAACAAGTAAGGCCGGCATGTGGTTCATGCGGAATTGGTGAGGACCTTCGTGTACATTCAGAAAACAACCTACACCGTGGCCTGTTCCATGCAGGTAATTGATTCCGGATTTCCACATAGGGAGGCGAGCCAGCGCATCTAGTTGTGTTCCGCAAGTTCCATGTGGAAATTGAGCCATTGAGAGTTGGATAAATCCTTTTAAGACTAATGTGTAATCTGTTTTTTCTTCTTTCGTGAGTGCTCCTAAAACGATAGTACGAGTAATATCAGTTGTTCCGTCCAAATATTGTGCTCCACTGTCCAGCAGCAGCATGCCTTCAGGTTTTAAGGGAATATCGGTTTCGGGGGTTGCTTCATAGTGAACAATAGCGCCATGAGCTTTATATCCGGCAATGGTGTCAAAACTGATACCATTGAAGTGGGGTTGTCCGGCGCGGAATTCGTATAATTTCTTATCTATACTTATTTCGGTTTCATTTCCAGTAGAAACAGCTGCTTTCAGCCAGCGGAGAAATTTAACCATGGCTACTCCGTCGCGTTTCATTGCGCGATGGAAGCCTTCTATTTCTGTCTCATTCTTTATCGCTTTTAAAAAAAGTACAGGCGAAGGAGCTATTTCTATTAAGGAATGGGCGCAGGCTGCTGCATGGACAGCGGCATTGATATTAGCTGACAACAGGAGTTTGCCGGTAAAATCTTTTAAATCTTTTTCAATTGTTGAATAAGGCCTTACTTTAATTTCGTTTTCTGTTAGATAGTCTTTTACTTCATCTGACAGTTTATTCTCTATTATATATAAGGTAGAACTATATTCCGTGATGAGAAGGTAACTTACAAATACCGGATTGCAGTGTACGTCACTTCCCCGTAAGTTTAGGGTCCATGCCACTTCATCCAGTGCGGAAATTAAAATGCCTGTGCAACTGTTACGACGGATTGCTTCTCGTATTTGAGTGATTTTATCCTTGCAACTGAGACCGGCATATTTCAATTCATGTATAAACACTTTGTTATCGGGCAATGCAGGCCGATCTGTCCATAATTCATTGAATGGATCGGGAGCAAGGGTTAAGTGTATCTGTTTTTTTTCTAATTCTTTCTGTAAGTTGCTTGTTTCTTGATAGCTGTTCACCCAGCCGTCTATACCCACATTGTCTTCTGCATTCAATACACAGCCCAACCACTCTACAATGGAAGGAGTTTCCGGTAATCGTTCCTTGAATAAAGTAATACCTGTGTTTTCCAATTGTTCGGCCGCTTGAAGAAAATAGCGTGAATCTGTCCAAAGTCCGGCTTTATCCAGTGTTACGACAACCGTACCTGCCGAACCTGTGAAACCTGATATCCATTTACGTGCTTCCCAATGTTTGGGGATATACTCTCCCGAATGGGGATCCGTACTGGGAATAATAAAGGCTGAAAGCTTGTGTTTACGCATGAAATTGCGCAGACTAGCTATTCTATTTATAATTTCCGATTTCATTTTAATAGGTTTATAATGGTTTGTACTAGAAAGCAAAGATACGATTTCTAGATTATTTTAAATAAATAATTGCGGAAAGTTTTGTAAATAAAGAAAGTATGTGTAATTTTGCGCCGCAATTTGACTATCGGAAAATATTAATAACAACATATTTAATAATTAAAAACAATGATTGTAGTACCAGTAAAAGAAGGCGAAAACATTGAAAAAGCGCTGAAGAAGTTCAAAAGAAAATTTGAGAAAACAGGTGTTGTAAAAGAACTAAGAGCTAGACAGCAGTTCGACAAGCCGTCTGTATTGAACAGACTGAAAAGAGAACGTGCTATCTATGTTCAGAAACTTCAGCAAGTAGAAGAATAATTAAAAACTCGCACATTCTTTGAATAATTGAATTCTTTTTCATATATTCGTTGCTGAATTGATAAGCGACGTTTCTTATGATGACAGATTCTTTTTTGGATTATCTTCGATTTGAAAAAAACTATTCTGAAAAAACAATAGTTAGTTATGGAATAGATTTGACCAAGTTCGAAGAATACTTCAAGGGGAAAGACGAGAAAGTCGATTTTACAACGGTAGATGCTGATTTGGTTCGTGGTTGGGTGATGAACCTGATGGAGAATGGATATACATCTGCTTCTGTAAACCGAAAATTGAGTTCACTCCGGTCGTTTTATCGTTTCCTTCTAAAGAAAGGTGTGATAGAGGAGGATCCGATGTTGAAAATCATTGGACCGAAAAATAAGAAACCTCTTCCTGTATTTCTGAAAGAACGTGAAATGGACCGACTCTTGGATGATGTTCCTTTTAAGGAGGATTTTACAGGTTGTCGGGATAGAATGGTGTTGGAAATGTTTTATGCTACAGGCATGCGGCTTTCCGAGTTGATAGGGCTGAATGATGTGGATGTCGATTTTTCTGCGTTTCTGATAAAAGTAACGGGAAAGAGAAATAAACAGCGTTTAATTCCTTTTGGAGAAGAATTGCGAAGGGCGATGTCTGTTTATCTGAAAATAAGAAATGAAGTGTTGCCTGGAAAGGCAGAGGCGTTTTTCGTCCTAAAAAACGGAAAACGGATGTATCCTGGAAAGGTGTATCTTTTAGTGAAACGGAACCTGTCAAAAGTGGTGTCGTTAAAAAAAAGAAGTCCGCATGTGTTGAGACATACTTTTGCAACTGCTATGTTGAATAATGAGGCAGAGTTGGGCGCAGTGAAGGAATTACTGGGTCATAGTAGTCTGACTACAACGGAAATTTATACGCATACGACTTTTGAGGAACTTAAAAAAGTTTATGAACAAGCTCATCCAAGAGCGTAAAAAAAGGAGGTATTTATGGAAGTTAGAATTCAAGCCATTCATTTCGATGCAACAGAAAAACTTCAGGATTTTATTCAGAAGAAAACTGCTAAGTTAGAAAAGTATTGTGACGATATAAATAAAGTGGAGGTGTCATTAAAAGTTGTAAAGCCTGAAACTGCGATGAATAAGGAGGCTAGTATAAAAGTGCTGGTGCCTAATGGTGAATTTTTTGCAGAAAAGGTGAGTGATACATTTGAAGAGTCGGTTGATGTATGCGTAGATGCGCTTTCTAAGCAATTGACAAAATATAAAGAAAAACTACGCGGTAAATAAAAAAAAACACCGAAAGTTTTTGAGATTTAAAATAAATATCTAACTTTGCAGCCGCTTAACCATTCAAGGCGGAATGGTTGTGAAGTTAGATATGACAAGCCTCTTTAGCTCAGTTGGCCAGAGCACGTGATTTGTAATCTCGGGGTCGTTGGTTCGAATCCGACAAGAGGCTCAACTTGAACAAAACGGAATTTAGGGCGAATACCAGAGTGGCCAAATGGGGCAGACTGTAAATCTGCTGGTTTATACCTTCGGTGGTTCGAATCCATCTTCGCCCACACTCTCAAGCGGAAATCGCGCGAGGCAAATTGCGGAAGTAGCTCAGTTGATAGAGCATCAGCCTTCCAAGCTGAGGGTCGCGAGTTTGAGCCTCGTCTTCCGCTCAAAGACACAGTAAGGACTGCCAATGTAGCTCAGGGGTAGAGCACTTCCTTGGTAAGGAAGAGGTCGCGGGTTCAAATCCCGCCATCGGCTCAAACCAATCGGAAAGAAGACGGCCCCGGTGGTGCGTATGCGCTATCGTGGCGTCTTGACGAAAGAAACAGACTAATCAATACATAAACAGCAAAGTTATGGCTAAAGAGAAATTCGAAAGAACCAAGCCCCACGTTAACATCGGCACCATCGGCCACGTTGACCACGGCAAGACCACTCTGACCGCCGCCATCACCACCGTGCTGGCTAAGGCAGGTCTCTCTGAGGTTAAGTCGTTCGACCAGATCGACAACGCCCCCGAGGAGAAAGAGCGTGGTATCACCATCAATACCGCTCACGTAGAGTATGAGACCAAGAACCGCCACTACGCACACGTAGACTGCCCCGGACACGCTGACTATGTGAAGAACATGGTAACAGGTGCTGCCCAGATGGACGGTGCTATCATCGTAGTTGCCGCTACCGACGGTCCCATGCCCCAGACCCGCGAGCACATCCTTCTCGCCCGTCAGGTGAACGTTCCCCGTCTGGTTGTCTTCCTGAACAAGTGCGATATGGTAGACGACGAGGAGATGTTCGAGCTCGTTGAGATGGAGATGCGTGATCTTCTTTCGAGCTACGAATATGACGGCGACGAGACCCCCATCATCCGCGGTTCTGCCCTCGGCGCGCTCAACGGCGAGCCCCAGTGGGAGGCCAAGGTTATGGAGCTCATGGACGCAGTCGACAACTGGATCCCCCTGCCTCCCCGCGACATCGACAAGCCCTTCCTGATGCCTGTCGAGGACGTCTTCTCGATCACCGGTCGTGGCACCGTTGCTACAGGCCGTATCGAGACAGGTGTTGTCAAGGTAGGTGACGAGGTTCAGATCATGGGTCTGGGCGCTGACCTCAAGTCGGTCGTTACCGGCGTCGAGATGTTCCGCAAGCTGCTCGATGAGGGCGAGGCTGGTGACAACGTAGGTCTCCTCCTCCGCGGTATCGACAAGAAGGACATCAAGCGCGGTATGGTTATCTGCCATCCCGGTGTCGTTAAGCCCCACAGCAAGTTCAAGGCTTCGGTCTACATCCTCAAGAAAGAGGAGGGTGGCCGTCACACTCCCTTCCACAACCACTACCGTCCCCAGTTCTACATCCGTACACTGGATGTGACCGGTGAGATCACTCTCCCCGAGGGCGTAGAGATGGTAATGCCCGGTGACCACGTAGAGATCATCGTTGACCTCATCAACCCCGTAGCATGCGACGCAGGTCTGCGCTTCGCTATCCGCGAGGGTGGCCGCACCGTCGGCTCGGGTCAGATTACCGAGATCCTCGACTAATCCGCTCTTAAACAGCCATCCAAGGCAAGGCGTCCGTAAGGAAGCCTGCGCCGAATAACCTCCAAAGAGATCTGCGGCCCGTGGCCGCAAGGCGCAGACCGCAGGTCTCTTTTCCTACCTACGGGACTAGCTCAGTCGGTAGAGCACCGGTCTCCAAAACCGGGTGTCGGGAGTTCGAGCCTCTCGTCCCGTGCTTATAACAGACGCAAATGAGTAAACTTAAACTATTTACGGATATTGAGGAGTCTTATACCGAGCTTCGATATAAGACTTCTTGGCCATCAAGAAACCAGCTGATCAAGAGCGCGGTAATCGTACTGATCGCTTCCATCATCATAGCTGCGATTATCTTCGTGATGGATCAGGTGGTCGATACCCTGATGCATTTCATCTACTCTCTGGGCCGATAAGCGCAATCCGCAGATAGAGACATAAGTTATTTCCAACACTTCACATCAATCACCACAACATTTCACTCAAAGGAAAATGGCTGAGGCAACGAAGGAACCCGAACTGAAAAAAGCCTGGTATGTGCTGCGCGCCATCTCGGGCAAAGAGGCTAAAGTCAAGGAACTCCTTGACGGAGCCATCCGTAACACAGATTTAGGCCACTACGTGTTTCAGGTGCTTATCCCGACAGAGAAGGTGATGACCGTGAAGAACGGAAAGAAGGTCATCAAGGAACGCAACCTTTATGGCGGTTATGTCTTTGTGGAGTGTATCCTTACCGGCGAGGTTCACTATGAGCTCCGCAACACCACGAATGTCATTGATTTCCTGAAAGGCCGCGGCAAGGACGCCAAGCCCGAGCCCGTGAGCGAGAATGACGTGCGCCGCATGCTCGGCGCCGCCGACGAGCTCATCGACGCCACCCAGGACGGCAACGACTATATGGTGGGCGAGAGTGTCAAGGTGACCTTCGGCCCCTTCACCGGTTTCACCGGAGTCATCGAGGAGGTCGACAGGACAAGGAAGAAGCTCAAGGTGATGGTCAAGATCTTCGGGCGCAAGACGCCGCTCGAGCTCGAGAATTCGCAAGTAGAGCGTGAATAACCATCGCGCGGTACAGCCGGCCCCGGGGCCCGCAAGGGAGTCCGGGAATGATTGTGCCACGGGAGATGTCACGATGCGGCCACCGGGTTGGTTACGCAGCCACGGCCCGCTGACGAGGGCATCGTTTTAACCGAATCATTAACAAAAAGAATTTAGATTTATCATGGCTAAAGAAATTGCTGGACAGATCAAATTGCAAATCAAGGGAGGGGCAGCGAACCCCTCGCCTCCCGTTGGTCCCGCTCTCGGTTCGAAGGGTATCAACATCATGGAGTTTTGCAAGCAATTCAACGCCCGCACCCAGGACAAGGCCGGCAAGGTTCTCCCGGTTGTAATCACCTATTACACCGACAAGAGCTTCGACTTTGTCGTAAAGACTCCCCCTGTGGCAATCCAGCTCCTCGAGGCTACCAAGCTGAAGAGCGGCTCTGCCCAGCCCAACCGTAACAAGGTTGGTGAGGTGACCTGGGATCAGGTGAAGGCTATTGCCGAGGACAAGATGCCCGATTTGAACTGTTTCACAGTAGCGTCGGCTATGCGTATGGTGGCCGGCACAGCCAGGAGCATGGGTATCACCGTGAAAGGAAGTTTCCCCGAAAACATTTAATCTTCAACAGACATGACTAAACTGACCAAAAATCAAAAGATTGCCCAGGAGAAGGTTGAAGCAGGGAAAGCCTACACACTGGCCGAGGCCGTAGACCTCGTCAAGGAGATAACCTTCACCAAGTTTGACGCGTCGCTCGACGTTGACGTCCGTCTGGGCGTCGACCCCCGCAAGGCCAACCAGATGGTCCGTGGCGTCGTCACACTCCCCAACGGTACAGGCAAGCAGGTGCGCGTGCTCGTGCTCTGCTCGTCGGACGCCGAGGCAGCCGCCAAGGCAGCCGGTGCCGACTATGTAGGCCTCGACGAATATATCGACAAGATCAAGGGCGGATGGACTGACGTAGACGTCATCATCACCCAGCCCGCCATCATGGGCAAGATCGGTGCCCTGGGCCGTATCCTCGGTCCCCGCGGCCTGATGCCTAACCCCAAGAGCGGCACCGTGACCGTCGATGTAGCCAAGGCTGTCGAGGAGGTGAAGAAGGGTAAGATCGACTTCAAGGTCGACAAGAACGGTATCGTACACTCGTCGGTAGGCAAGGTGTCATTCACACCCGAGGCTGCCTGCGAGAACGTCAAGGAGTTCATCAACACCCTCATCAAGCTCAAGCCCGCTACCGCCAAGGGCACATACATCAAGAGCATTTATCTTTCGAGCACCATGAGTCCCGGCATCAAGGTGGATCCCAAATCCGTGGATGAGTAATCACCTTCAAAAAGCTGACAGAACAAAATGAAAAAGGAAGATAAGATCATCGCGATCCAGAATATCGCCAAGGAGATCGGCAACTACGGCTGCTTCTACCTCGTGGAGACCGCCGGCCTGAACGCCGAGAAGACCACCGCCCTGCGCCGCGCCTGCAACAAGGCCGACATCAAGCTGCTCGTGGTCAAGAACACCCTCCTGCACAAGGCTCTTGAGTCGCTCGAAGGTGACTATGCCGAGCTCTACTCGGCCCTTCACGGAGCAACCTCGCTGATGCTTTGCAACACGGGCAACGCCCCCGCCAAGCTCATCAAGGAGTTCCTGAAAGGCGATAAAGACGCCAAGCTCCCCGCCCTCAAGGCTGCATACGTAGAGGAGACCGTATATGTCGGTGCCGACCAGCTCGACGCTCTCTGCGCAATCAAGAGCAAGAACGAGCTCATCGCCGACGTCGTGGCCCTGCTCCAGTCGCCCGCCAAGAATGTGGTATCCGCACTCACATCGGGTGGCACAAAGCTCCACGGCATCCTCGAGACCCTCTCAAAGAAGGAAGGCTGATAGCCTCCACCGTCCGAAAAGACATCCCATCAATTAATTTCAATCCAACAACCCACATCCAACACCAATACAATCATGGCAGATCTCAATGCTTTTGCAGAACAACTCGTGAACCTCACCGTTAAGGAAGTCAACGAACTCGCCCAGATCCTCAAAGAAACCTACGGCATCGAGCCCGCAGCTGCTGCTGCAGCCGGTCCCGCTGCCGGTGCACCCGCCGAGGAGGAGAAGTCTTCGTTCGACGTTGTCCTCAAGTCGGCCGGCGCTTCGAAGCTCGCCGTTGTCAAGCTCGTCAAGGAGCTCACCGGTCTCGGCCTCAAGGAGGCTAAGGAGATGGTTGACGGCGCACCCAGCGTCATCAAGGAGGGCGTTGCCAAGGCTGATGCCGAGGGCCTCAAGAAGCAGCTCGAAGAGGCTGGCGCCGAGGTTGAGCTGAAGTAATCCGGCTCTCAGGAACCTTCTCGAGAGTCGCAGACTCCAATCTGCAAATCCACTCGAAATAACCACTTATGGGTTAAGATTCCCCCTCAGGGAGTCTTAACCTATTTGTGTTAAAAATGGGTGAGTTGTATTAAAAAAATATAAAGATTTATATTTATTTGTAAATCTTTGCCTTCCTCTTATCCTCCCGCATTCACTAAACCAACCAAATGTCAGACACCACAGCAATCAAGCCGCGCAAGAATTTTGCGTCGGTCAAAAATCCCCTCCCTTATCCGGATTTCTTGGAGATTCAGCTGAAGTCGTTCCAGGACTTTCTGCAGCTCGATACTCCGCCGGAGAAGCGCAAGAACGAGGGCCTTTTCAAAGTGTTTGCCGAGAATTTCCCCATCGCGGACACTCGCAACAATTTTGTCCTCGAGTTTCTCGACTATTACATCGACCCGCCCCGCTACACCATCGACGAATGTCTGGAGCGCGGCCTGACCTACAGCGTGCCTCTCAAGGCCAAGCTGAAGCTCTATTGCACCGACCCTGACCATGAGGATTTCGACACCGTGATACAGGATGTGTATCTCGGTCCGATTCCCTACATGACCGACAAGGGCACGTTCGTCATCAACGGTGCCGAGCGTGTCGTGGTGTCACAGCTTCACCGTTCGCCCGGTGTCTTCTTCGGCCAGAGCACACATGCCAACGGCACCAAGCTCTACAGCGCCCGCATCATCCCCTTCCGCGGCAGCTGGATAGAGTTTGCCACCGACATCAACAATGTGATGCACGCCTATATCGACCGCAAGAAGAAACTCCCCGTCACCACCCTTCTGCGTGCCATCGGCATCGAGACCGACAAGGACATCATCGAGATCTTCGGTCTGGCCGAGGAGGTCAAGGTCAACAAGACCAACCTCAAGAAGGCTGTGGGCCGCAAGCTCGCCGCCAGGGTGCTCAAGTCGTGGGCCGAGGATTTCGTCGATGAGGATACCGGCGAGATCACAACCATCGAGCGCAATGACGTCATCCTCGAGCGCGAGACCGTCATCGAGGAGGACAACATCGACGCCATCCTCAGCTCGGGTGTGCAGACAATCCTGCTCCATAAGGAGAATGTCAACACACAGGAGTACTCAATCATCTTCAACACCCTGCAGAAAGACCCCACCAACTCAGAGCGTGAGGCCGTGCAGTACATATACAGGCAGCTGCGCAACGCCGAGCCGCCGGACGACGCGTCGGCACGCGAGGTCATCGCCAACCTCTTCTTCTCGGAGAAGCGTTATGACCTCGGCGAGGTAGGCCGCTACCGCATCAACAAGAAACTCGGTCTCACCACACCCATGGAGGTGAAGGTGCTGACCAAGGAGGACATCATCGCCATCATCCGCTATCTCATCGAGCTCATCAACTCGAAGACCGATGTCGACGATATCGACCACCTCAGCAACCGCCGCGTGCGCACCGTGGGCGAGCAGCTCTACAACCAGTTCGGTGTGGGCCTGTCGCGCATGAGCCACACTATCCGCGAGCGCATGAACGTGCGCGACAACGAGGTGTTCACCCCCATCGACCTCATCAACGCCAAGACCATCTCGTCGGTCATCAACTCGTTCTTCGGCACCAACGCCCTGTCGCAGTTCATGGACCAGACGAACCCTCTGGCCGAGATTACACACAAGCGCCGTATGTCGGCCCTCGGCCCCGGCGGTCTGTCGCGCGAGCGTGCAGGCTTCGAGGTGCGAGACGTACACTATACCCACTACGGCCGCCTCTGTCCTATCGAAACCCCTGAAGGCCCCAACATCGGCCTTATCTCGTCGCTCTGCGTCTATGCCAAGATCAACGACCTCGGCTTCATCGAGACCCCCTACCGCGAGGTCAAGGACGGTGTGGCCAACCTCAACAACGACGAGGTTGTCTACCTGACTGCCGAGATCGAGGAGGGCAAGATCATCGCCCAGGGCAACGCACCTGTCGACGACTCGGGCCGCTTCATCAACGACCGCGTCAAGGCCCGTCTGGACGCCGACTTCCCCATTGTGGCTCCCGACCAGGTAGAGCTGATGGACGTGTCGCCCACACAGATTGCCTCTATCGCCGCGTCGCTCATCCCCTTCCTCGAGCACGACGACGCCAACCGTGCCCTCATGGGCTCGAACATGATGCGTCAGGCCGTGCCCCTGCTGCGCTCCGAGAGCCCCATCGTGGGCACCGGCATCGAGGGTCAGCTCATCCGCGACTCGCGCACACAGGTCATGGCCGAGGGCGAGGGTGTCATCGAGTTTGTCGACGCCACCGTCATCCGCATCCGCTATGACCGCACCAAGGAGGAGGAGTTCGTCTCGTTCGAGGACAGCGTGAAGGAGTATCACCTGCCCAAGTTCCGCAAGACCAACCAGAGCACCACAATCGACCTGCGTCCCATCTGCAACAAGGGACAGCGTGTCAAGAAGGGCGACATCCTCACCGAAGGCTACTCGACCGAGAACGGCGAGCTCGCCCTCGGCCGCAACCTCAAGGTGGCGTTCATGCCCTGGAAGGGTTACAACTATGAGGACGCCATCGTGCTCAACGAGCGCGTGGTGCGCGAGGATATCCTGACCTCGGTACACGTCGACGAGTACACCCTCGAGGTGCGCGAGACCAAGCGAGGCATGGAGGAGCTGACATCCGACATCCCCAACGTCAGCGAGGATGCCACCAAGGACCTCGACGAGCGCGGCATCATCCGCGTGGGCGCGCACATCGTGCCCGGCGACATCATGATAGGCAAGATTACCCCCAAGGGCGAGTCTGACCCCACCCCCGAGGAGAAGCTGCTCCGCGCCATCTTTGGCGACAAGGCCGGCGACGTCAAGGACGCCTCGCTCAAGGCATCTCCCTCGCTCAAGGGTGTCATCATCGGCACACATCTTTTCCAGAAGGCCGAGAAGAAGAAGACCAAGAAGAGCGCAAACGCCGTACTGCCCCTGCTCGACGAAGAGTATGAGGAGAAGCTCGACGGCCTCAAGGACCTGCTCGTCAGCAAGCTGATGACCCTCACCGAGGGCAAGACCTCGGCCGGAGTCCGCGACTTCCTCGGCACTGCCATCATACCCAAGGGCTCGCAGTTCACCGCCGGTACCCTCAAGGGCATCGAGTATGACACCGTGAACCTCTCGGGCTGGACCAACGACGACCACACCAACGACCTGGTGCGCGCCACCATCGTCAACTACCTGCGCAAGAGCAAGGAGATCGACGCCGAGCTGCGCCGCAAGAAGTTCGACATCTCGATAGGCGACGAGCTCCCCTCGGGCATCATGAAGCTGGCCAAGGTATATGTGGCCAAGAAGCGTAAGATATCCGTGGGCGACAAGATGGCCGGACGTCACGGCAACAAGGGTATCGTCTCGCGCATCGTGCGTCAGGAGGATATGCCCTTCCTCGCCGACGGTACGCCTGTCGACATCGTCCTCAACCCTCTGGGTGTGCCTTCGCGTATGAACCTGGGCCAGATATTCGAGACCGTTCTCGGCTGGGCCGGACGCGAGCTGGGCGAGAAATTCGCCACCCCCATCTTCGACGGCGCTACCCTCGAGGACCTCAACGAGTGGACCGACAAGGCCGGCCTGCCCCGCTATGGCAAGACCTACCTCTATGACGGCGGCACCGGCGAGCAGTTCGACCAGGCCGCCACCGTGGGTGTCATCTACATGCTCAAGCTCGGCCACATGGTCGAGGACAAGATGCACGCCCGCTCGATCGGCCCGTACTCGCTCATCACCCAGCAGCCTCTCGGCGGTAAGGCCCAGTTCGGTGGCCAGCGTTTCGGAGAGATGGAGGTCTGGGCGCTCGAGGCATTCGGCGCATCGCACATCCTGCAGGAGATCATCACTGTCAAGTCTGACGACGTGACAGGCCGCTCGAAGACCTACGAGGCCATCGTCAAGGGTGAGGCCATGCCCCCCGCCGGAATCCCCGAATCGCTCAACGTGCTTCTACACGAGCTCCGCGGTCTCGGCCTGAGCATCAACCTCGAGCCGTAAGGGGTAAAGAGGTTATAAGGTTATGAGGTTAAAGGTTAAGGGTTAAAGGTTAAAGGGATTGTCTCTTGGAGAGACACCCCTTGACCCACCCCCATTGACCTGCCTCATTAACCAAATCCGTTAACTGTTAACAGAAACCGTTAACCGTTAACCTTTAACCCCCTCCCTCCATTCTCTCTCAATCACAACACTCTAAAAATCACACCATCATATATGGCTTTTAGAAAAGACAACAAACAAAAGACCGGTTTCACGAAGATTTCCATCGGGCTCGCGTCGCCTGAGGAGATTCTCGAGAAATCGAGCGGCGAAGTGTTGAAGCCGGAAACCATCAACTACCGCACCTACAAGCCCGAGCGTGACGGCCTCTTCTGCGAGAGGATCTTCGGTCCCGTCAAGGACTATGAGTGCCACTGCGGAAAGTACAAGCGCATCCGCTATAAAGGCATCGTCTGCGACCGTTGCGGTGTCGAGGTGACCGAGAAGAAGGTGCGTCGCGAGCGCATGGGCCACATCAAGCTCGTGGTGCCTGTGGCACACATCTGGTATTTCCGTTCGCTGCCCAACAAGATAGGCTATCTGTTAGGTCTTCCCTCAAAGAAGCTCGACGCCGTGGTCTACTACGAGCGCTACGTCGTGGTGCGTCCCGGCGAGGCTGCCGAACTCGGCGACGAGAAGCCCGTACAGAAGCTCGACCTCCTCACCGAAGACGAATACTTTGACATCGTAGACCGTCTCCCGGCCGACAACCAGAGCCTTCCCGACGACGACCCCCGCAAGTTCGTCGCCAAGATGGGTGCCGAGGCTCTCTATGACCTCCTCAAGGACCTCGACCTCGACGACCTCTCGTATGCCCTGCGCGCGCAGGCCAACGAGGAGGGCTCGCAGCAGCGCAAGACCGAGGCTCTGAAGCGCCTCCAGGTAGTTGAGTCGTTCCGCGCCTCGCGCGAGCGCAACCGCCCCGAGTGGATGATACTCCAGGCTGTGCCTGTCATCCCCCCCGAGCTGCGTCCCCTCGTGCCCCTGGACGGCGGCCGTTTCGCGACTTCCGACCTCAACGACCTCTACCGTCGCGTCATCATCCGCAACAACCGTCTGAAGCGCCTCATCGAGATCAAGGCTCCCGACGTCATCCTGCGCAACGAGAAGCGTATGCTCCAGGAGGCCGTCGACTCGCTGCTCGACAACTCGCGCAAGTCGTCGGCTGTCAAGACCGAGGCTAACCGTCCCCTCAAGTCGCTCTCAGACTCGCTCAAGGGCAAGCAGGGCCGCTTCCGTCAGAACCTTCTCGGTAAGCGTGTCGACTACTCGGCCCGTTCGGTCATCGTCGTCGGCCCCGAGCTCAAGATGCACGAGTGCGGCATCCCCAAGAACATGGCCGCTGAGCTCTATAAGCCCTTCGTGATTCGCAAGCTCATCGAGCGCGGCATCGTCAAGACCGTCAAGTCGGCCAAGAAGATCGTCGACCGCAAGGAGCCTGTCGTATGGGACATCCTCGAGTATGTCATGAAGGGTCACCCCGTGCTGCTCAACCGTGCCCCGACACTGCACCGTCTCGGTATCCAGGCATTCCAGCCCAAGATGATCGAGGGCAAGGCCATCCAGCTCCACCCGCTGGCATGTACCGCCTTCAACGCCGACTTCGACGGTGACCAGATGGCCGTGCACCTTCCCCTCGGCAACGAGGCCGTGCTCGAGGCCCAGCTCCTCATGCTTGGCTCGCACAACATCCTCAACCCCGCCAACGGCGCACCTATCACCGTGCCCTCGCAGGACATGGTGCTCGGTCTCTACTATATCACCAAGCTCCGCAAGGGTGACAAGGGCGAGGGCCTGAAGTTCTATGGCCCCGAGGAGGCTGAGATTGCCTACAACGAGGGCCGCGTCACACTGCACGCCCCCGTCTCGATCGTCGTCGACGACATCGACGAGTTCGGCAACCCCGTGCGTCACCTTGTCGAGAATACCTCGGTGGGCCGCGTGCTGGTCAACCAGTATGTGCCCAAGGAGATCGGCTATGTCAACGAGATTCTTTCAAAGAAATCGCTGCGTACCATCATCTCCAAGGTAATCAAATATTGCGGTATCCCCCGCTCGGCCCAGTTCCTTGACGACATCAAGAACCTCGGCTACTACATGGCCTTTAAGGGCGGCCTGTCGTTCAACCTGGGCGACGTGCTCATCCCCGCCGAGAAGGAGCAGTATGTGCGCGAGGGCTACGAGCAGGTGCAGGAAGTCCTCAACAACTACTCGATGGGCTTCATCACCAACACCGAGCGCTACAACCAGATCATCGACATCTGGACACACGTCAACTCGCGTCTGGCCGACACGCTGATGAAGCAGATCTCGGCCGACAAGCAGGGCTTCAACCCTGTGTACATGATGCTCGACTCGGGCGCCCGTGGTTCGAAAGACCAGATCCGTCAGCTCTCGGGTATGCGTGGTCTTATGGCCAAGCCCCAGAAGAGCGGCGCCGAGGGTGGCCAGATTATCGAGAACCCGATTCTTGCCAACTTCAAGGAGGGTCTGAGCGTGCTCGAGTACTTTATCTCGACCCATGGTGCCCGCAAGGGTCTTGCGGATACCGCCCTCAAGACCGCCGACGCCGGTTATCTTACCCGCCGTCTGGTCGACGTGGCCCACGACGTCATCATCAACGAGACTGACTGCGGCACCCTCCGCGGCCTTGTCTGCACCGAGATCAAGAACAACGACGAGGTTGTCGCATCGCTGGGCGAGCGCATCCTTGGCCGTGTCTCCGTGCACGACGTCATCGACCCCACCACAGGCGAGCTCATCGTGGCTGCCGGCGAGGAAATCAACGACGCCGCCGCCGACCGCATCAACGCTTCTCCCATCGAGAGCGTCGAGATACGTTCTGTCCTCACCTGCGAGTCGCGCAAGGGTGTCTGCGCCAAGTGCTATGGCCGCAACCTGGCCACACACCGCATGGTGCAGATGGGCGAGGCTGTCGGCGTCATCGCCGCACAGTCTATCGGCGAGCCCGGTACACAGCTTACCCTCCGTACGTTCCACGTCGGTGGTGTGGCATCGAATATCGCTGCCGTCAACTCGCTCACATCGCGCTATGACGGTATCCTCGAGATTGACGAGCTCCGCACCGTACAGACCGACGAGCTCGATGCCAAGGGCCGCAAGGTGGATGTCGTCATCGGCCGTCTGGCCGAGATGCGCATCCTCGACCCCAAGACACACATGATGCTCACCTCCGCCAACATCCCCTATGGCGCCAAGCTCTACTTTGACAACGACTCTGAGGTCAAGAAGGGCGACGTCATCTGCGAGTGGGACCCCTTCAACGCCGTCATCGTCAGCGAGGTCGGCGGCAAGGTGCGCTATGACAACCTCACCGAGGGCATCACATATCGTGTCGACGCCGACGAGCAGACAGGTATCAGCGAGAAGATCATCATCGAGAGCAAGGAGCGCGGCAAGGTGCCCGAGGCTCACATCGTAAGCCCCGACGGCGAGATTCTCAAGACATACGCACTCCCCGTGGGCGCGCACCTCATGGTCGAGGACGGCGATTCCGTCAAGGCCGGCGAGGTATTCGTCAAGATTCCCCGTGCCACCGGTGGTGCCGGCGACATCACGGGCGGTCTGCCCCGTGTCACCGAGCTCTTCGAGGCACGCAACCCGTCTAATCCCGCCATCGTGTCCGAGATTGACGGCGAGGTACGCTTCGGCAAGGTCAAGCGTGGCAACCGCGAGATTTCCGTCACCTCCAAGCTCGGCGAGACCAAGAAATATCTTGTGCCCCTGTCCAAGCAGATACTTGTCCAGGAGAATGACTACGTACGTGCGGGCACGCCCCTCTCGGACGGCGCCATCACTCCCGCCGACATCCTCAACATCATGGGTCCGACAGCCGTCCAGGAGTACATCGTCAACGAGGTGCAGGACGTCTACCGCATGCAGGGTGTGAAGATCAACGACAAGCATTTCGAGGTCATCGTACGCCAGATGATGCGCAAGGTCAACATCCTCGATCCGGGCGATACCGGATTCCTCGAGCAGCAGATTGTCGACAAGCGCGACTTCATGGAGGAGAACGACCGCATCTGGGGCAAGAAAGTGGTGCTCGACGCCGGAGACAGCGAGAATGTCAAGAAGGGCCAGATTATCACCGCCCGCAAGCTGCGCGACGAGAACTCGCAGCTCAAGCGCAAGGACCTCAAGCTCGTCGTTGTCCGCGACGCACAGCCCGCGACATCCGAGCAGATACTCCAGGGTATCACCCGTGCCGCGCTGCAGACATCGTCGTTCATGTCGGCCGCTTCGTTCCAGGAGACCACCAAGGTACTCAACGAGGCTGCCATCAACGGCAAGGTCGACTACCTGCAGGGCATGAAGGAGAATGTCATCTGCGGTCATCTCATCCCCGCCGGTACAGGCCTGCGCTCGTACGAGCGTCTTGTGGTCAGCGGCAAGGACGACTATGACAGCTTCGCCTCGGAGGACGAAGGTTTCGACGCCGCTCCCGAGGTCGAGGAGGTAGCCCACACCGAGCTCTGACACGCTATAGATAATGACTATTACTGGTGCGATAAAATCGCGTTAGTTTAGAAATCATCAAATAAAGAGAGTT
>ENA-OPCN01000476-OPCN01000476.1-human-gut-metagenome-genome-assembly--contig:-NODE-476-length-36394-cov-12.650651_pt1 | contig 36394 bp, 25 predicted proteins | sample MGYA00241567_ERZ501485 | MGnify/ENA primary metagenome ERZ501485 (study PRJEB25962, sample SAMEA2042579) | human gut metagenome | biome: human gut; feature: human-associated habitat; material: faeces...
TCGAACCCTGGACACCCTGATTAAGAGTCAGGTGCTCTACCAACTGAGCTAAAGGCGCGTATTTAATTGTTGTCTCTCGTCGAGCACGTTTGTTATGATAACAGACTTGTCAGTGTTTGTCAACCACTTTTTCACCATTTATTCATAATTTTTTTATATATTTTTTACCGATATGGACGTCACTATGATATACTGACTTTTGGAGGTGCACAATGGGATTTACTGAATTAAGAAATAACCTTATAGATATAATCCGCGAAGAGCAGGCCAAGCTTGGTTTCCGCGAGGAGAAAATACGTCTTTACTATCCGTTATCGTCACTCAACCATCTGCTTGAAGCACATGATGACGCCGACGCGATGAACGCACGGCTTGCCGCGATGCCCGCCGAGATAACAGACACTCTGGGAGATGTGGTTGTCACACACAAGGGCGACCGCTTCTGCTTCAATATTCCGGAGAAAGGCAGCGTGTATGTACACGAGAATACACCGGATAATGATTTTATCAAGGCATTGGTTGATCTTCTGGCCGGACACGGCACCACGCTCGATGATGTTCTGGCACTGTTCATGTCATATTCGCCGGACATTATCTGCGAACCGGTCGATAACGGTGAATTTGATGTTCTGTACCGGTTCCCGGAAAATTTTGGTGACCCTTATTTCTATTGTTTCAAGGATGAGGGATGTCATATCATATATCACAGGTTCCTGCCGGCGGATTATTACGATTTTGATTTCTGATAAAATAACGGAGGCTCAGCATTTACAGCTGCCTCCGTTTAATATTTTCTTAACTTCCGTGAACGCCCTTTTGAATTTCAACAGGTAGCAGTTCACTTTTACATATTTAAGTGTGCCCAGATATATTCTGTCTTTGATACAGCACTTCATACTCCATCCCCCCTCTGTTATTACCTTTCGGCGATTAATTTGTTGATCGGCGTTCCCATTTGTGAGAATCTGATTTCATACTCAGTCATAACATTGCCCTCGTTCATGGCGTCGTTATGCAGATCATATGTAACGGCCGTCAGCTTCCAGCCGGCTTCCTTAACCTCTTCCACGGAAAAATCAAACAATGCTCTGTTATCCGTCTTGAACTCAACACGTCCGTCCGCAGCCAGAATATTATTGTATCTGGCAAAAAACTGTCTCGATGTAAGTCTGCGCTTTGCATGGCGGTCCTTCGGCCATGGATCTGAGAAATTGAGATAAATCCGGTCTATCTCACCGTTTGCAAATATTTCTTCGATATGTTCCGCATCCATCCTGATAAAAACCACATTCGGAAGTTCAAGTTCATTCTGTTTCTCAAGCGCACGCACAAGCACGCTTGAGTACTTCTCTATTCCTATATAATTAATGTCCGGATTCTGTGTGGCAAGTGTCATAAGAAACTTACCCTTTCCGGTTCCGATTTCAAGTCTGATCGGATTATTATTGCCGAAAAATTCATTCCAGCGGCCCTTATACTGTTCCGGTTCATTGACAGTGTATTTACTGTCGATCATCGCTTCCCTTGCGCCGCGTACATTTCTGAGTCTCATGTATTCCTCTCCTGTTTCTTTTGATAATATCAATATTATAAACCTTGCATTTATTTTGTGCAAAGGATATTATATAGACATAATGCTATTAAAGGATTGTATATGAAAATAAAAAAGCTTTCAATACTTATTTTATCTATAATATTTATTATATGCCACCCGGCGGAAACTGTTAATGTATCGGCCGATGATTCATCTGCCCTGGGGCTTCCGGAATTTCCGGAAATAAGTTCCGACTACGTCGTTCTTATGGACGCCGACAGCGGGGAAATTCTATATTCCTCCAATGCCGATACACAATGTTACCCGGCCAGTACGACCAAGCTTCTCACTGCACTTCTGACTGTTGAGAACTGTTCGCTTACCGATACCGTAACCTTTTCACAGGCAGCTGTGGACAGCATTGATTACGGAGATGCCAACGCATCGATTTCACCGGGAGAAGAGCTTACCATCGAGCAGGCACTCTATTGTCTGATACTGCGCTCTGCGAACGAAGTCGCCTATGGTCTGGCCGAGCATGTCGGACAGACAGTATCTTCTTTTGCATCAATGATGAACAGCCGCATGGAAGAACTCGGTGCCACGCATACGCATTTTACGAATCCGAGCGGTCTTTCCGACCAGTTCCATTACACAACGCCTTATGATATGGCACTTATTGCGCAGGCATGTTTTAATAACAAAACCCTTATGAAAATAGTTTCACATTCAGGTGTATATACAATCGGTCCTACCAACAAAAGCAATTTTACCCGCTATTACAGACATCGTTATCAGATGCTTCCGGGCGGCGATTATGCATACAAATATTCGCTTGGCGGCAAGACGGGTTACACTGATGCTGCCGGCAACTGCCTTGTATCTTTTGCACAGAAAGATGACTTAAGATTAATCTGCGTGATTATGAAATCTACCGATGCCGGACGTTACAAAGACACAACCGCCCTTTTTGACTACTATTTTAATAATTATCATAAAGTATATCTTGATAATTCCGCATCATCCCTTTCGACGGGACAGGTTGACATTCTTAATATAACCGGCCGTGTATCATCATCCTCGGATATATCAATCGGTTTTGCCGATGACACTTACCTTCTGGTTCCCACCAGCGTTAAGCTCTCCGAACTTACCGGAATCGTGACTTACTCCGATAATCCGGCCTATGCCGGCAAGGATGGCGGTTTTGCGTGCATAACCTATTATTACGGTAACACCAATGTCGGCAATGCCACTATTATGATCAATTACACCGGCAACAATAAAAACACCGGTCTTGACGGTGTTCCTCATGCTTCTTACAGCACATACAACCCGTCGAAAGACACGGTGTTCCATATCAATATTCCTATTGTGGCCGGCATTATACTCGGTGTCGGATTAATCACAGCCGGAATAATATTTATATTGCGCAACTTCAGACGCCGCAGAAGCCATTACGGATCACGTCGTCTCAGATTCTGATTCCGCAGCTTCTTTAAGCCGGCGCTCCATCTCGCGATGGCGGCGCTCACGCCTTTTCTCGCGGTTGATAATCTGTCTGTCACGTATCTGTACAGCGCCTTCTTCATCCGTCAGTTTAAGAATCTTAATTCCATACCAGAGGTTATCATGTGTCATACGGACTTTAACCTTGCCCTTAACATAACCATGCTGCTCGCAGAAACCTACGCCACAGTACATCCTCTGATTGCCGATGGAATACCATTTGATCACCCTCTTGACATTACGTCCGCATACGCAGCAATGCATTGAACGGACCCTGCTGTCCTTCATGATCATTTCCCTCTCCGGAAATCCTCTCGAAATATATTTTGTGTAAGTTCCGTAATTGAAGAAAAATTCTTCCTCTTTATTATCCGGAATGCAATAAGTATCCACGGATGTATACCGCTTAACGCGTTCAAAATCGATTACTTCAAACACCCTCGCCGTATATATCGCATCATACACTGCCGTGTGAAACGGTATCTCTTTATTAATCTTCTGCTCATCAATCGCCGTCTCAAGCGAAACTCTGGTCTTGCCATCCGAAAAGCACAGACTGTACAGCTTCTGAATATCATAAAATACAAGTGGTTTCTCAAACTTATGATCCACTCCAAAATATTTACAATTATTCTGAAGTTCGGCCAGGTCCATCGAACCCCATGTCCCGAACATGTAATCGCCGTCACTGCCGCACCAGTCAAAAAAACGCGTGGCCGCCTCATTAAACTTATCGCTCTTATCAAGTTCGCTGATAGTAAGCTTAGTCATGTCCTTTGTAATCTTATGGAGTGCACGGTACACTGTCGGAGATACGAACTCATGGAACTCACTCACATATTGCCTGTTGTCATCAACTTTAACCGCTCCGATTTCAATTATCTCGAACTTAAGATCTTTATTTTCATTTTTTTTGCCGCTCGGACACTGGTTCCATTCCAGGTCCAGAATAATATAATTCATAAAAAAATCCTCGTTATTATCATTATAACGTGTATGCGGCAGAATGTCGATGTTTTTTTGGATTGAATTCCTGTTGTAGAGCACCCCTCCCCGATTTTATTTGATATATTTTCTGATTGTAGGTATAAGCTTACTCATATCTACCGGCTTCGCTATGTGGTCGTTCATTCCCACGCTCAATGCCTTTTCCCTGTCCTCAGCAAATGCGTTGGCCGTCATCGCAACAATCGGTATTGAAGCCTTTGCTTTGTCGTCCATCCGCCTTATATTAATCGTCGCATTATATCCGTCAAGAACCGGCATCTGGATATCCATAAGAATTATCGAATAATACCCTGCCGGCCTGTCTTTGAGCATTTCCACACAGTCAACCCCGTTAGCGGCACGTTCTACCATAAATCCCACTTCCGAAAGGAGTGTAACAGCAATCTCTGCATTCAGGTCGTTATCTTCCGCCAATAAAATTCTTATCCCCTTTAAATCCTCAGGATTACCTATATTTTCATCCGTCTTCGGCTGTGTATCTTCCTGTGTCGCTATCCTGCACGGTATTCTCACCCTAAAGGTCGTCCCCTCGCCAACCTTACTCTGAAGATCTATCGTGCCGTCCATCATATCAACCAGTTTCTTAACAATTCCCATTCCAAGTCCGGTGCCCGCTATTCCGCTTGCTGTTGAGGAACGTTCTCTGGTAAATGACTCATAAATGTGTTTCTGGAATTCACGGGTCATTCCTATTCCGTTATCGCTTACCGTCAGTTCCTGTATACACCATCCTTCTCTCTCATCCTCTTCCTGGCTTATAGCACAATGAATCCAGCCTCCATCATTAGTATACTTGATGGAATTGCTCATGAGATTGAGGATTATCTCTGTAATGCGTACCGTATCCATATATATATACGGGTAAATTATCTCCTTCGAAACGGTAAGCTGCTGCTTCTTCTTATCGATTTCGGCCTGTATCATAACCTTGCATTCATCTATTATGCTTCCGGCTATAACCGGAGTTTCCTCTATTGTAACCTTGCCGGATTCAATCCTTGATAATTCAAGCACATTATCTATAATAGAGAGCATTTTATTACCGCTTATCCGGATTTTCTGAAGATATTCTTTGACTTTATCTGATACACCGGCTTCCTGCTCCGCCAGCTGCGTAAACCCCAGTATTGCATTCATCGGTGTCCTGATATCATGGCTCATATTAAATAAAAAAGCTGATTTTGCCGCATTGGCCGCATCTGCTGCACTGACAGCTTTCTCCAGTTCTTCCCGCTGCTGGATCTTGATATACTTCTGTTTTCTTAAGTATATATGTACGATATTTGCCAATATTGCAAAAACAACTATCGCAATTATGGAAATCATAAATGCCCTATGATTATCTGCTTCCATACAAGCATATGTGCTTTCCATATCCATTTCCATACATAATGCCCCGATAATATCCCCTGTTCCATCCGATGCTTCTACCGGATAGCATGCCGTAAAAATATGGCCCCATGTCGTGTCCACTATCTTATTGGAATAAACAACTTTACCGGAAAGAGCCTGTTCTATATATGGCACCATCTCTTTCTCAATTAATGTTCCCGGATACGCATAATCATCCGCATCCGAATCCAGTCCATCCACAAGGTAAATCAGCTTTCCGTCATCTGTTTTTTTGGCAGTATACAGATATCTCGTTGAATTCAATGCGCGCAGTTCATTAAGCTGCTTCTGCAACTTCTTATAACACGGCAGACCGATATCGTCAACTGATGATATTGAATCAAAATCTTCCCTGACAAATTTATCCGACATATGCTTATGTATTGCATCAGCGCACTGTTTGTTTCTTGCAACAGACTCATCAAGTGCCGAACTATTATAATTCCTCTGCAGAATGAACGTATATCCAAGAACCAAAAGTGCAATCACTAACATTCCGATAATTGTCTGGAATATAACGCCGGTATGTATTTTTTTCAAATTATATGTCCTCCTGATTTCTTGCTCCACGCAGCATATGTATATCATAGTCCATCGTCTTTACATATGCAACAACATATTACATCAGTATGAATCACATAATAACACAGCAGCGTCATACCCCTCTACTTTTCCGTCAAATACGCTCTCTCCAAGCAAATTGTATTGTCCGGCATACTCATTGAATTCCTTCGTATCATTACTGCAATTAAAAATCAGAGCTACTGTCTCCTCAGTATTTTTCCTGATTAATACAATCGTTCCGTCTTCGTCCCTTGTGATTATCTCAGCCAATTCGCCTTCTACAATGCATGCGTGTGTTCTCCGGACTTGTATTAACCGTTTATACCATTCAAGCATCTCATTGTCCCTGTATTCTTCATCCCAATACATACCACGTCTGCAATCCGGATCGTTTGCTCCCGGCATTGCTAACTCATCTCCATAATAAATCATAGGCATTCCGGGCATCAATAACTGGAAGGCTGCTGCCAGATGCTGTTTTTGCTTATTATTGCACAGATGTAAAAATCTTGCCGTATCATGGCTGTCAATCAGATTCCACATAAGCGGATAACATTTTTTGTTTAAACGTCCCTTCATATACCCAAAGTTCTGTATAAAACGGCTGACACCGATTTTCTCATCTGCAAGCAGATCTATCAGGTTCAGATAGAACGGATAATTCATAACCGTATCCCATTCATCTCCCTCAAGGAAATCTCCCGCATAATGCCAGATTTCTCCGATTATCAGCGCATCTTTCTTCACTGCCTTAACTGCTCTTCTGAAATGTTTCCAGAAATAATGGCTGATTTCATCTCCTACATCCATTCTCCATCCATCAATATCGCATTCTTTGAGCCAATAGCATGCAACATCTGTAACATATTTTTCGACCTCAGGGTTTTTAAGATTAAGCTTCGGCATTCCGCCATAATAGCCAAAACATTTGAAATTTGGTGCCTGTCCGGGTTCAGTATCAAGCGGGAATTTATCAATAAAATACCAGTCCAGATATTTGGACTTTTCTTTATTTTCAAGGATGTCCTTAAATGCAAAAAAATCCCTTCCTGTGTGGTTAAACACTGCGTCCAGAACTACTTTCATTCCATATTGATGTGCTTTTTGCACCAATTCCCTGAGATCTTCTGCTGTTCCGAATGAAGGATCTATTTGGTAATAATCAATGGTGTCATATTTATGGCTCGAATCCGATTTAAAAATAGGTGTCATATATATAACATCAATTCCCAGATCCCGGATATAATCCAGATGGTCAATAATTCCTCTGATGTCACCGTGAAGATTGTCCGTAAATGTAATTGGTGCTTTATACCATAATTCCTTATCCACCGGCTGTGATGCAGCATAACGTGACGGGAAAATCTGATACACGACCTTATTTGCTGCCCACTCAGGCACTTCAAACATCTCTTCCTCTCTAAGATTCTGCGGACAGTCAAACATTCTGTCTATGTTTGTAATACATTCTTTACTGAACTCATAGTTTCCGTAATATGCTTTTTCCCCATGCATGTCTGTAAATTCAAAAAAATAGCGGAGACATATCATATCCATCCGGATCTGTGCCTCATAATAATCATGAAACTGCGAAGACGCAATTTTCTTCATCGGAACCGTCTTTCGTGTATCCTTCATTTCTATTGATATATACTTGTCCATATAGTGAAGGATTATCTCTTTTATATCATCTTTTTTTACCTGTATGCGTATCACAAACAAGCCCTTATCAATCGCATAACAGAATCTTTTGTCCATATCATGAAGAATTGCTGAATATTCCATATATATCTTCCTTTACATATTCCTTTTTCTTATATTTTAACTCTCTTTTCCAGACAATTCTATCATTATATCCATGATAATTTTAACTTTTTCTACTGTTATCGTTTATTATCTAATCTGTCAGCAATCTGTCTGTGGTTTATAAACATATCCGTTACCTGATAACTCTCTGTTTCTTCGTATTTCATCTTGGAACTTGAAATAAAAACGTGGCTGACTACTTATTTGCTAATTTCTTTATAGTTTTCTCCCCATGCCCACAGGGAGTCAAGGATCGGCTTCAAACTTTGTCCAAGTGCTGTAAGGCTATATTCCACACGAGGCGGTACTTCGGCATATACTTTTCGTTCTACTAAAGCGTCAGCTTCCATTTCACGCAGGTTGGAAGTGAGAACCTTCTGACTTACCTGCCCCACGCTTCTTTGCAATTCACCAAATCTTTTTGTGCCGCCAATGAGGTCACGAAGTATCAACACCTTCTATTTATTCCCTATCAAAGCTAGTGTTGTTTCCACCGGACAAGCTGGCAATTCTTTTTTTGTTGACATTTTTATTCCTCCGAGCTCTTTATTTTACGCAATAGTTTCCAAAAGGTAACAACAGCACATTATTGTGCCTACTTTACTGTTTCTCTGTACGGATTTATTATAATAGCACAGGCAAACAAAAACAAGCTAAAGTTCAAGGAGGTAAAACAAAATAAACTCTTTGGCAATTGCCAGGAACACACAATAACCAAAATGGAGGAAAAAGACATGAAAAAAGTAGTTAAATTTTTACAGGCAAACCCTGTACAGTATCTCACTTTTGAAGTGCATCAATTCTTGCTTGTGGGTTTGCGAAGCCGATCCTTGACCTGTAATGCGCAGCCGATATGCCGTCTTGGTTGCAATCTGCTCGAAAATATGATATAATCAAACAAAATAATTCCGAATTTGCAGGTGAAAAATGAGCGCATACCGAATTGCAGTTTGCGATGATGACGATATAATACGAGAAAATTTATGTTCTCTTTGCAGTGATATTTTAACCAACGACAGTGTTGAATATAGGCTTGAGTCTTTCCGTTCGGCCTGTGAGCTTGAAAAACGGTTGGATACCGAAAGCTGTCCTTTTGAGCTGCTGATACTTGACATTCAAATGGAAGGTATGACGGGTATGGAGCTTGCCCGGTCTTTAAGAGATAAAGGCAATCGGGTGTCCATTATTTTTGTAACAGCCTGTGAGGATTACCTCAGCGAAGGGTACGGCGTTCAGCCTATCCATTTTCTCTTAAAGCCCGTGCGCCGAGAGGCTTTGGCAAGCGCGATTCACACTGATCTCAAATTAAATTACATACCTAAAACGGTTGTGGTTCATATCGGAAATAAGCTGGTGCATTTATCGCTTTCGGATATTCGGTACATTGAGAGCTACAACCACAGCATCGTAATTCATCAAAGCACCGATAACAGCACCTATTATTTTTCGCTTTCGGATTTTGAAAAGCAGCTTCCGATGGGGCAATTTGCACGCTGTCACAACAGTTATCTTGTGAATTTGGATGAGGTACGGGAAATCGGGCGGACTGAGCTTTCCCTGCAAAGCGGCGAAACGCTCCCGATGGGGAGAACCTATTATAAAGCCTTTCAAAGTGCATTTGTGCGCTATATAAATCAATAACTATTAAAACAAAAAAGAAGGACTCCGTTTATTTTAAAGCGGTGCCCTTCTTTATTTTTGCTTATTTTTTCGGCAACTTCAGCGCCGTTTGAACGGTGAAGGTCTGATTCTCCGAAGTGAAAATATCCAGCATGCTGTGGTAACGCACGGCGACGGCGCTCATCAGCTTTAAGCCGAAGCCGTGGGTCTCTGCATCGTTCTTGGTCGTGATATAGTTGCCGTTCGCATCCTGCCTGCGCTTGCCGGAATACGAATTTTCACACTTGACGGCAAGAAAGCCGTTCTTTGTTTCAATCTGAAAGCGGACAAACCGTTTTCCGGCATCCGCCTCAGCGGCGGCTTCCAGTGCGTTGTCAAGCATATTCATAAGCAGCTCGCACAGATCGCTTTCCGCAACGGTAAGCTGCGGCGGAACGGAAACAAGCGCCTCAAAGCGGATGTCCGACTGGGCGGCACGATAAGCGGCGTCCTGCAGGATCGTATTGACTGTGAAATTTTCGGTAAACTGCGTTTGCGCCAAGTGATCGTTTTGCTGCTTTATATCCCCGATCAATTGCCCCAGCGCCTCATAATCGCCCTTTTGATACAGTGCGTCAAGAGCGATTATTTTATGCTTCATTTCGTGACGAATGGCGGCGCTGTCGGTCACTTTGCTTTCCATCGCACGATAGCTGTTCATAATCAATTCGTTGCGCAGACGGAGCGTTTTGCTTTCCATCTGCTGTGCAATAATCGAACGCATTACGGCATAGGCGGAAATAACGGCACACACCGCAACCATCCAAACGGTGACCCAATACAAAAGTCCCGAATAATCTGCAAGCTCCGTAACATCCGCAAACAGCCTGCCGATATATTTGGAAAGGTAGCTTTTTCTGAAAAAGGATACCGTGTATGCAATCCCCAATGCGGCGGCGCTGGCAATAGCGGAGATTCCGAAGTATTTCCAAAATTTACGCTGCCGGTTCATCACAAGATAAACGACCAAAAGCACGAGCAGCAAAATACCGATCTCCTGTCGGTTCAGAAAATCGACCAACCCGTCACTGAGAAAATGGTGTCCCATTCCTTTGGTAATCCGTTGCATCGTAAGCCCCACGGAGGCAAGGAAAAGCGGTATCAGACTCCAATCTGCCTTTTTGCGTGTCACGCTCAAAAGGAACAGTCCGGCGATCATCAGCGATATAAAAGCGGTAGCGCCGGCAGGAATACCGTAGTAGTTTGCATAAGCGTAGCTTTCGATTTCTTGCGCATCCACCGGCACAAAGCGCGGCAGCGGCGGGAAAATAAGGCTCGCCGTGTCGGTCACCGTGCCGGTAACCGTAAGGCGGCACTCGGTGTCCTGCGGCAGAGGGATAATCGCCTGCGTCTGTCCCACGGCATTCTCCGGCACCGTGGTCTCCGATTGCCATACTTCTTTTCCGTCTATGCTGACGGTCATATTCAGCCCTGCTGTTTCAAATACCAAATTGCCGTATTCGCTGCTTGCCGGGATGACTGTTTCAAGTCGAAAGCGGTCTCCTACTTCGGGCGACACGGTATAATCCAGCTCCGTTTCCGTGCCGTCTGCTCCTACCGTATAGGCGGTTTGCCACTCAAGGTATTGTATGGATGTATTGAGCTTCGTGAAATTCTGCAAAAAGCACACCATGCCGATGCAAAGCGCAAAAAACAGCGCTAAACATATCCATCGTAAATATTTTTTCATTCCGACGAGGCACCTCCCCGTTTCATTTTTTCTGCATTTTATATGGAGAAAATTATCCGTATACTATTGTACTTGAAAATCCGCATTTTTACAAGGAGCATTTCGCCCAAGCGACCGTTTACAGCGTAAACGACCGAAATACAGCGTAGACGACACAACCGAAACCGCCCCTATTATGATATAATAGATAATAGCATAAGTATCGTGAAATATCATGCCACGCTTGCTTATCCGCTTTCAGATTCTGCTGCCGTAGCGGGCAGCAAAACCAATTATCAAAGGAGACCTGAGCTATGAACAAAAAATTCATCATCCGACGGGCAGTGTGCGCAGCGCTGGCGCTTGTGATGATCGTTGCCTGTCTGCCGCTTTCGGCATTTGCCGCAAGCAGCGACAGCCCAACCTTTTCATCCGATGCAGCCAATTCGCTGATGAAAAACACCGTCCCTGCCGGATACGACAAGACGACCAACCCTTACGGTTACGATGTTGACCGCCCATTTGCGATGGTGGAGCAAAACGAGCTGATTTATTTTGAGACATATACCGGTCGCACCACAGGCAAAATAGCAGATGTAGGGACAGCTAACAGCCTGCAAAGCTTTATATCCAATAGCAATACCGCCTCGGACAGTTCACTGCCCAATGTGGATATAAGTGCTTTCAGCAACTATGCCTATATGCAGGCTGTGGCATTTGACCCATACGGCACAGGACGGCGTGACCACATCGCATATGTTGGTCTGAACCGCGGCGACCAAAAGGTCTATGCCCATGTTTATGATGCGGTAAACAACAGATTCATCTGCTCACAAGCAGTCGGTGAAATGAAGTGGATCTTTGACAGCAAAGGTAATCTTGCGATGGAAAATTTCTTCTCCAACAACCTGATAACGGTTGCGGCGGGTGACTTTGACAACGACGGCAAGGACACCATTATCGTCTATGTGCCAAACAGCTGTACAACTATAGGGGAAATTACCGATGTTAATGATTCCGAAAGGAACAATAGTCTCGGCTGCTTTATTAAGGAATACTCTTTTGACAACGACACCCTTACTATGCACAACAACACGGTGAATGATCAGGGACACAATGAAATCGGAGACAGTCTACTTCACGATGGATATATCAAAAAGTATCATACCAAAAACGGCAACGGCAGTGCGGATCGTCTCAAACATAAGAATTCACCATATAACTATTTTAACAAAATGTATGTAAGCATGCGTGTTGGTGACTATAACGGAGACGGAATCGATGACCTTGCCGTTTTATCCACTCCTTTCACTGAAGCCGTGGATCTGGATTATTTGGCTCCGCAGCTCAAGATAAAATACGGCACCGGGACAGAATACAATGGAATATTGTCTGACTGTATCGTCGATCAGGGAGCTGATAAAATTTATAATATAATAGACAAGACCCAACCAGACAAGAACGGAGAATATGACGCTGCGACCATGAAGGCCGTCTCACTCGCCAGCGGTGACTTCAACAACGATGGTTATGAGGATCTCGTCGTGGTCGGAATAGATAGCAGCGGTAAGGTACTCCCGAACGCCCCGGCATTCCTTTTCGACACTACATACCGAAACAAAGAAAATTTCGCATACTCAGTGCTTCTCAACAATCGGAACAAGGGCTTTGTGCAAGGTGCTGTAAAGACTATGACATCCAATAAATGGACACAGGAAAGTGGCGACGGAGGTCCGGTTTGGTATACAACTGCAGAGGCAGTCGCCTTTGACAGTAAAGCCGCAGCGGACTACCTATTTCTCAATGGCTCAGTCTATACATACAATGCTTCTCTCGGGCAATTTGATGCGGTTTCTTCCCAGGGTTATACGACGAACGGATTTCAATTCAACGACGGGCTCGGTGGCAAGGAAGAATTGTTCCGCTCGGTTGCCGTGGGCAATTTTGACGGCAACAATGCCGGCAGAGAGCAGATCGTGTTTGTTGCTTCTTGCCGAGACAAGGATGATGTTTATTCCTTCAAAAAGGGTATGATCACCGGCGTATATAGTGATTCTAAAGACGAATATGGCAAGGTAACCGGCTTTAAAACCACAATATCTGATTGGGGTCCCAACAATGCGAACGGCGGCAGCCTCGGCTGCGGAGCACAGGTGTTGCTCACATCCTGTGACCGTGATCAGGACGGTGTTATCGCCCGTTACAAAGGCGTTAGCTACGCTTACAGCGACCCCGAAGTCAAGGCGGTTTTGCAGGCGGCTCCTTATTTTGCGGCACTGGGCGATTCGGCAAATAACGAGACCGACTACACCATAACCGAAAGCTATGAACTGGAGCAGTCCTCCTCGAACAATGTTTCATATAGTGTGGGTATGTCCTACAGCTACGGCGGACTGCTTTCCCCTTTTGAGGTGAATATTTCGGCAGGCTATTCTTTGGAGTGGAGCAAGACCTTTTCCGAAGCACTGGAAACCGAATACGCTATGACCGTCAAGGCACAGGCGTATAACACAGCATTGGTTGCAAGGACACCGGTATTTGTCTACTGCTATGAGGTTCTGGACGAAAACGGCAAGTGGTCGGATGGCACGGCGATAACCCTCTCCATACCGCAGCAGCCGGTGTATCAGCAGATGAGCATTGACGACTACAACAGCTTTGCTGAAGAATACAACTCCTATATGGAGAAAAAGGGCAATCGCGCCATCACCAAGGAGTCGGATAAGACCTCCAAAGATGAAGCCTGCTACTACCGTCTTGAAAAAATCAACGAAGCGGAAAACTGGCTGGACGGCAACGAGGGCAACCCCTATATGTACAATCAGTTGGGCTGGGGCGCATACAGTGCACTCGGCGCTCAGCAGCTCAGCCAGAACACTATCCGTATGGGCTATGCGGGAGGTCTGAATGAGGTTTCCTATTCAAAGAGCAATATCAAATCGGTTTCTGAGGAGATTTCTCACGGATTTTACTTCAACTTCTCCATCAGCTTCGGCGTGTTCGGCGACGGTATCCTATTCTCGCACGATGTGGGCTTTGAAACAAGTCTGAGTTACAGCAACGGTTCGGGCGTTTCGACCACCAAAACCTCCTCGCAGGGATGCATCGGTGCGGTCAACGACATTGACGGCCCGGCTCTTGCCGAGGAAGGAATCCCGGCAAGCATTTACACGCAGTATACCTTTGACTGGACGCTGGGGCAGTGGTTCAGACACCTCTATGGTGAGGAAGGCAACAAGACCGTCTTTATCGGCTACAGCCTATCAAATGTCAGCACACCTGCTCCTGCAGTAGATGATTTAGAGGCAAACCTGTTTGCAGATGATGCGGTGCATCTTACATGGTCTCAGCCCGACAAGACCCCCGGCTGGCCGGAGGTAGAGGGTTACTATGTGTATCGCGCGGAAAACGGCGAATGTACGAAAATTTCCGATCTGCTTCCTGCCGATACGACATCCTATGAGATTGAGAACCTGAAAACCAATACCAACTTTGGTTTTGCTGTTACCTCCGTTTGCAAGGTGGACGGCAAAGAAAAGGAAAGCACATGGTCGAATATTGCCGCAGTTACCACGGCAAAGAGGGACTATAAAGTCAACTACTCAGTGGATAACGCAAAGGCTGCCGACATCAAGGTGCGGCATCTCGGCAATGTTGAGATCCAATCCGGAGATGAGATCAGCGAGAGCGAAATCATCAAGGTAAAGGTCACCCCGAAAAGCGGGCGGTATGAGCTTGTATCCCTTACCCTTGACAACGGCGGTGAAACAATGGTATTCACACCCGAAAAAGACGGAACAATCGTATGTGCCTTTACTCTGAACGGTGAAGCCAATATGCGTGTTTCCACCAAGCGAGCAATAAATTCCGCTCAGATCACATTTACCGATACCTACACGGCAGATGGCACGGTGATTGGAACGGTCAGCGCGGCGGTGGGCGATGTTACTCTGAATGCCCCCGGCGGCACGGTTACCGATGATGTGACTTTTACCGCCGTACCCGGCAAGGGCTACGGACTGAAATCATGGAAAATTACCGACGCAAGTGGCACCACCGAAACTATAGACGCGGCAGGCTCTAACAGCTATACATTGGGGCTTGCTTCCGAAAAATACACAGTCGAGGCAGAATTCGTAAGTCTTTCTGAAATCGGCAGGCTTGTAAAGGTCAATCTCCCGGCAGAGGGCGGTACGGTGGAAATCACCGACGCAAACGGCGACAGCGTTACTCTGAATGAGAATAACAGCGTGTATGTTCCTGTAAATTCCAAGCTGACCTTCACCGTCAAGACGGACGCGGGCTGCAAGTTCCGCGCATGGACGGATGACGCCGAGGGACAAAGCGGTAAAAGCTTCACCATGACGATTACAAAGGACACCGAGATCGGTGTGGAATTCGATGTTCCCGTGCGTGTGGGCTTGACCTATTCTGCCGCAAGCGGTGAACAGACCGGTGCCGTGGCGACCAAGCAGGGCTATCAGTCAGGCGCAGGCATTCCCGTCGGCACGAAAATTACTCTTACTGCACAGGCAGCGGAAAATTACCGTGTGCAGAAGCTCGTCATTACCCGTGGCGGCAAGGTTGACACCGTAACGATCGACGACAAGCTGTACAGCCAGTATGATTATGAGCTTGTTGTGGACGCTGAAACCGACATTCAGGTGTATTTCACCGAAATCGAACAATACACGGTTACGGTGGATAACCCGAAGCACGCAGATATGACAATCAAAAACGGTGACAAAGATTTCGTAAGCGGCAAAACCGTCCGTTACGGCGATGAAATCATCGTAACGGTCAAGCCGAATGAAAACTACCGCCTTGCGGACGTGGCTTCGTGGATCGACAACGGCGACGGCAGCTATACCTATAAAACCGGCGCAATCAAGGCGGATACCAATATCTCGGTGAAAATCGAGGAGATACCGGAATATACGGTCACATTCCCCACAACTATTGATGGCTGTATCCTTTCGGTTAAAAACGATAAAGAAAAGATTTCAAGCGGTGACAAGCTTCGTGAGGGAACACGGCTTACCGCAACCGTAACGCTTGACCCGACCTATATTCTCAAGGGCTGGTACATCGGCGGCGAGCTGCTCTCCGAAATCAATAAGACCGAAGTCACCTTTACGGTGGACGGCGATATGCTCATTACCGTTATTGTAGCCGATGTCAAGGGTGACAAAGGCGATGCCGGAAACAACGGTGCTGCCGGAGTCGGCGTCAAGGATGCTGTTGTAGATGAAAATGGCAACCTCATCATCACTCTGACTGACGGCACTGTGTACAATCTCGGAAATGTCACCGGAGCCAAGGGCGACAAGGGTGACGCAGGCAAGGACGGCCAAAACGGTCAAGACGGATCAAATGGTTCGAACGGCTTGAACGGAACCGGAATCCAGTCAGCGCATATTGACGCAGACGGCAATCTTATCATCACCTTTACCGACGGAGTTGTTACCAACCTCGGCAAGATCGTCGGCACAGACGGAAAAGACGGTAAGGATGGTGCTGACGGTAAAGACGGCATCGGAATTAAGGGCTGCCGTATTGACGATGACGGCAACCTGATCCTTACGCTGACCGACAACACAACGCTGGATGCGGGCAATATTTCCGCAATCAGCGATAGGGTCAGTGTTTCCAAGCCCCTTGCTACCGCAGCAGTTTCTCTTTCCGGAGGGTCTCTTCTTTGGAATATTGTTTCGCTTGTTTCGGCGATTGTAAGGAAGAAAAAACTAATTTAATTCGGATGATTGTTCGAATTTAAAAGGATGCAAGACCACCGGCTATCAGCGGCGGTGTTCTGACAAGTGTAACAGTATTTGATAAGAGGAAAAGGCATTCCGTCAAATAATCAGAGATAAGTAACAATTAACGAACCATCACGGAAACATAGCAAATACGGCACAGAGGTCATAAAAACCGCTGTGCCGTATTTCTTTCCTTGGCGACTGTTTTTGAGAAACAAGCAATTTCTCGGTCATAACCCAACATTTTTTGCCGGATTCCATGTTTACTGTGTATATCACACTTATGCACTCTTCACTTTTGCCCCGGCAGCGGATACACTGATATCAACAGATACCGAATACAGCGAGGCAGTTATGAAAACAAGGAGATGTCCCTAACAACCATGTACGTAAGGGAACAAATACTACCCCCAAAAAGGCGAAAAAATCTTTTTTACAGTCCTACCACATTGATATGATGGACTTTGACGAAAGCGGGTTGTACTTTCTAACGGCAAAAGGAAAAAGCTTTTACAGACGCTTGTGTGCCAATCCTAATATTGCTCTTACCGATACGATGGGTTCTGATACCATGAGTACCGTTGCAGTTTCAATAAAAGGAAAAATTGAGGAATTGGGAGCTGCTGGATTACAAGATTTATTTGAGAAGAATCCTTATATGGAAGACATCTACCCTTCAGAGGAATCGCGCTCTGCTCTGACTGTATTTAAGTTATATGAAGGAACCGGGGAAATGTTTGATTTATCAAAATTGCCACCGGAGATTTCTGCTAAACCAGCGGTGATTGACCAGATTCATTGTTTACGTTGTGGTAATTGCTATGAGATATGTCCCGCAAGAGCAGTTATCAAGAAAGACTAACTATTAAAAGTCAAGTCTGAAAATGAAATATTTTGAATGAATTGCAGAAATGCATTTCAGATATATTTTGAACTCGATTAGAGCTCGTTGAACCTTGAAAACTGCATGACAAAAAGAGCATCGTCGCAGGTGCTCAAAAAGGAGTACTGAATTAGAAAGACTTAAGCAGCCTTGATATATTGCTGGTTAGTTTTCTCAAGATGATAAATGACTCGAACCAACTTTTTAACAGCATGAGAAATGGCAACATTGTAATGCTTGCCTTCGGCTCGTTTCTTTGCTAGATATTCAGCAAACGTTGGGTCCCAATGGCAGACATATCATCATTTTTAAAGACACACTCCCCAGTCTCCAAACACTTCCTACAGCCTCAGCAATACTCAATGTTCTTTTCAAACAAATTGATATATGTCAGACCATGACCAAATTTCTCAGCCTGCTTGGCAGCATACTTCAACAAAACAAGCAGCCACACACCGTAGTGCATGACTGCTATGTAAAAAGTTCGGAAAGGATTTTTGCGACCTGACACAGTTTCCTGTCCCTTAATCTCCATCAACATAAAAATATCTCCATCATTTCAAAAGAGAATGACGGAGATATCTCGCCTTGTTTATTCTTGTAGCAACCAATCGGCTATATCATGAATCTCTATTCCTTCATAGGTATATTTCGGATGCCTGGTTCGGGCAATAATCATTTTCGGATAAGCATCTCGTATCTGAAGCAGAGGAGAGCATTCTCTTTCAAATGTTTCCTGTCCGGAAATGTTGTCGCTTACCTGAATATAAATCTTCTCGCTGCCTCTCTGAGCAACAAAATCAATTTCCTTTTGATAGAGTTTTCCGACATAAACATCGTATCCACGGCGAAGAAGTTCGATGCAGACGATGTTTTCATATATTCTGCCATAGTCTATATTTCTGATTCCCAGCATTGCATATCTGATGCCGCTATCACATAAGTAAAATTTCTCAGAGCTTTCAAGATATTTTTTACCACGGATGTCGTATCTTCTAATATCATAGAATACAAAAGCATTACACAGATACTTAATGTACTTGCCAATGGTTACATGATTGGTTGGGATCTCATTCGATGTCAGAAGCTGACTGACTTTATTAGGAGAAGTCAGGTTGCTGATATTATCCATAAGGAACTCGCTCAGGCGTTGTAAAACCAAAGTGTCCGGCAAAGCGTACTTCTGCACCAGATCTCTTGTGACAATTGTTTCATAGACCTCTTTGATATAATTTGTTCTGTCTTTTTCGGTTCTGTAAGCGTATGAGCCTGCTAATCCGCCCTTAATGGAGTACTCATCAAAAAGCTTGTCTTTATCACTTACATCATCATAATACTGGCAATACTCCCGGAAGCTGAAAGGAAACACATGAATTTCAATATATCGTCCGGTAAACAGAGTTGCCAGGTCCGCACTCAGCAGAAATGCATTGGATCCTGTTACATAGATGTCGTATTTTCCCTTAGCGTACAGGCTGTTGATTGCCAGCTCAAACCTTGGACACATCTGCACTTCATCTACAAACAGGTAGTTTGTCTTACCTTCCTGATAATGTTCTTCCACATAAGCATGTAATGTATGGTATTCCTTGATTTCTTCATACGCTAAATCCATGAAATCAATAAAGATAATATTGATGTTTTCAAAATTATTTTTCAAATATTCAATATACGCTTGCATCAATTTGGACTTACCGGATCTACGAATACCCGTTATGATCTTAATGTCAGGAGTTCCTTTCAGTTCAATGATTCTATCGAGATAGTTTGCTCTCGTTATTGTTTTCATACGGTTACCCACTTTCAAAAATTAAATATTTTTCATTTTCTGAAACCACTTCGCTGTAATTATTATACCGTCCGCTGATAGTATATGCAAGATTTCGCTTTCAAAAACACAATTTTTTTTATTTTTCGAAAGCGGCAGCTGTATAAAAATATGCAAAATCATATCTTGATGGAGCGATGCAAATATGGGTGGATGCAGATGACACTCTTTATTCACTTTCTTTTTTATTTTAATAAGCCGCTATATTTAGTGCCTACTTTTCACTGTATTATAATTAATAATTTTCTTTTGTCTTCTGCAAAGAATGACTCCTATAAGTAGCAACGCCGGAAAAATAATTCCCGCCAAAATTCCCATCTTTAGGTTATCCCCAAAAGCTCCTGATACCATTCCAACCAATGTAGGACCTCCTGAACAACCTATATCTCCACCTAATGCCAGCAATGCAAACATGGCTGTTCCCCCTTTGGGCAAAGCTGCTGATGCCTTGCTGAAAGTTCCAGGCCACATGATTCCCACTGAAAGCCCACAGACAGCGCAGGCAATCAGATTTAACAGCGGAACCTGGAATAATGAAATCCCTAAATAGGATAAAATACATAAAAAACTACTATAAATCATAAAGTGTTCCAAATTGATATGGTCACCATACTTACCATAAAACAATCTTGATATTCCCATTAGAACCGCAAATGCCATCGGCCCTGCTAAGTCGCCGGCTGCCTTTGAAATTCCAAGACCTTTTTCTGCAAAAGCAGAGGCCCATTGACTTACTGCTTGCTCACTTGCTCCTGCACATATCATCATAATCAACAAAATCCAAAAAATTTTCATCCGAAACAATTTCTTTAATCCAAGTCCGGTATCTCCATCCTCAAGCAATGGTGCAATGGGAACCTTTGAAAAAACAAAAGCATTTCCAATTGGAATAACCGCCCAAATAATGGCTAATATTTTCCAGTTATCTATACCGACTACATAAAAGAACACTGTTGATATGAATACAACTCCGGCGTGTCCCCAACAATAAAAAGAATGTAACAGGCTCATTGCTTTTTCCTTATTGTCGGATGGGCAAGCCTCAACAACCGGACTGACCAGGACTTCCAAAAGTCCACCACCTACCGCATAGATCATTACAGCAATCAAAATTCCAATAAAGGGAACTGGTAAAATCTCCGGTAAAACCGTAAGAAGGAATAATCCTGCCGCTGCCAGAACATGAGCTATAATCATTGATATCCGATATCCTATTTTATCAACAAATCTGACAGAAAGAAAATCAACCAGTAGTTGTATCCCAAAATTAAAACTCACTAACAATGTAATTTGGGAAATTGGAATATCATAGCATTTCTGAAAAAACAAAAAAAGCAGTGGTGTAAAATTATTAACGATAGCTTGTACAATATAACCTACAAAGCAGGCCGTAATTGTCTTATTATATTGGCTTTTCATTTTGTTCTCCTCTAATAAATGTGATTATATCGCAAACTTTATATCTAGTCATTGTATAAAGTCATATATTTATGGTACAATATAACAAAATTTATTATTTATGAGGAAATATAACATGGAGACTTTTAAGATAACTACAGATGAAACACTACGGGAAACCATCCAGCATGGCAACAATCGTTATCCATTTGCATATTATCCCGATAATATTTGGAAATTTGACTTTCATCGCATTGACTGGCATTGGCATCATGAATTAGAATTTCTTTATACTGCTGAAGGTACTGCGCTCTGCCTTATAGGTTCAAGTAAAATAGAACTACATAAAGGTTGCGGCATATTTATCAATAGTGGTGTCCTGCATCGTTTTGAAGCACAAAGCAGTACATTTGCACCTAATATTGTTTTTTCGCCAACCCTATTAGCACCCGAAAACAGCCTCATTTACGAAAAATATATTCTTCCTGTGATAAGCTCGTCTGTTCCATATCAAGTTTTCAGTCCATCCAACACATTTGGAAAACAGGTGCTACAACTTTTGTCGCAAATTTGTACTATTCAGGAAACTAAGCCGGATAATGAATTATGTACTATACAACTTTTATTTCAGCTTTGGAACATATTGCAAAAAAATATAGACTGGACTTCTGATTCTAACAGTATTCATCGATTAAATCACAAACAAGCAAGATTGCAAACTATGATACAGTATATTCATGATCACTACATGGAAGAGATTACATTGGAGATGATTGCGACATCGGCATCTATCAGCAAAAGTGGAGCTTTACACATTTTTCAAACTGGCATCCACTGTTCTCCGGTAGCATATCTAATTCAATACAGACTAGCACAGGCTGCTGAACAACTTTATATCACTCAAAAATCGGTTTCTTCCATTGCAGAAGAAACCGGATTTACAAGTTCCAGCTATTTCTGCCGGAAGTTTAGACAATATTATCATATGAGTCCAAATGAATACAGAAAGAAGAAAACAGAGGAAATTTCTTAATTTCTACTTTCTGTAATCATACAATATCTGGAGATGGCTTAAAGCTGAAAAAGTAAGGTGTACCAAAAAGGAGCTTTCGCATAAGCGAAGGCTCCTTCTTAAAATATATGGATTTCTCATTGCATCCTTTTTAATTTTTATTTTCTGCAACTTTAAATTTCTGGATCATTTCACGCAGATTTTCCGCTTCACTGCTCATCTCCTGACTAGCTGCTGCACATTCTTCAGATGTTGCCGAATTCGTCTGTACGACATCATTGATCTGTTCAATTCCATCATTAATCTGTTTGATTTCTGTTGTCTGTGTCTCCAACGTTTCAGCAATATTTGTGACTTCTTTTGTAATAACCTGAGAATCCTCAGCAACCCCCTGCAATTGTGATGCCGTCTGCTCTGCAATCACCATACCCTTTTCCACGGCTTTCACAGAGGTTTCAATCAATGTTGCGGATTCCTTTGCTGCCTGGGCACTCTGGTCTGCCAGCACATTTACCTGATTTGCTACAACTGCAAATCCCTTTCCTGACTCCCCTGCTCTTGCAGCCTCAATAGAAGCATTCAATGCAAGCAGATTCGTCTGGGACGCAATTTCATTGATTGTTGCAATGATCTTGTCAATCTGTTTTGATGCCACGTTGATCTCATTCATGGAATCAACCATATCCTTCATTTTACCATTGCTTTCCAGAATGGCATTTCCAAGTTCGTCTACTCTTCCACTGATTTCTTTTGCAGATTGTGAATTTTTTTCTACCTGTTCAGAAACACCTGCGACTGTTGCAGTCAGTTCTTCTACAACTGCTGCCTGATTTGTTGCTCCATCCGCAAGGTCATTGGAGCTTGCTGCTACCTGATCTGCGGCACCCGAAACTTCATCTGAAACATGCTGGATTCCCTTTATTGTCTCTGCCATGCTTTCTTCAAACAACATAAAGGAGTTTAGAATTCCAACGAAATCCCCTTTCCACTCTACTTCTGGCTGCACATCAAAATTTCCTTCTGCAAACAGCTTCATTGCACGTCCAATATCATCTACATAGCTTCCCAGAATGCGGATGGATTTACGCATACTATGTGCCAGTTTTCCAATCTCATCCTCCGAACGGTATTCCAGCGTGCTGTGCAGATTTCCATCTGTTAATTCCTGTGCAACGGCTTCCACTTGATGTAATGGTACTAAAATTGTCTCAAGTACTTTTTTGCCTGTTTTTGCTGTCAGTTTCCATGCCAAAATCAGACAAACAATAATACATGCAATTCCTGCCATTGCAAAAATAATCGTAATTCTGGCTGACTGGCTGCTTTGCTTATCGGTCATTTCATCTAATCTTGTTGCAATTTTTACGGCTTTATTTAATGCCGGGGTACAATCATTCATAATTGAATCAACTGCATTATCCTTGTCACCGCTTTTGATTTCGTTCATGATGGAATAACCAATGTTTCCCCAGTCTTTAAGGGTAGATGAGTATTCTTCACAATCCGCATCCGGAACAACTCCGGATTTCTTTAAATTTTGCAGTTGGGTATCAACTTCTGTAAGCAGGCTTTCTACCGTCTGCTCATAATCGTCATAAGAGGATGTATCATTATTTAATGCCATTTCCCTGATATTTCTCGCTGCTGCGTTAACATTTATCCTGCAGATTTTCACCGCCTGGTCTGCAACAGTAACATTTTGCAAATAATGCAACATATTGGCAAATAGTATACCCATGACTACAATAGAAAACAGACCTGAGATTAACATCATAGTAATGACTTTTCTGTAGCCATAGTTTATCCTTTCCTTCAGAGGCAAATTTTCCAAGTTCTTCTTCATCATATTTTTCTTTAACGGCATAATTTCTATTTCCTTTCTCTTTATTCGTTTCCTATATTTATTCTTTTCCTATATTTATTCGTTTCCTATATATCAAATTTTTTTCTCAAAGTCAATAAATTTCAGAAACAATTTTATTATTCTATTTTTTGCACAAAATGTCGTACCGCTTCTCCCGAAAAGCACAGCACTTTTACCATTTTTTTCTAACTATATACTTATTTTTTCCATTTTTCACAACTAATACACACCGTTTCCAGGCTCAATGTTATTACTGTACACAGCCACATAATCAACATTTTCTGCCTTGTTTCACTGACAAATTTGTCACTGAAATTGCAATTCTGCATGAAACCATTGTTTTTTTGCATATCCAGTAATGATTATCTAGTTTTCTTATTAGATTTGATTTCATTATAACGCAAATATGGTCATATGTCGATATTAAATTGACCGTATAATGCTTATTTATATAATTTCTTTAACGCATCCATTCGCATCATTGCAATTCAGATTTGTTCCTGGAAACGCTTTTATCAGTGCAAATCGTATTTCCTGTTCATCACAAATAATTCTTGTATTATTTCAAGGAAAAATTGTACTATTTCTACTTTATCTATAATTGAGTTCATCTATAATTTAGTCTCAGAAAATGAAATGCTATGAACCAAGGACAAGTTCACAGGTTTTATGCTTTTCCCAATCACTGTATTTATCACAGTAATATGATATCTGGTATCCGCCATTGTCGGTATATGATTTTGTTACTGCATAGAACCCGGCCTTGAGTTTAACGGTGCGTCCGTCTAGGAATTTAATCTCTTTTAGATAGTACTTATCATCACTGCCAGGGATATGGTCAAGGGTTGGAACATCAGGATTATATGTACAATCGTTATCAATATAGTCGGTCTCTATCTCACTGTAATAAGTCTTAAGATTAGCCCAATCGGTTGCAACCTTTGATTTATGTATATATGAAATATATCGAGGCGTGAGAATTCCGATAAGAACCGCCATTATTGAAATTACAATTATAAGTTCTATAAGTGAAAAGCCTTTGTTGGAGCTAGGGTTTCTTTGCATATATGTACCTCCTAAAAAGAGCCGGTAGCTCTGTAATCTGTAAACTCAGAGATAATATAAAACCATGGCAGCGTTGTTGTCAACAGAAAATAAAAACCTTCAAAATTGATGAAATATTGAATTATTCAGATTACATTTTTCTTTTATTATCAAGCTGGCCTGGTTTTCTTCCACTCCTCTTATTACTTGCAGCAATTCCATCTTTAATAGACTGGGATATATAGAGACGCTGCTTCTCTCCTCTGTCCAGCTCCACTATGATCAGAAGCTTTCAGTTATAATGAAAGTTTTATGTTATAAAAAATACCGATCTTAATTCTCCACTATTTACGGATTATTAAGACCGGTATTTATTTCATTTTTTAATTAGCAATTAATCCCGACGTAGTGTAAACTTTTCTACCATATCGTTTAATGCATATGCCTGTGCGGATAATTCCTCACTGGTAGCAGACGATTCCTCTGCTGCCGCAGAGTTCGACTGCACTACTTCCGATATCTGATTCACACCAAGTTCTGCCTGTTGCATCGCCTGTGCCTGCGCAGCAGACTCTTCACTCAATCGTTTTGCGTCTGTCGCAATCTCCTTGACTCCCGTAACGATCTGCTCCAGAGATTCCGCTGCTACCTCCGCTGCCTGGTTGCCATTCTTGATCTCCTGCAGCGATCCCTCGATCAGGCTTCTGGTATCTACTGCCGACTGTGCACTCTGTTCGGCCAGTTTACGGATCTGTTCTGCCACCACTGCAAATCCCTTTCCTGACTCCCCTGCTCTTGCAGCCTCAATTGCCGCATTCAGAGACAACAGGTTCGTCTGACTCGCAATATCTTCAATGTCAGCAATAATATTCTGTATCTTTTTAGATGTTTCATTGATTCGGTCCATTTCCTCCATCAATGACCTCATCTGCGTATGCCCTGCATCCGCCTGCTGCGCATAATTCTCAGCCTTTTCCGTCGTCCTCTGCAGTTCGCCGGCTGTACGTGACACGGCATCTGTGATATTCGTAATGGTTGCCGTCAGTTCTTCCACAGATCCTGCCTGCTCTGTTGCTCCTTCTGCCAACGCCTGGGCAGATTGTGCAAGATTCTCCGATCCGGCAGATACCTGCTTAGCGGCCTCTTCTACCTGCTGTAAGGTGCTGTTCATCTGTCGGTTCATCTTACGCATGGCATCTTTCAGTGTCACAAACTGTCCTACATATTTCTCTTCGATCTTAGTACCGATGGCATAATTACCCTCCGCCATCTGTCCCAACAATTCTCCTGCATCCGTAATGATCAGATTCAGGTCAGCAGCCATGCCTTTTGCGACCTGTATCATATAGGATATCTCATCTTCCGTGTCTCTGTCCGGGAATGCACTATTCAGATCTCCCTGTGCAAAAGTCTGAAGTCGATCTGCCAGCGCTATCATCGGTTTTTCGATATTTCCTGCCATTTTCTTGCCTAATACCACAGAACTCCAGAAAGAGGTCATTACGATAACCAGAATCGCGATCAGCATAATACGCTCCATATGACCCAGATTTACCTCCGCCTGATCTCCTTTTTCGACGCACAGACTCATCAAGTCTACAAACTCCGCGTATATCTGTTCGTACTGTGCGGTCAGATCTCCGATATCCAGATCCTGCGCCTTCAGATATCCGTCCTCGTCATCGGAAGTAGCCAGTTTCAATACCTGTGCATCCAATTCCCAGTACCCGTCCAGTTCCTGCAATACTTTATTATAGGCATCCCTGCCTTCGGTGAATTTGATTGAGTGGTTCAATTCATCCATGTAACTCTCAAACGCTGCCTTTTTCTGGTCATGCAGTTCGATCTGCTTGTCTATAACTGCTTCGTCATCATAGCCTACTACTGCACGTAACGCGCTTCGGCTCTCCGAAAATGCCGCGACCGATTTACCGATATCTCCCTGTGTAAATCCGTATTGGCTCAATGCCTTTTCATACTGTATCGCTGCGATTAGTAGTGCTACGATTCCAATAACTGCCGCAATCGCACCAATTATTGCTACTTTCACAAATCCTTTCGTCAGTTGCTTTTTAATACCTTGTTGCTTTTGTGTAACCATATAAAACGCCTCCTAGTTTATATGTTAAATAAGCTGCCGTGATCAACATCTCTATACAATAGTAGCACTTCCCCTTTCATTATTCAACTGTATGAGATGAGATTCACACATGACACTGTTTTATCTCTCCAAGATAGCCCAGTCGCTCCATTTCAATTTCAACTACTTTTTCATCCGAATCTCTGATATCCGTCTTTTCTGTCAATGACATTTCCTCCTTTTCCCTGAACGAAAAAAATCGCCCAGACTAGAATTTTTAATCTAATCTGAGCGATACTTCGTCAAGCCTGTTTTCTTCAAGCAAGAAAACCATTTAGATTACATATATTATAGCGTGTAAGAGGTCGGATGTCGATGGCTTTTTGACCATAATTTACTTATATTTACTCCGGAATTTCTCGATTGAAAAAGGTGGAAGCTACTTCCATGCTTGCTCAGGCAGAGGATGAATAAATTCTTCTTTTTCCCTTTGCAACCCCCCCCCCATTTTCCTATATGATAGAGATAGATTAACAATAAGGAGGCATACCGTTATGTTGCAGATTAAAAATCCGGTTTTGCCGGGATTTAATGCAGATCCATCCATTATCCGTGTGGATGATACATATTACATTGCGAACTCTACGTTTGAGTGGTTTCCGGGAGTTCGTCTGCACGAGTCAAAAGATTTAGTACATTGGAATCTTCTTCCATCCGCATTGTCCACGACGACATTGCTTGATATGAAAGGAAATCCGTCATCGGGAGGTATCTGGGCGCCGGATCTTTCCTATGCAGATGGAAAATTCTGGCTGATTTATACGGATGTAAAAGTAACCGAAGGACCGTTCAGAGATATGATCAATTATCTGACGACGGCAGAAGATATCCGCGGACCATGGTCGGATCCGATCCGTGTCAATGGTGTGGGATTTGACGCATCGTTGTTCCATGATGATGACGGACGCAAATACCTTGTTCAGCAGACATGGGATCATCGCGAATACCACCATGCTTTTAACGGTATTACAGTGACAGAATTTGACACAGAGACAATGAAATTAAAACCGGAGACAGCACGTACGATCTACGCCGGAACGGACGTTAAACTGGTTGAGGGACCACATTTGTATAAGATCAACGGATATTATTATCTGTTTGCTGCGCAGGGTGGAACCGTTTGGACACATCAGGAAGTAGTAGCTCGTTCAAAGACGTTAGATGCGTTGAGTTTTGAGACAGAGCCTGGCGATCCGTTTATTACAAACTTTGATACGCCGGAACTTGAGATCCAGAAGCAGGGACATGGTGCTCTCGTAGAGACTCCCGGCGGTGAGTGGTATTATGCAAGTTTGTGTGGAAGACCGTGGAACCACGAAAATGAAAGTTCGATCGACCCACGCGGCTGGTGTCCGCTTGGCCGTGAGACGGCAATTCAGAAAGTATACTGGGATGAAGAAGGCTGGCCTCGTATCGAGGGCGGACATGGCGGAAAAGTGCTTGTGGATGCGCCGAAAGATGCAATCTTGACAGAAGCACCGGCAGATCATTCGATGCATGATGAATTTGACACACCAAAACTTCATGATGAGTGGAATACCCTCCGCGTACCATTTACCGAGGAAATGGGTACGACAGGGGATGGCAGGCTGACATTGGTCGGAAAAGGATCCCTCAGCAATAAGCATGAGCTTTCGTTGGTGGCAAAACGCTGGCAGGCATTTAACTTTGATGCCGAAGTGAAAGTGAAATTTGATCCGTTCAACTATCAGCAGATGGCTGGATTGACAAATTTTTACAATGATAAGCACTGGTCATTCGCTTTCGTTACGTGGAATGAGAAAAATGGCCGCGTGATCGAAGTGGCAGAGTGCAATCGTGGCGGATATCGTTCGTTCCTTCGCGACGATGCGATTCCGGTACCGGATGATGTTGAATTTGTATGGCTTCGCACAAAAGTAAGAAAGCAGTCTTACAGATACGAGTATTCCTTTGACGGAAAGAACTATACAGAGATTCCGGGCACACTGGATGCCGCTGTATTGTCCGATGATTACGTACGCCAGTCATACGGTGGATTCTTCACCGGAGCATTTGTCGGCATGGCATGCGTGGACTACTCCGGATACGATCAGACAGCAGAATTCCGCAGTTTTGACTATAAAGAACTAGATTAATCAATAGCAAGAGCTTTTTTTTAACCAGGCTCAATCAGATGGCTGGCGATGCCGCAGAGGATTCCGGGAAAAAGGACGAAAAGTCCGGGAACCAGGAAGACGATGAGGCAGGCGCCGGCCATTGTAAATAATAGGATGAAAGTTTCTTTGATGTGACCTGCCATCAGACTTGTTTCATTCGTGGCGTCTGCTTTTTTTGAAGCGCAGCTTCCACCTGCTCTGATAATTTTTCATATTGTTCTTCCGGAAAACGCAAAGGCATAGAACCCGTAATGGGGCTATGCCTTTGTGCTTATTCTAGCATTCATTTTTAGTTAGTGTGGGTTACTAATACAATTCTTCTCATAATAAAAATCTGTTAGTTAAACTTTTTCAAATTTTGCTACTTCATCCGATAAATCTTCCGAAAGGTTCTTATTTTCGCCCGCCTGCACTGTAATTGCTGAAATTGCTGTTACAAGCTGTGATATCTCTTGTGCTACGTTTGTAACACCTTTTGCAGATTCTTCAATCGCTATAGAAATGTTATTGATACCTTCATTCATATCATTCATTGTACCTAAGCTATCTTTTGACTTAACTGCAAACTCGTTAAATGTATTACTTGCCTGATCAGAATCAGCATCATAATTTCCAATAATTTTTACAAAGTTGTCATAATCAGGTGCTACCTTTTCATCTACAAAACGAATCATTTCCGTTGCATTTCCAGACAGATTGTTTACTGCCTCAATAACTTTTCCACTGATTTCCTGAATATTGTTTGCTGTCTCACGTGAACTATCTGCAAGCTGTCTGATTTCATCTGCAACAACGGCAAAGCCCCTGCCTGCTTCCCCTGCTCTTGCTGCTTCAATCGATGCATTAAGTGCTAGAAGATTTGTCTGTGCTGCGATATTTAAGATATTTTCTGTAAGTTTTGCAATTTCATTTACAGACTTAGATGCTTCTACTGCCTCCGCGACATCCTTTTGAATGCCATCAAATGTTTCTACTGTTTTTTCTTTTGATGCAATCGCTTCTTTATAGCTATTTTCTGCAGTAAGCTTCACTTCCTGCAACTTCATTGCAGAGTTCTTAGCATCCTCATTCATGCCTGCCATTTTCTCTAGCAGATTATTACATCCTTGGGCTAAATCATGTAGAGAAGCAGATACCTCTTCCATGGTTGCTGCAAGTTCTTCCGATGTTGCACTCACATTGGATGCACTCATATTTGAAGATTCCGCCTCATTTTGTACAAGATAGGAAGATTTTTTCATATCTTTTGATACACTCTGAATCTTTACCATAAGATTTTGTAATATTTCAATAAAATGGTTGACACCATTTGCAAGCTGACCAATTTCATCACTGGTTTCATCAAATACTCTTAACGTAAGATTACCCTGTCCTGATTCTATACCTAAAATGATATCATCCAAATCATTCTTTGCTCTTTTTGCTGGACGAACAATGGACTTATTAATAACAATCGAAAGAAGTACGATTACAATAATATCAGCTACCACAAGTGCAAGATCAAAAATGATGCTTCCATTTATTCTGTAGTTGCTATGTCTGATGGCTTCTGCCACTTCTCCTTTTGCTGTTTCAAAAACCGCGGTATCATTATTTTCCACTGCTTCTTCATATTGTTCAAACTGTTCTACAAGCACATTATTCTTTTCCCGAATAACTTGTAAAGCCATTAAATTCAAGACTGTAATCAAAACTGCAAAAAAGCCTACAGACACTAACATTGTTACTAACTTTTTTCCCAAGTTCTTTCTCTTTTTCATGTTTATTTTTCTCCTTTCTGCGAAAGGCACCAATGCGTTATGTTTTAAGATTTCTTACCGTTATTCTACCCCACCCCACAAAATTTTGTCAATACTTTATTCTCTTGATAGAAAATTTTAATCTTTACTCTGATGAGGATGGCGTGAAACACATCCGTATCAAAGCCAGACCTAATAAATGGCATGAGAATGACTGCCCTTTCTGTCACAAGTCATGTCCTGCTTATGACAAACATTCCAGCAGACCAACCACTTGGAGGGGGCTGGACTGGGAAACTGTAGGCCGCTGTGTCAATCGTGCTCTTCACGATTTAGAACCGGAGCGCTCAAGAAGACTTGATGGTCTGGTTAATATCGGCATTGCTGTAACACTAATCTGCTCTCTCTGTAAATTGTAATCCACCATAGTTACTACAGCTTCATCATCCTGCATCATTCGGATAATAACAGGAATTTTCTTATAGCCCAGTCGCTCCATTTCAATTTCAACTACTTTTTCATCCGAATCTCTGATATCCGTCTTTTCTGTCAATGACATTTCCTCCTTTTCCCTGAACGAAAAAAATCGCCCAGACTAGAATTTTTAATCTAATCTGAGCGATACTTCGTCAAGCCTGTTTTCTTCAAGCAAGAAAACCATTTAGATTACATATATTATAGCGTGTAAGAGGTCGGATGTCGATGGCTTTTTGACCATAATTTACTTATATTTACTCCGGAATTTCTCGATTGAAAAAGGTGGAAGCTACTTCCATGCTTGCTCAGGCAGAGGATGAATAAATTCTTCTTTTTCCCTTTGCAACCCCCCCCCCATTTTCCTATATGATAGAGATAGATTAACAATAAGGAGGCATACCGTTATGTTGCAGATTAAAAATCCGGTTTTGCCGGGATTTAATGCAGATCCATCCATTATCCGTGTGGATGATACATATTACATTGCGAACTCTACGTTTGAGTGGTTTCCGGGAGTTCGTCTGCACGAGTCAAAAGATTTAGTACATTGGAATCTTCTTCCATCCGCATTGTCCACGACGACATTGCTTGATATGAAAGGAAATCCGTCATCGGGAGGTATCTGGGCGCCGGATCTTTCCTATGCAGATGGAAAATTCTGGCTGATTTATACGGATGTAAAAGTAACCGAAGGACCGTTCAGAGATATGATCAATTATCTGACGACGGCAGAAGATATCCGCGGACCATGGTCGGATCCGATCCGTGTCAATGGTGTGGGATTTGACGCATCGTTGTTCCATGATGATGACGGACGCAAATACCTTGTTCAGCAGACATGGGATCATCGCGAATACCACCATGCTTTTAACGGTATTACAGTGACAGAATTTGACACAGAGACAATGAAATTAAAACCGGAGACAGCACGTACGATCTACGCCGGAACGGACGTTAAACTGGTTGAGGGACCACATTTGTATAAGATCAACGGATATTATTATCTGTTTGCTGCGCAGGGTGGAACCGTTTGGACACATCAGGAAGTAGTAGCTCGTTCAAAGACGTTAGATGCGTTGAGTTTTGAGACAGAGCCTGGCGATCCGTTTATTACAAACTTTGATACGCCGGAACTTGAGATCCAGAAGCAGGGACATGGTGCTCTCGTAGAGACTCCCGGCGGTGAGTGGTATTATGCAAGTTTGTGTGGAAGACCGTGGAACCACGAAAATGAAAGTTCGATCGACCCACGCGGCTGGTGTCCGCTTGGCCGTGAGACGGCAATTCAGAAAGTATACTGGGATGAAGAAGGCTGGCCTCGTATCGAGGGCGGACATGGCGGAAAAGTGCTTGTGGATGCGCCGAAAGATGCAATCTTGACAGAAGCACCGGCAGATCATTCGATGCATGATGAATTTGACACACCAAAACTTCATGATGAGTGGAATACCCTCCGCGTACCATTTACCGAGGAAATGGGTACGACAGGGGATGGCAGGCTGACATTGGTCGGAAAAGGATCCCTCAGCAATAAGCATGAGCTTTCGTTGGTGGCAAAACGCTGGCAGGCATTTAACTTTGATGCCGAAGTGAAAGTGAAATTTGATCCGTTCAACTATCAGCAGATGGCTGGATTGACAAATTTTTACAATGATAAGCACTGGTCATTCGCTTTCGTTACGTGGAATGAGAAAAATGGCCGCGTGATCGAAGTGGCAGAGTGCAATCGTGGCGGATATCGTTCGTTCCTTCGCGACGATGCGATTCCGGTACCGGATGATGTTGAATTTGTATGGCTTCGCACAAAAGTAAGAAAGCAGTCTTACAGATACGAGTATTCCTTTGACGGAAAGAACTATACAGAGATTCCGGGCACACTGGATGCCGCTGTATTGTCCGATGATTACGTACGCCAGTCATACGGTGGATTCTTCACCGGAGCATTTGTCGGCATGGCATGCGTGGACTACTCCGGATACGATCAGACAGCAGAATTCCGCAGTTTTGACTATAAAGAACTAGATTAATCAATAGCAAGAGCTTTTTTTTAACCAGGCTCAATCAGATGGCTGGCGATGCCGCAGAGGATTCCGGGAAAAAGGACGAAAAGTCCGGGAACCAGGAAGACGATGAGGCAGGCGCCGGCCATTGTAAATAATAGGATGAAAGTTTCTTTGATGTGACCTGCCATCAGACTTGTTTCATTCGTGGCGTCTGCTTTTTTTGAAGCGCAGCTTCCACCTGCTCTGATAATTTTTCATATTGTTCTTCCGGAAAACGCAAAGGCATAGAACCCGTAATGGGGCTATGCCTTTGTGCTTATTCTAGCATTCATTTTTAGTTAGTGTGGGTTACTAATACAATTCTTCTCATAATAAAAATCTGTTAGTTAAACTTTTTCAAATTTTGCTACTTCATCCGATAAATCTTCCGAAAGGTTCTTATTTTCGCCCGCCTGCACTGTAATTGCTGAAATTGCTGTTACAAGCTGTGATATCTCTTGTGCTACGTTTGTAACACCTTTTGCAGATTCTTCAATCGCTATAGAAATGTTATTGATACCTTCATTCATATCATTCATTGTACCTAAGCTATCTTTTGACTTAACTGCAAACTCGTTAAATGTATTACTTGCCTGATCAGAATCAGCATCATAATTTCCAATAATTTTTACAAAGTTGTCATAATCAGGTGCTACCTTTTCATCTACAAAACGAATCATTTCCGTTGCATTTCCAGACAGATTGTTTACTGCCTCAATAACTTTTCCACTGATTTCCTGAATATTGTTTGCTGTCTCACGTGAACTATCTGCAAGCTGTCTGATTTCATCTGCAACAACGGCAAAGCCCCTGCCTGCTTCCCCTGCTCTTGCTGCTTCAATCGATGCATTAAGTGCTAGAAGATTTGTCTGTGCTGCGATATTTAAGATATTTTCTGTAAGTTTTGCAATTTCATTTACAGACTTAGATGCTTCTACTGCCTCCGCGACATCCTTTTGAATGCCATCAAATGTTTCTACTGTTTTTTCTTTTGATGCAATCGCTTCTTTATAGCTATTTTCTGCAGTAAGCTTCACTTCCTGCAACTTCATTGCAGAGTTCTTAGCATCCTCATTCATGCCTGCCATTTTCTCTAGCAGATTATTACATCCTTGGGCTAAATCATGTAGAGAAGCAGATACCTCTTCCATGGTTGCTGCAAGTTCTTCCGATGTTGCACTCACATTGGATGCACTCATATTTGAAGATTCCGCCTCATTTTGTACAAGATAGGAAGATTTTTTCATATCTTTTGATACACTCTGAATCTTTACCATAAGATTTTGTAATATTTCAATAAAATGGTTGACACCATTTGCAAGCTGACCAATTTCATCACTGGTTTCATCAAATACTCTTAACGTAAGATTACCCTGTCCTGATTCTATACCTAAAATGATATCATCCAAATCATTCTTTGCTCTTTTTGCTGGACGAACAATGGACTTATTAATAACAATCGAAAGAAGTACGATTACAATAATATCAGCTACCACAAGTGCAAGATCAAAAATGATGCTTCCATTTATTCTGTAGTTGCTATGTCTGATGGCTTCTGCCACTTCTCCTTTTGCTGTTTCAAAAACCGCGGTATCATTATTTTCCACTGCTTCTTCATATTGTTCAAACTGTTCTACAAGCACATTATTCTTTTCCCGAATAACTTGTAAAGCCATTAAATTCAAGACTGTAATCAAAACTGCAAAAAAGCCTACAGACACTAACATTGTTACTAACTTTTTTCCCAAGTTCTTTCTCTTTTTCATGTTTATTTTCCTTCTTTCTGCGAAAGGCACCAATGCGTTATGTTTTGGAATTTTTTACCATCATTTTATCCCCCCAACAAAATTTTGTCAATACCTTATTCCCTTGAGTTTCCGCATTTCCTTACAAAACGCCCATGTCTATTGATATAAGTTATCAACAACTTTCAAAAAAACACCAAAATATAAGGAATCTTCTTTCATTTTGATGTAAAATTAAGTTACCAAACAAAAATCTCAAAGTGCCTTTCAAAACCGGAAAAGAAATTCACTGCTGACATTACCTACGGCATGCTGGCTTCTGGAAGCTGCCTGCTGACCGATGTCGTCGACAAACTTCATGAACCTTCCAAAAAAATCAATGTCGTTGACCGCTTATCAAAGCATCTTGATAAAGGTACTCCGGCATCTGCGGCTGCTTCTTACCTTCAGCAGGTGAGAAATTGGGTGCCTGCCGCCCCCGTGATTCATATCGATGACAGCGATGTGGTAAAACAAGATGGTTACAAATTTGAATCACTTGGTATTGTCAGGGACGGCTCTGAAAGCACATCCACTAAAAATGTGTACAAAAAGAGGTATCATGTTACAGAAGCTTGTGTCCTTACTACCAGCAATCATCCTGTCAGTATTTTTTCAAAAATACACTCATCCGCTGAAAAGGGTTACAAATCTGCTAATGTGATCACCTTTGAGGCCATGGAACAAGGTGCCGCACTTTTTAAAAGGGCGACTTTTTGCATGGATCGCGGTTATGATGACAACAAGATGTTCCTGAAACTTGATGATTTGGAACAGGATTACGTCATCCGCCTTACCTCTAAAAGAAAACTTTTATACCACAACAAATGGACTCCTGCCACAGAATTGCGCGACCGCAGAAAAGGCAAGATCAAGACCAGTGTTTTCTACAGGGGAAAAGAGCATGAAGCTTATCTATCACATGTTAGAGTGCAGATCACTGCATCCAGAAAGGACATTTATCTGGTCCTCGTTTATGGCATTACGGAACATCCGATGATGCTTGCCACCAATAAGGAGATCAAATCAAAGGAAGATGTGCTCCGGGTGGCCCGGATATATTTTTCCCGATGGAGAATTATGCCGATATCTGCATAATGCGCCATCTCAAATGATAATTCGTATGTTTTATCACTTTTTCGTGG
>ENA-OPCN01000491-OPCN01000491.1-human-gut-metagenome-genome-assembly--contig:-NODE-491-length-35655-cov-2.369663_pt1 | contig 35655 bp, 30 predicted proteins | sample MGYA00241567_ERZ501485 | MGnify/ENA primary metagenome ERZ501485 (study PRJEB25962, sample SAMEA2042579) | human gut metagenome | biome: human gut; feature: human-associated habitat; material: faeces...
TGGAACGATTTTGTATATGCTGCTGGTGCAGAGGGTGTTTTAGACCGTGTTTGAAAAAGTATTCCCGCAAATTGTGACGCACATCTTGCAGAAAGCCTTTTTCAAACACGCTCTGAAATTGGCAATACACCAAATCTAACATATCTAATCAGATATAGCAATATTCTATAACGAACTCAAGGTAAAATGAATTATACAAAATCCTCTTATCTTGCTATGATATGTTCAGACAAAAAAGAGAGAAAACATTTCTCTGAACGCGATCATACGAATCTGGAGGAAAATCATGGCAAGAGGAATCAATACAAAATGTTTACATTTGGAAGAAGAGGAAGGCTGTTGTAACAATTATGGCTCTATCAGTTTTCCGATTTATCAGACAGCAACATATGAGCATCCGGCAGTAGGCCAGAGTACAGGCTTTGACTACAGCAGACTGCAGAACCCGACCAGAGAGCATCTGGAAAAAATTGTAGCAACTTTGGAAAACGGAATCGATGCACTGGCTTTTTCCACTGGAATGGCAGCAATCACTCTGGTAATGGAGCTGTTTAAACCAGGAGACCATCTGATCATAGATGCAGACCTGTACGGCGGAAGCATCCGGCTTTTTGACAATGTTTCTTCGAAAAACGGGATCCATTTTTCCAGAATCGACTGTTGGAAAGAAAATGTGGAAAGTTATGTAAACGAAAACACAAAAGCAATTTATATTGAAACTCCAACCAACCCCATGATGAATGTCACTGATATTGCGGCACTTGCGGAAATTACAAAAAGACATAATCTCCTTCTCATAGTAGACAATACATTTTTATCTCCATATTTCCAGAATCCACTGGAACTGGGAGCGGACATTGTAGTGCACAGCGGAACCAAATTCCTGGGCGGACATAATGATACCCTGGCAGGATTTCTGGTAACCAACAGAGCGGATATCAGCGAAAAGCTCCGTTTTCTTATTAAAACCACAGGCTCCGGCCTGGCTCCTTTTGACAGCTGGCTGATCCTCCGCGGTATCAAAACTCTTGGAATCCGCATGGAGCAGGCACAGAAAAATGCTTTCAAAATCGCAGAATGGCTGAAAACAAAGAGCGCAGTGACCAGAGTAATCTATCCGGGATTACCAGATCACCCGGGATATGAGATTATGAAAAAGCAGGCCAGAGGATTTGGCTCCATGCTTACCTTCCAGCTGGAAAGCAAGGAGTTTGCCCTTTCTGTTCTGGAAAAAGTGCGGATGATCAAGTTTGCAGAAAGTCTTGGCGGTGTGGAGACGTTGATCACATATCCAACTACCCAGACGCATGCGGATGTGCCGAAGGAGATACGGGAACGCAACGGAATTACAGAGGCAACCCTTCGCCTCTCTGTTGGAATCGAGGATGCCCAGGATCTTCTTGATGAATTTGAAAAAGTATTTGCAGAAACAGAGGAAGAATTATATGGCGGAAAGAAATCTTGATTTTGATAAAGTGATTAACAGAAAAAATACCAGATGTCTGAAATATGATTTTGCAGTAAAAAGGGGAAAACCGGCAGATGTGCTGCCTCTCTGGGTTGCAGACATGGACTTTGAGACCTCTTCTTATATTGAAGATGCGCTGGTGGCGCGTGCAAAAGAGGGGATTTTCGGATACAGTGAGGTGCAGACCCCTTATTTTGAAATCATTGCAAACTGGATGAAGCTCCACCACAACTGGGAGATCCAGGAGGATTGGCTGATCAAAACCCCAGGCGTTGTTTTTGCCCTGGCGATGGCAGTAAAAGCATACACGCAGCCGGGAGACAGTGTGCTGATCCAGCTTCCCGTTTATTATCCTTTTTCAGAAGTTATTCAGGATAATGGCAGAAAAGTGGTGAGCAGCAACCTTTATCAAGGAGAAGACAACCGTTATCACACCGATTTTCAGGATTTTGAGAAGAAAATCGTGGAGGAAAATGTGAAACTGTTTTTCCTGTGTAATCCCCACAATCCGGTGGGAAGAGTGTGGAGCGCAGAAGAATTGGAAAAATTAGGAGATATCTGCGTAAAGAATGGTGTGACCGTTGTCAGTGATGAAATCCATCAGGATTTTGTTTTTAAGGGAAAGCATCAGGTGTTTGCCGGTCTGAAAAAGGAGTTTCAGGATATTTCCATTACCTGCACTTCTCCAAGTAAAACTTTCAATCTTGCAAGTATGATGATTTCCAATATTTTTATTCCCAATCCGGAGCTTCGCCGAAAATTCCGGAAGCAGCTGGATGCGGCAGGAATCAGCCAGCTTGGGGTTCTGGGACTGGTGGCAACAGAGGCCGCTTATTCCAAGGGAGAAGAGTGGTACCAGGCGATGCATGCTTATGTGGAGGCGAACATCAACTACACAAAAGAGTATGTGGAAAAATATCTGCCTGGGGTAAAGATGACAGATCTGGAAGGCACGTATCTGGTGTGGCTAGACTTCCGTGAGACAGGCCTGACTGTTGAGGAACTGGAGGATTTGATCCTTAACAAGGCCAGACTTTGGCTTGACAGTGGAAAGATTTTCGGAAAAGCAGGCGAAGGATTCCAAAGGATTAATGTGGCGTGTCCAAGGGCAACGCTGACGGAGGCGTTGGAGCGGATTAGAAAAGCGTTTTAAATGGAGATATTTTTACTTTCAGTTGTGTATAGCGCATAGGAATGGTAAAATAGAAAAAACATTTTGCGTATACACAGGAGAAAACCATGACCAACAAAATCGACCGTGAAGATATGCTGGCGCTGACCAGGAGGATGAATGTTGCCCGGAGTTCTTTTACAAGGATTGCGGGATGTTATGTGGATAAGGACGGGGACTTTGACGGCAGCTTTAACGTGAATTTTTTAAAGCTGTCTGCCGCAGAAAAGAAGAAAAACATTGAGCTTGCCAAGGTAGTTCCCTTTGCAGCAACAAATGTAAATCTGAAACGTTATGAATTTGCAGATGCAGACAGAAGGCCAGGAACCGTGTGGCAGCTTTTGATGGCAATCCGGGAATGTGGGCTGAAAAACGATGCTCTTATGGACAGCTTCTATGATCTTGTAATGGAGAATTATAAAAGCAGGAGACCTTATGCAGTTTATATTTTCCACGACAGATATGATATTCCGGCAAAGGCAGCAGATAAGGAGCGGCTGGGGGAATCAGAAGCTGTTTTTGAATATCTGATCTGTGTAATTTGTCCTCTTGCAGATGAATACGAGCCAGGTGAGCCGGAGTGCGGCTTTCTTTTTCCGGCATATACAGATGGAGGCGCAGACCTGAACCATGTTGCCGTGTTCCAGAAGGATGCAGACAGACCGCATCTGGAACTGGTGAGGTCGATTTTGCGGGTGAAATAATAAAAATTTAACAGTTGCTTTTGCAAAATATAAAAAAGGTACTCTGTTATATTGGTATCAACATAATTGATATTAATATAACAGAGTACCTTTTTACATAGTCTGGAGTTCTACTTTATGGGATATTTTCGTATTCCCGTATGATCTCCTTTGCAGCTGCATACTTCGTCCGCCAGTGCTTTAGCTGCATTGGATCCGGCGTGACGGAAGAAAGCCGTGTTTCATCTGAATTATGGGCGAGATCCGCAATCTTTACCTTACGAGCCAGCGGATTTTCGCAAAGTCTGCGCACATAATCCAGATAATCATCGGAAGGAGCGTGTGTAAGCAGCTGGACTGCCTCTGTGATCTCTCTTGGAAATTCCGCTTCCAGATCAGGAAGAGTCAGGGCAGTATCTTCCAGAACGTCATGAAGCAGGGCAATGCAGGTGGTAGTTTCATCTGTCATTTGTTCTGCAAGATGAACCGGGTGAAGAATATAAGGAACCCCACTCTGGTCGTATTGTCCTTCGTGTGCTTTATATGCAATTTTTATAGCTTTTATGGTTAAGGGAGTATAGACCATAGTTTATTCTGCAGGTGCAGCCTCCGTGTCTGTATTTAATGGAGTAAAAGCTGCCAGAATTTCATCTGCTTCTGCTGTGGTATCTGTGGTGTATGATAAAATAATGGAGACAAACTTTCCTCCCTGTTTGCGGGTACAATATTTCTGAAGAATTTCATAGTCATTGACTGCCACACTTGTTTCCATAACACGGAAATCCTGCCCGGCAATCTGTATATCTGTTACGTCCGAATAAGTATAGCCCATCCCTGTAGCATCCAACATCTGCTGTGCAGCCAGAAAATACTGGTCGACAGTCATATTCTCCAGAGAAGCATCCTCAACAACTAAGGAAACATTAGGAAAACCAGAGATAGAAGAAGCCATCATTTCATAAACGGTTCCTGACAGGGCGTCATCTCCAAGCTCCACGCCGGAAGATTCTTCCAGGGTGGTCTGTCCCTGCTTCATAACAGACTGAAGCTCTTCCTCTGTATTCATGACTACTGTTTCCGGTGGTGTGAATTTCAGATTCAGCCATTCACTCTGAAAATCAGTGTCTGTGATGGTGCCTTTTTCATAAGGGGAATCAGAAGTATCTGTAGCACTTTGTGTATGTGCCTCTTGTTCATTATCTGCTGCATCAGCTGTCTGTGAGGTCTCCTCCGCCAGTACTGGGACAACAGCACCGGTGCAAAGGGAAAAAGCCAGCACAGCCGGTATTAGTAAGCTCTTTTTTCTTCGCATGAATTCGGTATCCTCCTAAGATTTATAATGCCAGAAAAGTTTGATGCATTCATTGAATAAAGAGGGGGATAAAATATCCCACAAATTGTGACGCACATTTTGCAGAAAGCCTTTTTCAAACATGCTCTGATGTCGTGAAACTATTATAGCAAATTCGAAATTACTTTCCTAGTGATAAATGGTAGAAAAAAACGTGAAAAAATTGTGAAGGGTTACTGTTTCAAGAGAAAATTGCAGAGCGCCTGCGCTGTTACTGTTCAATCCGTTCACAGTAACGCGCTTCGCGGAACGTTACCAGTGAGCAGTAACGCTGCGCTACTGTCCTGTTTGGTGATTTGCTGTGGGGAGTTGCGTTTCCTGTCATATTTCGTTATAATAAAAGCCAAAGACTCAAAAACATATTTTTACCGATTGACAACTTATTATACAAGGAGTTTCTATATGAGCTTTTGGAATACCCTGAAACAGAAATTACGAAGCTTTATTCCGGTAAGCCGCACCTATATGGACAATAAGCTGCGTGAACTGGAAAAAGAGAATAGACGCCAGGAAAAAATCCTCCTGGAGCTTCAGAAAAACAGCCAGTCCATGCTGGAGCTGAAGGAATATGTGTCACAGGAACTGCATCGCCGGGACGACTGGGGAAAACGGGCTGCACAGGTGCAGCGTGAAGCGAAAGAACGTCAGATCTGGGTGATCAAATGTCCTGCTCCTGAGGAAAAAAAGATCCGTTGGGGCGATTATGCGTATGCAGTTGCCTTGAAACGTTACCTGGATCGAATGGGAATGTACACGATAATTGACCTGCACGAAGACTGGGACTGTGAAGTAAACGCAGATGTGGTTCTTGTACTTCGAGGCTGCGAATTTTACCGTCCGGATCGTCGGAACACCAAATGCCTCTACATTATGTGGAATATCAGCCACCCGGAGATGGTTACTCAAGAAGAATACCAGCTCTATGATATTGTATGCGTAGGTTCCCGCCATTATGCCAGGGAGCTTCAGGCGAAGCTTACGGTTCCTGTTTATCCATTGCTTCAGTGTACAGACACTGAGCTTTTTTACCCGGATCAGGCAGCTGAATGCAGCCGTGGAAAAGATTATTTATTTATTGGAAATTCCCGTGGTGTGGCCCGCCCATGTGTATTATGGGCAGCACAGGACAAACTTCCGCTGAAAATCTGGGGTGCCGGCTGGAAAGCCATGTTAGGCCCGGATAAGACCATGGTACAGGACGTTTTCATCGAAAACAGCCAGATTCCCGTCCTTTACCGAAGTGCCCGCGTCACATTGAACGACCACTGGAAAGACATGCTGGATTATCAGTTTGTGAATAATCGTATTTTCGATGCCCTGGCCTGCGGTCTCCCGGTAATATCTGACTGCTGCGATGAGCTCAGGGAAATCTTTCCGGAAGCAGTGCTGTACTATAGCAATAAGGAAGAATTCCACCAGTGCGTGAAGAAAATTGAGAACAACTATGAAGAAGTGAAAGCAAAAGTCGACGAGCAGTGGCCGCTGATTAAGGAGAAATATTCCTTTGAGGCGAGAGCGCGGGAACTGGTGGAGATTGTGGAGAAACATAGAACGGAGAATTCATGGCTTCAATAAAAACAATATCAAAAATTCTGATCATTATACCAGCTTACAATGAAGCTGGATGCATAGAAAAGGTAGTAGATAATTTGGAAAGGAATTATCCTCAATATGATTACGTGGTGATCAATGATGGCTCCACCGATGATACCCGTAAGATATGTGCCCGCCGCGGTTATAATTTCATGGATCTTCCTGTAAACACCGGACTTTCCGGCGCGATCAAAAGCGGTATGCGCTATGCGAACTATTATGGATATGATTACGTTCTCCAGCTGGACGGCGATGGTCAGCACGATCCCAAGTACATAGAGGATATGATTACGGAGATGGAGCGGACCAGTTGTGACATTGTGATCGGGTCTAGATTTAAAACCCAGCGGAAGCCTGTTAATTCCAGAATGATTGGAAGCCAGCTGCTTACCTACGCTATCATGATAACCACAGGCGGGAAATATATTGGAGATGTAACTTCTGGAATGCGCCTTTTTAATAAGCGCATGATCAAACGCTTTGGCTACGATATCAATTACAGTCCGGAACCGGATACCCTGGCATACCTTTTGAATTGCGGGGTAAAGATTGAAGAAGTGCAGGTAGAAATGCACGAGCGAATTGCCGGAACCAGCTACCTGGATTTCAAAAATTCCATTTGGTATATGATGAAAATGTTCTTTTCTATTTTTATTTTTCAATGGGTGCGTAAACGAGAGAAAGGAGACAAAAAATGAGCGACACGCTGAAAGGTTTACTTATTATTGCCTCTGTTCTGACTGTTGGATGGATTCTTCGAAAAATTCGAAAAAATAAAGTCAAAATGGAGGACGCTATTTTTTGGATTTTTTTTGCGGCCATTTTACTTTTGCTGGCAATCTTTCCGGAAATTTCCTATGAATTGTGTCGTATATTCGGAATTATGTCACCAAGTAATCTGGTGTTTCTGGTGATCATTTTCCTGCTGGTGGAAAAAATATTTACCTTATCTATTATTGTATCTCAGCTGGAAGACAAGATTGGAGTGTTATCTGCAGAAGTTGCGCTTCGTTCCAAGGCTGAGAATAAGAAGATTGATAAAGTAGATGAGAAAGAGACGTTATTGGAACGGGAAGAAGTAGAAAAGCAGGAGATAGAGGCTGAAATTGGTATTGGAGAGGGAAGATGACCAATGGTTTCCTTGAAAATCATTCCAGCAATCTGTACTCACAACTTTGGGGGATATTTTGCAGAAAGCCTTTTTCAAACATGTTCTGGAATGAATATATCTAAAAGTTTATAGAGAAAATGAAAAATATGGGATTAAAGAATTTTGATAATAGTAATAAAATAAATCTTCATACATTTGCGGTATGCGCGTACGGTGAGAGTCCGTATTTGGAAGAATGTGTACAGTCTCTTCTGGCGCAGAAAGTCAGAACCAGAATTCTGATCGCGACTTCAACTCCCAATTCATATATATATGGAATTGGTGAGAAGTACGGAATACCTGTTCATATAAACCACGGTGAAAAAGGTCTGGCCGGAGACTGGAATTTTGCCTATAGCTGTGCAACAACACCGCTTGTAACCCTCGCTCATCAGGATGACAGATATTATGTAAACTACACAGAGGATGTGCTGGCAGCTGCGAAGAAATGTCGCCATCCTCTTATTATTTTTACAGACTATAATGAACTTCGAAATGGAAAAACGGTGACAACTAACCGGCTTCTTAAGGTAAAACGTCTGCTTCTGACTCCTCTGAAACTGACTGTCTTTTGGAAAAACCGTTTTGTTCGGAGGAGAATTCTCTCCATAGGATCGGCTATCTGTTGCCCTGCAGTCACCCTTGTAAAAGAAAATCTGGACAGTTTTTCCTTTAAAAATAACATGAAAAGCAACATTGACTGGCAGGCCTGGGAAGAAATTTCCCGAAGAAAAGGCGAATTCGCATACACTGTCCGCCCCGGGATGGAACACCGTATTCATCAGGAATCTACTACTTCGGAACTGATCGAAGAGAATGGCCGAAGAGAAGAAGACCTCTATATGTTCCGTAAATTCTGGCCGGAGTGGGTGGCGAGAGGGATTGAGAAAATTTATCAGAGCAGTGAGAAGTCGAATGAGGTGTGAGTGAAAAACGACAGAGTGTCGAAATAATGCGAACAATCCGCAACAGTTTTCTATATCTACATATGAGAAGCCCAAAGATATTAAAAGATTTGCATTAATGGATTCTGATATGCATATGCCATTTAAGATTGCAATAGGATTTACTGTGCCTGTATACGGCCTGGCTCAGCGTACAAGGGGACGAATTAAATAGAGAGGTTCACACGTTGATTGGTGGTTTTATAAAGATGCAACACCTTATAAAGCTTTTGAGTTAATTCCTGATTTTGAAATACATCTTCAAGAATATAACAGAACAAGAGATGAGGAAAATGCGCGAGTTTGTAAAAACTGAAAAAGATGGTATCTTGTATGTGAACAGGGAAATAAGACTTTTATAATTATGTACTTTGAGTTATAATAAAATGGAATATGCGATTGAAAGAGGAATTCTATGAATATTGTATATATAGCAACTGATTCCTATCATTCATTGCTTGGAATTTCTATTAATTCGATAGTGATGAATCAAAAAAATGGGAAAGAAATGAATTTTTATATATGTTCACCTGATTTGACCGATGAGCACAAAGTGCAGCTGATTAATCTGGTGGCCGATTGCGGTGGAAGTATTCATTTTATAAATGTTTCTGATTACGCCGAACGCATAAATTTTCAGTTTAATACATCAGGATTTCACTCTATTGTTCTGGCAAGGCTGTTTTTAGCTTCTTATTTACCGAAACATATAGAAAAAATATTGTATCTGGATTGTGATGTAGTTGCAAATGGAGATATCTGGGAACTTGAAAAGATAAATCTGCAGAACAAAGCCTTTGGGGCAGTGCCAGAGCTTTGCATGCCGAAGAAACAGAAAGCAGAAATTGGTCTTGGCGAAGAAGATACTTATTTCAACTGCGGTGTAATGCTGATTAATCTGGCTTATTGGCGTGAAAAAAGAATTTCAGAGCAGTTTCTTCAGTATTTTGTAGAACAAAATGGAAAACTTCTTTATAACGACCAGGATATTTTGAATCATTGCTGTAAAGGGGAAATTCAGAAATTATCACATACATACAATTACAATCCGGCACTGTACTATTTTCCGCGTTACTTTATCCGAAATTATCAGCCGGAATATTACTGCAAAACAGCTATAGAATATACCGCCATTCGGCAGAATCCAGTATTGATCCACTTTATGGGAGAAGAACGTCCATGGGTTCATGGAAATTATAGTCCATATAGGAAAGAATATGAGAAATATAAAAACAATTCACCTTGGAAAGATATGCCATTGATTTATGGGAAAGAAAAAGTACTTTTTTGTTATCATATTTTGAATGGTATAACGAAAGTATTTCCCTGGTTTCGAAAATGGTTTACCCAACTAATTGGAATTTACTATTATCAGTTGGTGAAGAAGGCATAGGTGAAAAATGGTACATATCTTATTATCCACATATAATGGTGAGAAATATATTTGTGAGCAGTTGGAAAGCATATTTAGTCAAACATACAGGGAATTCAAGTTATATATAAGAGATGATGGTTCCACGGATTCAACGGTGAAAAAGATAAATCAATATCTGACTCGGTTTCCGGAATATGCAGCCAGAACACAGTGGATACCAAATGAAAAACATGAAAATCTGGGCTACATGATGAGCTTTTGGAAATTGCTGGAGTCAGCCTCCGGAGCAGATTATTATGCCTTTTGTGATCAGGATGATGTCTGGCTTCCGGAAAAGGTGAAACGGGGTATAAATGCCTTGGAGAAAGAGCATAGAGAAAATAGTAGTGCGAACTCATATTCGGAACAGCCTCTCTTGTACTTTTCCAATTTTTATCAGTGTAATGAAGACCTTAGCGAGAAAAAAGAAGGTCCGGTTTATTCAGGAAACATAAAATTTGAAAATGTTCTCTTTTATACCCCGGCATTTGGTTTTTCCATTCTTATCAATGAAAATTTGAGACGTTTGGTGTTGGGAAACTTTGATCATACCAGGCTTCCTCATGACGGTTGGATTCAAAAAGCAGCGGCAGCATTTGGGAAAATTATTTACGATCCAACATGTACGGCATATTATAGAAGGCACGATAGTGCGGTTACGGCAAATAATGCAAACAAACTTTCCTTGATAAAAAACTGGATTCAGAATGAAGTATTTGGGGATTCCATGCGTGAGACACATTATGTGTTAGAACATTTTTATCAAGTATATAATGCTAAGTTGAAGAAAGAAGATAAAAAAATATTAGAAATATACGCAACAAGACGGAAAAGCCTGGTTGTATGGTGGGAAAGAATTTGTTTTAAAGAAATGTTGCGCCCGTTAGTGGGAGGAAGAGTGGCATTGAGAGTGTGTTTCTTATTAGCAAGGTATTAATTACTTGTTATTTGGCGAGGGGTATGATAAACTTTACCTCGTATGCATAGAAAATATAGATTTAAACATTAGTGAGAAAGGTATAACATGAAACAAAAAAATATTTGGACGGTTATATTAACATATGGTCTTGTAATTTCTGTACTTATTGGAATTTGCTATTATTTTATCGGTGCGAAAAGTCTGAAGATGATTTCGTACACAGAAGAGTATTCTGGAACGGAAACAACACAAATTACTCCTAATTTGGTGAATAATGTATCTGTTGTACAGAAATTTATTACCCATGCTGATTTTATTGATGGATTGGTATTGCGGTTTGCAACTTTTAATAATACGTTAAGAGATGGTAATATTGTAATCTCGTTACAGGATGAAAAGAGTAATGTATTATATGAAAAAGAGATTCCGGTAACTGATTTAAAGGATAACGAGGATTTACAAATCAATTTTGAAAGCAAGATATCAGTTTTAAGAGGGTCTACATTATCTTTAGAAGTTAAAGAAGTTGATAATACAGATGGTAATACTGCAACGCTCTGGATGGGAGCAAAGCAGGAAGCGTGTAAATTGTATATTAATAATGAAGAGACTGATGGAACGTTGTATTTTATTCCATTGAGTATTCGAGATGGGCATTATACAAGAAATTTTTGTATTGCTTTTGGCATTTTTGAGATCTTGTTTATTGTCATTTGTTTACGTCAGAGGAAGAAAGATGAAAGTGGAATTCGAACAGGGCTGAATGAATGTGTTCATATTTTTAAGAATTATCGCTTTTTATTGTCACAGCTGATAGGGAGAGATTTTGCTGTTAAATATAGAAGAAGTTATCTGGGAATTATTTGGGTTATTCTTAATCCATTGTTGACAATGATTGTTTTATCAGCTGTTTTTGCATTTATTTTCAGATTTAATATAGCTAATTTTCCAGTATATTTAATTCTTGGACAGGTTATTTTTAATTTTTACAGTGAGGCAACACAAATATCAACAACAACCATTACTGGATCGGGTCAAATGATAAAAAAAATATATATTCCAAAATATATATTTCCATTAAGTAAAACTATGTTTTCCTTTTTCAATTTTGTATTATCATTTATTCCGGTATTGTTAGTAGTACTGTACTATAAAATCCCAATAACACTTAATATATTATATTTGCCGTTGATGTTAGTATTCTATTTTTGTTTTGTACTTGGAATTAGTTTTATATTATCTGCAATGCAGGTGTTTATGAGAGATACACAGTATTTATATGGAATATTTTTAACGTTATTAGGGTACACGACGCCTATTTTTTATTCGGTAGATTCTATGTCGCCATTATTACAGAGAATAATGTTATTGAATCCATTATATCATTATATGACTGTCCTTAGAACTATTTTGCTATATGGTATGGCACCTACAGTGCAGGAAATGTCAGTATGTATTTTCTTAGGAGTATTATTCTTGGGAATTGGACTGAGTTATTTCTTTAAACGTCAAAAGAAGTTTATTCTGTATATTTAAATTGAGGTTACTATGGAAAATAAAGAAGAATTAAAGAATGCTATTACGGTAGAAAGTGTTTCTATGCATTTTAATATGGCAACAGAAAAAGTTGACAGCCTTAGAGATTATCTTACGAAAGCATTATCTAGAAAATTATTTTTTGATGATTTTGTAGCTGTTGATAATGTTTCATTTAATGTAAAAAAAGGAGAAGTGTTTGGAATTGTCGGGACTAATGGTAGTGGGAAATCTACACTCCTGAAGATGATTGCAGGGGTTTTGGAACCGACAAAAGGTGAAATTCATACACATGGAACGATGGCACCGTTAATTGAGTTAGGAGCTGGTTTTGATGGTGAATTAACAGGAAGAGAAAACATTTATTTAAATGGAGCATTGCTGGGATATAGTAAAGAGTTTCTTGATGAGAAATTTAAAAGTATTGTAGATTTTGCTGAAATGTGGAAATTTCTTGATATGCCGTTAAAAAATTATTCGTCAGGTATGACTGCACGTATTGCTTTTGCAATTGCAACAGCAGTAAAACCCGATATTTTGATCGCAGATGAAATTCTTGCTGTTGGAGACTTTTTGTTTCAGCAAAAATGTGAACAAAGAATTAAAGAGTTAATGGAAGGCGGTACGACTGTACTAATTGTATCACATAGTATTGACCAGATTGAAAAATTGTGTGATAGGGTATTATGGATTGAGAAAGGAAAGCAGTATATGCTTGGAAAAACTTTCGAGGTTTGTAATGCGTATAGAAACTTACAAAATGATTCATCAAGGGCTGTAAAGAAAGAATACCAGATAATTGCAAGAGAAAAATGTGGCGTTTGTGGCTATAATGCTGAATTTAGAAATGAACCAGGAATGACATATAAAACAGAAGCATATTGTTCGTCGTGCGGAGCATTATTGAGAACTTCAGATTTAGTTAAGAAATATTTGGAAAAGGAGTTCGGATATAAAGCTGAAAAGGCAGCAATAGACAACATCAGTTTAAACTTGGAGAATATGAACATTTTTTTCTGGGGTAACAATGATCCATTGGCAACATATTTAAAACAGTATTCGGGCTTTTTTAGTTACAAAAATAAAGAAATAAGAGAGTGTACAGAGCTGTTCTCAGGAGATAAATTAAGAGAAGAATGTAAGGGAAAATATGATTTGATAATTATGCAGCGGTTATTGTCATATGTGGAGAAGCCAGATGAAATATTAGATTTATTATATTCGTTGCTGAAGGTTGGTGGATGTTTATTGTTAAATTTGCCAATATTTGAACAGAAGAAAACTTACATAAGACAAAATAAAGATAAAAAAATATCTATAGGAAACAATACATTGACAACTGAGTGGGGAAATGATACAAAATCAATTCTGGAGAAACATGGATTCGAAGTAGAAATGGATCAGGTTAGACAGTGGTACGATGTAGAAGATATATCAGATATTGATAAACAGTATCAAGAGTTTATTGAAACTCATCCATATTATTTCTTCAAATTTAATTCGTGGGTGATAGTAGCTAAGAAAAACATTTTATAAAAGGAGTTTATATATGGCAAAGAGAATTGCACAAATAGGAACTTTTGATATTGAAAACTTCGGGGATTTATTATTCCCGACAATGATAGCGCATATTTTTTCAGAGGATATGATTGATATTTTTTCAATTGGGGGAAACTGTACAAAACCATTTGAAGACTCTATAAATGTATATCCTGTATCTGAATTAGAAAATATGCATTGTCAAAATCCTTACGATGCTATAATTATCGGCGGTGGCGATATTATTTTATGTGATGTAAATGAATCATCTAAATATTTATGGGATAGTTGTGATTTATTTAAACTTTGGGCATTTCCAATTTTAGTTGGAAATAAATATAATATTCCAGTTGTTTTTAATGCACCAGGAGTACCATATCAGTTTAATAAAAGTATGAGAGGATTGGTAGGTGCATTATTAAATAAAATCGATTATGTTTCTGTGCGAGATGAGAGTTCCGCTGCTTTTTTAAGGGAATGTGGTGTGGCTAATGTGAAGGTAATACCAGATACTATTATAGAAATTGTAGATGTATTTCATCCGTCTATGTTAGAAGAAATAAGAAAACAGCTTCGTTTACGTTATGCCCTGCCAGGAGATAATTCCTACATAATTATGCAGCATAATACATTTCAAATTACAAATCCAGTATATAAGAACTATTATAAAAATACAGTACATAAAGTGATCGAAACAGGAATGAATGTTGTGTTTATGCCGATTGGATATGTACATGAGGATGGGGACTTTCTAAGACAAATATATGATAGTAAAGACGATAAGCAATTTTTGGTTAATGAAAAACTAAGTCCAATAGAAATGTGTGCAGTGTTGGCGGGAAGTAATGGTTATATTGGATCCAGTATGCATGGAGCAGTTGTATCATATGCATATAATAAATTTGCAGTATGTATAAATACAAAGAAATATACAAAGACGACTGGATTATTGAAACAGTTAGGACATCCAGAATGGGAAGTAAAAGACATAGCTGAGTTGGAAACAACGTTTACCAGAATATATTCTAATGAGCATAATTTTTCGTCAGTTGTGCACGACAAAATAAAGAAGCATTTTACCGATATAAAAGAAATAATTAACAGACCACATGCTGCTAAAAAAGTACCAGATGTTTTAAAGGAATACTTTGAACTGGAAAAGAAAATTAATGACTCTGCAAAGCGCGATTTTTCAGTAGCAACTGCATATTTTGATTTCGGAAATGGATATGAAGCATTTAAAAGTTGCGAGGTGGCTTATAAAATGCTTGCCGACGGGCAGCGTTATTTCCATCTTAATATTCCAAATAATGCACTTAAAGTGCGAATTGACCTGGTTGAAGATTCATTGCTGTTAGTTGAGTCACTGAAGGTATTAATTGATGGAGCAAGTTATGAACCTGTAATTAGTAACAAAATGGAATTAGAGACAGACTACTTAATTAACTCTTTAATGCCGAGTGTTGAATGTGAATGTGAAAAAAACAAATCATTCGAACTGTTTCTAAATGCACAGCCAACGACACTTAAACAGGTGCAGGAACTAATTGGAAAAATCCATTATAATTCAATGCTACAGGGACAGGCATATACTGAAAAGATTGTAAGCCTGGAAAATGAAAATAAACAATCTCAAAAAGAATTGGAGCATATAAGTTCTGTTTATGCAGAAGAAAAAAACACTTTATTAGAAAAAAATAAAGTTTTAAGTGCTGAGTACGATGAATTAAAGAAAAAACACAGTGAAGAAATTCATATAATAGAAAAAAAAGCAGCAGATCAAGTTGAAAAGAGTAATTTAGAAAAAGAGGCTTTAAATAATGAAATCAACGTACTAAACCAAAAGATTATTGCATTAAACGGATTAACAGAACAAATAGATGCACTAAATACGCAAGTTGACGCATTAAATACCTCCAATTTAGAAATTAGAAATAGTCTTAGTCTAAAAGAAGATGAAGTTGAATGTATAAAAAATTCAATTTGCTGGAAGTTGACTTCACCAATCAGAGCGACTGGAAATGGTTTATATCGGTTGATGATGAAAACATATGTTACCCAGTGTGCATTAGAGGCTATAAAAATATTGTTCCAAAAGGGACCTGTAGAAGTAGTTCATGCGTGTCGTAGATTTATTGATAGATCGCTACATTCGCAGGAAGCTAATGCAATGTTGCCTAATCGTTCTGTGAATAATAAAGATGGTTATCTACCATATGATAGTGAGTATCAGGCAAATATTAAATTTGACGGAATGCCTGATGTAAAAATGTTGGCGTTCTATCTACCTCAGTATCATACATTCCCTGAAAATGATGAGTGGTGGGGAAAGGGATTTACAGAATGGGTTAATGTAAAAAATGGCACTGCTCGTTTTGAAGGACATTATCAGCCACGTGTTCCACATAAAGATATTGGTTACTATAATTTGGAAGATATTTCTGTATTAAAACGCCAGGCTGAATTGGCAAAAGAACATGGTATTTATGGTTTTTGTTTCTATTATTACTGGTTTTCTGGTAAAAGACTAATGGAGAAACCTGTTGATATGTTGTTGGAGCATCCGGAAATTGATTTACCATTCTGCTTATGCTGGGCAAATGAAAACTGGACGAGAGCCTGGGATGGACAGAATAGAAATGTTCTGATTGCACAGGATTACAGTGATGAAGACGATGAAAGATTCATGGTTGATTTGGAAAAATATATCTCTGATGAAAGATATATTAGAATTAACGGAAAACCATTAGTAATAGTATATAACCCGGGACAGATTCCAGATTGCCATAAGAGTTTTGAAAAATGGAGAGAATGTGCAAGAAAAATTGGAATTGGAGAAATTTTAATTTGGACTTGTCAGACGGCAAATAATTCAGCGGATATTTTGAATATCAGTGATTGTATAGATGCAGAAGTTGAATTTCCTCCGCATAATATGTGGCTAGAATCTATTGCTGTAAGGGATCTTGATTTGCGTGGAAAATCTGCATTTATTTACAATTATCAGTGTTTGGTTGAGTATCAAACGAAAAAATTAGAAGAAAATGAGAGAACAACAGTACCGGTTCATCATGGCTGTATGCTAGCATGGGATAATGCTGCTAGACGAAAAGATGCCTGGTTTACTTATTACGCATTTTCCTTAAAAAGTTTATATAAATGGGTAAATGCATTAGTTGATAATGCAAGAAAGAATTATGATTCTGAAGAACGGTTCGTTTTTGTAAACGCTTGGAATGAATGGGGTGAAGGTACTTATCTGGAACCAGACGAAAAATATGGTTATGCAAATATTAATACTATTTCAAAAGCATTGTATGGTCGTCCATTTAGAGATGATATAACTTTTATTAATAATAATTCTCCTAAGTTAGAGATAATAGAAGAAAATTCATCAATTGCAGTGCAGATACATATGTTTTATTTGGAAACAATGGATGAGACAATTGAAAACTTGAATTATATTCCTTTCAAATATGACTGCTATATAAGTACAGATTGCGAAGAAAAGAAGCGAATAATTGAAAATACTTTTAAACTGAAAAGTACATGTAATAAGTATCAGGTAAAGGTGTTTGAAAATAGGGGGCGAGACGTAGCACCATTTATTGAACAAATGTCACCGATAATTAGTGATTACACATACATTTGTCATATTCATTCTAAAAAAACCAAAACTGGAGAATATGGAAATGAATGGAGAAAGTATATATTTAGACATTTGTTTGGATCAAAAGAATATATGAAAGCATTATTTGCAGAATTTGAAAATAATGATAGACTGGGCATTATTATGCCAGAGACTTTCCCTGTTCTTGAATTGCAGGCTGAATGGGGCGGAAATTTGGATGGAGTAAAAGCACTTTTAGAACGATTAGATTGTACTCAGGAACAATTATCTGAAGATCCGGTATTTCCTGTTGGAAATATGTTTTGGGCACGTTCAGAGGCTGTTTTGCCTATGTTTACCCATGGGATAAAACAATCTGATTTCCCAGAAGAACAAGGTCAAACTAATGCTACAATAGCGCACCAAATTGAACGCTCATGGATTTATGTTGCAGAGCATAACGGATATACCTATCAGAAATTATTTAATAATTGCAGGGAAGATTTTAAATTATCTGAGATAAAACGTATTGGAATTTTTGTACATTATGATAAGAAAAATGTCATATCTGAGGAAGATATAACTTCCGTTTGTGCATATTCAAAAATTTTCGATGCTTTGGTATTTGTCACTAATAGCGATTTAAAAAATAGCGAGTTGGAAAAAATAAAACCTTATGTTTCTAAATGCATATGCAGAGAAAACAAAGGATTGGATTTTGGGGCTTGGAAAGAAGCTATTTTATTACTTGGACGCGAAAAATTAACGGAATATGATGAATTAGTTCTTTGTAATAATAGTTGTTTTGCACCTATATTTCCATTAGAAAAAATGTTTTATGAAATGGAACAGGAAAATGTTGATTTTTGGGGAAATTGTATTTTTCCATATCTGCCAGATGGTTCATATATACATAAGGATTGTATACCAGAACATTTGCAGAGCTATTTTACGGTGTATAATAAAAGAGTACTTTCCAGCAATGTATTTTGGAAATTCTGGGAGGAAATTCCAGTATATGAAAATTATATTGATGTAGTTGGAAACTGCGAATCTCAGTTTACAAAGATATTGGCAGATGCAGGCTTTATTTATTCGCCATATGTTAAGGAAAGCTATTATATTTGCCAGTATCTACAAAATTATTCTGTTCCGTACGAAAAACCAACATCACTTTTATTACTGAACAGTCCTTTTGTGAAGAAAAAGTGCTATGAATATATGGATTCTGGAGAGAAAAATAAACTGGAGTCGTATATAAAAGCGTTAAGATCTTCCTGTATACTTTAAAGATTAAAAAGAATACCTTAGATACAGAGATTATAGGTCGCTTTTAGCCGAACTTGTAAAGCTAATAAAAAAGGAGCATAACGATGAGACAAATTGAGACGAACAGAAAGTATAAGCATTTTAAAGGAAATGAATATAAAGTTTTATATATAGCAGAGCATTCTGAAACTGGAGAACAGTTTGTTGTGTATCAGGCTTTGTATGGTGACTTTAAAGTGTATATTAGGCCTTTAGAAATGTTTGCCTCAGAAGTGGATCGTGATAAGTACCCGGAAGTGAAGCAACGATATAGATTTGAGCTTGTAGAAGACTAGTTTTGTGAACTTCCGAAAAAAGCTTCCCTAAACAAATTTTAGGGCTAATAAGGAATAAAAAATGTGAACTTCCACGATATTTAACTCTTGTTCCTGAACAGTGGGCTATCCATCTCCGGAAACGATGATTTAAACCTCAAATTTGCATTTTATGTGTTCATTTTTCAGGAAGCCCTGGATGAAAAGATTGAAAAAGTGGAAGCGGATGTGATCGCAGCGAAGAAAAGATATGACCCTGAAACCGCAGTTTTGAAAGAGCTATTGGACAAGCGGGATGCGATAAGAAAGGATGAAATCCTGTCAGCAATTGTAAAGAGTGGACGGTCTTATGAGGAGATAATGAACTTCCTGAATATGGAAGAAACTGAGGGAGAAACAAAGGAATAGATAAGGAATGCACCACAGCTGCGGCTGTGGTGCGAGTTTTAGGCGGAAAATTTCCGGAGGTTCACATTGAGGGGAAAAAAGTATTGATCGGATAGTTTGTGGAACAATCCCCTTGCCCGTCGATTGTCTATGTAGTAAAATAAAGTTACAAGACAATCGACGGATTTTTTGCGTAAAGAAAACTTACTTAAGAATCGCCGGAAAGGAAAGCATTTAAAATGGATAAAATAGCAGTACTAATCCCCTGTTACAACGAGAGCAAAACCATAGAAAAGGTTGTAACAGATTTCAAGAAAGTATTGCCGGAAGCGGTAATATATGTATATGATAATAATTCCACTGACCATACAGATGAAATTGCCCGCAGAGCAGGTGCTGTAGTCAGATATGAATATCAGCAGGGCAAAGGAAACGTTATTCGCAGGATGTTTCGTGAAATTGATGCACAGTGTTATATCATGGCAGACGGAGATGATACTTATCCCGCAGAATTTGCCCCCTCAATGGTTAAGAAGGTATTGAATAAAAAGGTTGATATGGTAGTGGGAGATCGTCTGTCATCTACTTATTTTACAGAGAACAAGCGGCCATTCCATAATTTTGGAAACAGTCTGGTGCGTAAATGCATTAACATTATGTTTAAAACCCAGATAAACGACATCATGACAGGCTACAGAGCATTCAGCTACCAGTTTGTAAAGTCCTTCCCTGTATTATCCAAGGGGTTTGAGATTGAGACTGAAATGAGCATTCACGCAGTTGATAAGAACATGTATATCGAAAATGAAGTGATCGAGTACAGAGACCGTCCCGAAGGCAGTGAATCCAAACTGAATACATATTCAGATGGCTTCCGGGTACTGAAAACCATAGCCAAATTATACCGTAATTATAAGCCAATGGCATTCTTCGGACTGATGGCAGCAGTGCTTTTGATCCTTGGAATTGGATTCTTTATCCCGGTATTTGTAACCTTCCTTGAAACCGGACGTGTGGGAAAAATTCCTACTCTGATCGTATGTGGTTTTGCTGTTTTGGGAGCAATTCAGTCATTGTTTTCCGGACTGGTCCTGCAGACAATGGTTCAGAAGAACCGGCAGGACTTTGAAATGGAACTGCAGAGGATACAGGAGCAGTATAACAAATTACAATGAAGCTTCTGGACAGCAGTGCGAAGCACGGACATTTATATATGGTAATAACGCCAGAGCCTGTTTGAAAAATCATTCCCGCAATCTGCACGCCCCACTTTGCGGAAAGCCTTTTTCGAACGCGCTCTAGAGGCGATAGATTTGCCTGGAGAAATAATAAAAAGTGGAAGCACAAAAAAGGCTTCCACTTTTTGTTATATGATCATTGTTATAGCCTGTACAACAACAAGACTTTCAATCACCATCATAGTTTCCCATATTTTACAGCTGCGGTTATGATCCACAGACACCATAGCTGTAGAGAACAGGGAAAACAGCGCTGGAGCAAGAGGAAGAAAATAACGTCCCTGAATGCCCTGTATATGATCACAATCCATTGTGGTATAACCGACCATCATGGAAAACATGATCAGCAGCAAAGATCCCAGACAGCTAAAGGCGATAAATGTCCGGTTTTTCCTGGTGAAAACCGGGGCGTCTCCTTTTACGTTTACAAGCAGTAAAAGAATGATCAGGAATACTATTAAAAGGGACCAGTTGATATTAATATCCAGCCAGGATAATTTTCCACCTAATAAGCCTCGTAGAATGGTGTCACTGCACTGGATGACCGTATTCCATAAAATATAAATGGTCTGGAGCGGGTGCTGGAATACATATGAAATCGGATAAATAGTATTTTCCGGATCCGCAGAAATATCTGTGGCAAACATTGCAGAAAACATAGGCATAAATTTAATTAAAGTAACTGCAATTAAAAGGACAGCTCCCACGCAGATACATAAAGGAACGATCCAGCGCATCTTTTTATGCATGTGATGATGGGGCACATGGGAAAAACACATGAGCAGCAATAACAAAAGTGGAAGGTAAACCCCGCCTTTCACAATTGCAATGAACAGTGCCAGAAATCCAAGAGCGATCAGGTAACTTTTTTTTCGCTTAGGGTTATGTAAACGGTAAAAACACAGTGCCGTAAACAAAAAGATGAACCCGTTTATCACAGAATCATAGGAAGCAGAAGCTGCCTGCTGCAGTGTGATAGGCAAAAGCCCAAGTGCTCCCAGAAGATTTTTTCCAAATGGTGCAATGCAAATGGCAAAATAGACCAGAAGGATAAATACCACAAGACTGCAGATCCTTGCCAGCTGGAAGGTAAGCATGGGGGAAAGATGCAGCAGCCGTCCAATACTAAGTCCTATTGCAGCCGGAACATAAACGACTGCAGGAACCAGACCTGATGTGCTTACATAGGAAATTTCAATCAGATCCGTATCCGAAGCAAACTCAAAGCTGTGAAACAGAAGCTGGTAGTAGGAGTTCGTCTCCAGTCCATTGCTTAACATATCGCTTAACTGAGCATCACAACGCCGTTTATATATGGTATTGCCTGGGGTTTCCGTATTTTTTACAAACAGCATTTTGTTAGAAAGGCTGTAAGCTGCATCAAAATGCGTTGGTTCATCCGGAACTCCGTGAACGGTAACCAGGCATTGGAAAATCAGTCCCAGAAATAAAGCAACAGGAATATAAAATTTCTGCACGGTCATCTGGCGGATAATGATCAGATAAAATGTCATTATTATAAATAAAAGCAAGATAACACACAGCGCAATATAAAAATAAAGCATGAAATTATTGTCGCCGTAAGTGAAGGAATAAATAATATTTGTATGACTGTTTGTATCGTTGTTAAACTCCTGAATTAGGGCCTGTTTTTCATTTGATGTAAAAGAAAGAACCGTTTTCTCCCCATTTATTAATTTCAGTTTTAATTGTAAATGTGCATTTTCAGAGGCACTTACTGGCTGGGACAGATCGCAGGTCAGTTCTTTCTTTTTTGTTGCGCGGAAAACGGAAAGCGTGTGTTCTGCCTGATAATAAATTTCTCCGGAATCTGCATTCGTCAAGGTGATGAAAAGGCGGGCATTGGAAGTTTTATTTTTTGCAGTGCCCTCAAGTGTAAACATCTTTAACTCAGGAACTGTACAGGTAAACGTCTCTGTAAGAACGGGGGAATCCGAGGACAAGGTTATGGTACCTGTAGGTTTATGAGTTGTCATCATAACGTACTCAATGGGCTGATGAAGGTTAAAACGAAACTGGGCTTTATACATAAGAAGACATACACCACTGATAGAGAGAAGAATGATAAAAAGCGAGAGGATATGTCCTGGTATTTTCTTTTCTTTATTCATATATAGAATCTCCTGTGTAAAAAATATTTGTGAAATATGCTCTGCTATTCACACAAAAATAAAATTTCATGTTAAAATATTATAACGAATCGGAAATAAATATGCAATGATTTATAAGAAAAGAGAGGGATAAATGAAGAAACGGAAGCGCTTACTGGTTATACTTTCAACATTTGTCATGGCTGCTCAGCCCCTGTGCGTTGCCGCAGAAATGCAGGATGCAGAAGGCTTTGGGGCAGTAGAAGAAATATGGGCTGACGAGGAGAACGAGGAGGAATTTTCAGCTGCTCCTGAAGTGGGGAATGAGGATTTAAATGGCTTTCAGGCTGAAATTTCCACAGAGGAAAATGACAGGATTGAGGCAGAAGAATCTGGTGAGATCATCTCCGGTGCTATTGCAGGAGATTCCGTTGACAGCGGCATCAGCCTTTTTTCTCTGGACTATTACACGGACAGCTATGGTGCTCAATTGGATGGAAATGCAAAGGCCTTGTACGATCTTCTGGTGCAGAATTATGTGGTGGATTACAGCCAGTATCTGGACAGCGTTGATTTTCCTTTTGAATTTCTTGATACCATTACATTTGAAGCAGTTGTTGAGGATGGCAGTTTTCAGAGAAAAGGAGAAAGCTATGTACAGGCTACCGATGATGTGAAAACAGCAATTCAGGCAGCTTCAGATGCTTTTTCCTATGATTATCCACAGGCATTCTGGTTCAGGGGCAGCAACTATGGATACCGGGTCAGCTGTGTTCGGGATGGATCCTCTTCTACCGGATACAGGGGAACCTTTAAGAATTTCACCTTTAAACCGGCGAATAGGGAAATCAGTGAGAATGCCCATACTCGAATGGGGGATTTTATGGATGGTGTTCAGAATGCTGTTGCAGAGCTGAATGAGCAGACTTTGGGCATGGATATGGAGCAGAAAATAAAGCGGATTCATGATTATATCTGTCAGAGAGTTACTTACAGGAACGATAATACTTTGTGGGTGCATTCTGCCGCCTCGTTGTTTTTGGATGCAGATCCTGCATTTGTCTGCGAAGGCTATGCGAAATCCATGAAAATTTTCTGCTATTATATGGGAATAAATTGTGCCTGTATCAGCGGAACAGCCAGGGGGACTTCTTCTGGAACTTCTGGAGCGCACATGTGGAATTATGTACAGATGGATGATGGAAACTGGTATCTGGTGGATGCCACATGGGATGATGTGGGAACACCGCCATCTTCACGGTATTTGCTGGTGGGGCGGTCTACAAAGGGACAATATATTACCATTGGTGAGGAGCGTGTGGAGTATACCAGTTTTTCTACTACCTCAGCAGAAACGGCTGGCCCTGTGTTTATTTTGCCGGTTCTGGCAGAAGAGAGTTATGCAGATAATAAGGGGAAAAATGAGCCCGCAGTTACATCTGCGCCTACAGTGACACCAACTGCGGCGGTAAGTGCGGGACCGACCCCGACTGCAAGTGCGGAACCGACTCCGACCGTAAGCGTGAAACCGACGCCGATCGTAAGTGCGGAACCGACCCCAACCGCGAGCGTAGCACCGATACCCACTGTAAGCGTCACTCCAATCCCGACTGCAACCCCAGTGCCGACTGCGACACCCGTGCAAACTACCACCACACTTACCTTACGGGTAAAACAAACCTACAAGTCCGGTGGTAAAATAAAGTCAGTCCGCACCACCAATAAGAAAATTGTCAAAGTGGATAAGAAGGGCAAAATCACTGGTAAAAAAGCCGGAAAAGCAACGGTAACCATCACTTATACCAACGGAAGCCGTAGGATTTACCAGGTAAAAGTGCAGAAAGGTATTGTAAAAACAATTGCTGTTTCCGTGAATAAACGGAATGTAATCCTTGCCAAAAAAGGAAAAAGCTTTCAGCTGAGAGTCACTCTCACACCAGTCACCAGCCAGCAAAAAGTAACTTATAAAAGTTCCAATTCCAAAGTAGCAGCAGTAAATTCAAAAGGAAAAATAGTTGCGAAAAAGAAAGGAACAGCTACAATTACAGTGAAGTCAGGAAACAAAAAAATTACCTGCAAAGTCAAAGTAAAGAAATAACCCCAAAATACTGTCAGAACCGAAACAAAATAAAGTTTTGGTTTTGACAGTATTTTTTTATTGACAAAGTCCAAAAATGTGATATACTTTGATAATCAAACTATTTTAAATTAAAAATAAGAACTACACAACATACCTGGAGGGTATTATGGTTGGAAAAATAAAGGGAACCGGTTCCTACAGGCCGGTTCAGGTGTGGGACAATGACAAACTGTCCCACATGATGGATACAAGTGATGAGTGGATTCGTGGGCGAACCGGAATCGGTCAGAGACACATTGCAAGCGGTGGAGAGACCGTTGCTTATATGGCAGCTCGTGCGGCTGAGGAAGCTCTTTCAGATGCAGGAATGCGACCGGAAGAGATTGATTTGCTCCTGGTGTCTACCATGTCATCTGAAAGAATCATGCCGTGTGCTGCATGCGAAGTGCAGAAACTGATCGGTGCAGTGAACGCAGCCTGTTTTGATCTGAACGGTGCATGCACAGGATTTCTGTTGGCGTTGAATACAGCCCAGGCCTATCTGGGACAGCAGATTTATCGCAGGGCATTGGTAATTGGTTCTGAAATTCTTCAGGTATTTATAAAAATGTTCTGCTTGTTGCAACAGATGCAAACTCAAAATTTATTGACTGGTATGACAGAACAAGCTGCGTATTGTTTGGCGATGGCGCCGGTGCGGTGGTGCTGGAAGCGGAAGAAAATGCAGTCTATACCCAGGCTGTTCATTCTATTGGAAGTAAAGGCGAAGCCCTTACCTGTGTCAGCCGCAATCAGCAGCAATTTATAGAAAAAGACGCAGATATTTCTTCAACTTACATGCAGATGGATGGAAAAGAAGTATTCAAATTTGCAGTTTCCAAAGTTCCGGAAGTGATTATGGAGGTTTTGGAAAAAGCAGGAAAAACAAAAGAAGAAATCCGCTTTTACATGCTTCATCAGGCGAATAAAAGAATCGTTGCTTCAGTGTCAAAACACATGAACGAACCTTTGGAAAAGTATCCGATGAATATAGAAAATCTGGGAAATACATCCTCCGCAAGCATTCCGCTTCTCCTGGATGAGTGGAATAAAAAAGGCAGATTAAATTCAGGAGACTGGATTATCCTTTCAGGATTTGGCGGTGGACTTACCTATGGAGCCAGCCTGCTTCAGTGGTAAAAATGTGTATCAGGGCTTTGAAAAATAAAACTATAGCAGATAAAAAAGCTGCTTTGCTCTGGAAATCAGGTAATTCAGGCTGATAAATACAGGTTGTTAGAGAGCGTTTTGAAAATCATTTCCGCAATCTGCGCGCCCTATTTTACAGTATATTTTGCAGAATGTCTTTTTCAAACACACTCTGGTCATATAAAGTGAACAGCAACCATGTAAAGCTTTGAATCATAAAAAGTTGAAAAATGGATTTGAAAATCTAAAAAACAAAATAAGGAGAACAAAAAAATGTTAGAAAAAATCAAAGAAATCGCAGCAGATTCATTAGGAGCAGACGTAAGTACAATGACAGCAGAAACATCTTTCAAAGAAGATCTCGGAGCAGATTCCCTTGATCTTTTTGAGATGGTAATGGCACTGGAGGAAGAGTTTGAGGTAGAGATTCCTACTGAAGATCTTGAGAATATTAAGACCATCGGTGATGTGGAAAGCTATCTTCAGAGTCGCCAGTAATTTGAAAATTTTGTATTCAGACTTTGGCAGTATACAGAAATAATCAGCCGGAATGTCAGGAAATATAAGTTATTTAAAGGATGATTCCGGCATGTATTTGCCATAGGCGGGCATGGTATAACGGAATTACAGAATGGAGAATTTCATGAAAACAGAAGTTACAGAATTACTTGGAATTGAATACCCGATCATTCAGGGCGGCATGGCCTGGGTGGCAGAATATCATCTGGCAGCAGCTGTTTCAGCAGCTGGCGGACTGGGGCTGATTGGAGCCGCAAGCGCTCCTGCAGACTGGGTTCGTCAGCAGGTACGGGAGGTAAAAAAACTGACCGATAAACCTTTTGGTGTGAATATTATGCTGATGAGTCCATACGCAGATGAGATTGCACAGGTAATTGTGGAAGAAAAAGTTCCAGTGGTTACAACCGGTGCAGGAAACCCTGAGAAATACATGAAAATGTGGAAGGAAGCAGGAGTAAAGATCATTCCGGTTATTGCTTCTGTGGCTCACGCAAAGAGAATGGAGCGATGCGGAGCGGATGCCGTAGTGGCAGAAGGATGTGAATCCGGCGGCCATATCGGTGAGACAACCACAATGGTGTTGGTGCCTCAGGTCGTAGATGCAGTGAACATTCCGGTTATTGCAGCTGGTGGAATCGCAGACGGAAGAGGGATTGCAGCAGCCTTCATGCTTGGTGCAAAAGCCGTTCAGGTGGGAACTCATTTTGTGGCAACCACAGAGTGCTGGGCACATCAGAATTACAAAGATATGATACTGAAAGCAAAGGACATTGATACAAAGGTAACCGGTCGTTCCACCGGTCATCCGGTACGTGCTCTCCGCAATCAGATGACAAAAGAATACTTGAAAAAAGAGGCAGAAGGAGTTCCGTTTGAGGAACTGGAGCAGATGACGCTTGGCAGCCTGCGCCGTGCTGTTGTAGACGGAGACGTGAAAATGGGAAGCGTTATGGCTGGTCAGAGTGCAGGACTTGTGAAGGAGCAGATGAGCTGTCAGGAACTGATCAGAAAGCTGGTAAAAGAGACGGATGCGTTGTTGAAAGGAACTGGAATTTATGAGTAAGATCGCATTTCTTTTCCCTGGACAGGGAGCACAGAAGGCTGGAATGGGACAGGATTTTTATGAAAAGTATCCCTCTGCCAGACAGATTTTTGACCAGGCAAGTCAATGGCTTTCTCTGGATATGAAAGCTCTTTGCTTTGAAAAAAATGACAGATTAAACCTTACAGAATATACGCAGGCAGCACTGGTAACCACTTGTCTTGCAATGGAAAAAGTGGTGGAGGAGTGTGGGCTTCATCCGGATATAACTGCCGGATTAAGCCTTGGAGAGTACTGTGCCATCGCTGTTTCAGGTGGAATGAGTGTGAAAGATGCCATAGTAACTGTGCGAAAAAGAGGAATTCTTATGGAACACGCAGTGCCGGCAGGAGAAGGCTCTATGGCAGCTGTTATAGGTCTTGATGCAGATAAGATCCAGAACGCAATTGCAGGAACAAAGGCTGAAATTGCCAATTACAACTGCCCTGGACAGATTGTTATCACAGGACCAAAACCTGCTGTAGAAGAAGCTTCTGTGAAGCTGAAAGAAGCCGGTGCAAGACGTGTACTTTCCCTTGCAGTAAGTGGCCCTTTTCATTCCTCTTTGCTTCAAAATGCAGGAAAAGAACTGGAAAAAGAACTGTCAAAAGTAGAGCTTTCCAGTCTGAAGATTCCTTATGTGACCAATGTGACCGCCCAGTATGTGACAGACATCAGCGAGACAAAAAATCTTCTTGCAAGGCAGATTTCTTCCTCTGTTCTCTGGCAGCAGAGTGTGGAAAAGATGATTCAGGAGGGTGTGGATACTTTCGTAGAAATTGGTCCCGGAAAGACTTTGGCTGGTTTTATGAAGAAAATAGCACCGGAAATGAAAACCTATAATATTCAGAATGTGGAAGATCTTGAACAGATTTCAGATCTTATACACAGTAGAAAATAAGATCAAAAACAGTTAATTAAAACAATACAGGTATTATCAGAAGCAGCCGATACGGAGAAATTCAGAAGTGGTTAACAAGGGGAAAGTTAATGCTTGTCGTGCTGGAAAAATATGATATTCACCTGACTTTACAGGAGTAAAACAAGGAATGAATGCAGAAAAAAAGATTGCAGTTGTAACAGGTGCTTCCCGTGGAATCGGAAGAGCGATTGCTCTTGAGCTTGCTGCTAAGGGAGCATTTGTAGTTATAAATTATAATGGTTCAAAAGAAAAAGCAGAGGCAGTGAAAGCAGAGATTATTGCTGCCGGAGGTGCGGCTGAAACCAGTCAGTGCAACGTATCTGACTTTGATGCCTGCGGCGCTTTTATTAAAGAAACAGTAAAAAAATATGGACAGATAGATATCTTGGTGAATAACGCAGGAATTACAAAAGACGGGCTTCTGATGGCAATGAGTGAGGATGATTTCTGCAGGGTTATAGATACAAATCTTAAAGGAACTTTTAACTGCATTCGTCATGTGGCCAGACAGATGTTGAAGCAGAAAAGCGGACGCATTGTAAATATGGCATCCATTGTTGGCATCGGCGGAAACCCCGGACAGGCTAATTATGCAGCCTCAAAAGCAGGTGTGATCGGTCTCACAAAGACTGCAGCAAAGGAACTTGCATCAAGAGGAATTACCGTAAATGCCGTTGCTCCTGGCTTTATCAGAACGGACATGACAGATGTACTTTCTGATAAGGTAAAAGAAGAAACCTTGAAGAATATTCCTATGGGAACTTATGGTGAACCGGAGGATGTAGCCAAGGCAGTAGCATTCCTGGCATCACCGGAAGCCAGATATATTACAGGGCAGGTTTTGTGCGTAGACGGAGGAATGTTATGAGTAAAAGACGTGTAGTGGTGACTGGACTTGGAGCAGTAACACCTGTGGGAAATAATGTGCAGGCCTTCTGGGAAAGTGTAAAAACAGGTAAGGTAGGAATTGGAGAAATTACCAGATTTGATACTGCAGATTTTAAGGTGAAGCTTGCGGCAGAAGTAAAAGATTTTAATGCAAAAGATTATATGGATTTCAAATCTGCCAAACGAATGGAACTGTTTTCCCAATATGCAGTGGCTGCAGCAAAGGAGGCTATGGCAGATGCAGGAATTGAAATGGGAAAAGAAGATCCTTTCCGTGTCGGAGTGATCGTGGGATCCGGAATTGGAAGCCTTCAGGCAATGGAATCTGCAGATCAGAGACTGATTCAGCGCGGACCATCCAAGGTTGACCCTCTTCTTGTTCCCAAAATGATCAGCAATATGGCCGCTGGAAACGTATCCATTGCTCTTGGTGCAAGGGGAAAATGCACCAACGTAGTGACTGCCTGTGCGTCTGGAACACATTGTATCGGAGATGCATTTCGTGCAATCCAGTATGGTGATGCAGAGGTTATGATCGCAGGGGGAACGGAAGGTGCGATCAGCCCGGTTGGTGTGGCTGGATTCACGAATCTGACCGCCCTTAGCACCAGTCAGGATCCATATCGTGCGTCCATTCCATTCGATAAAGAAAGAGGCGGTTTCGTAATTGGAGAAGGAGCCGGAGTTGTTGTTCTGGAGGAACTTGAGCATGCAAAAGCACGTGGTGCGAAGATCTATGCTGAGGTAGTGGGATATGGCGCAACTGCCGATGCCTACCACATTACGTCTCCGATTGAAGACGGCAGCGGAGCGGCACGTGCTATGATGGATGCCATGAAAGAAGCTGGTATACAGCCAGAAGAAATCGACTACATTAATGCGCACGGAACAGGTACACACCACAACGATCTTTTTGAAACAAGAGCCATTAAAGCAGCCCTTGGAGATGCGGCTAAGAAGGTAAAAATTAATTCTACCAAATCTATGATCGGACATCTTTTAGGAGCCGCCGGAGGTGTGGAAGCTGTTGTCTGTGTGAAGTCCATTGAGGAAGGTTTTATTCATCAGACTGTAGGCACAAAGGAGACAGAAGAAGAGTTGGATCTCGATTATTGTATCGGCGGACCAACACGGCAGGAAGTAAATTATGCTATGAGTAATTCTCTTGGATTTGGTGGACATAACGCAGTACTTTTAATGAAAAAATACAGGTAAAAGTGAGTAATATCAGTTTGCGAAGCCTGTAACTTTGAAGGTACTGAGCAGCTACATTTAAAGTATGAATTGCTGCAGAAATTGCTGTAAATAAGGAGAAAAAATCATGGAATTTGAACAGATATTAAAGTTGGTTGACCATGTATCAGCTTCTCATCTGGAGTCTTTCTGCTATGAAAGTGATGGAGTGAAACTGACTTTAAATAATAAAATTGCACCTGTGATCATACCTGGAACCCTGCAAAATAACATGTTATCTGGTGCTGAAACAGGAGAAAAAGGTTTCGTATATGGAGAAAAATATAGCATTTCAGAACAGGCTCCAGATAGAAAAATAGCGGATAAAGAACTTTCTACAAGTGAGAAAAAACAGGCTTCAGATACAATGATTTCCAACGGAGAACCAACAGGAAATACTGTGAAATCTCCTCTGGTAGGAACATTCTATGCAGCTCCATCTGAGGATGCTCCTGCCTTTGTAAAAGTGGGAGATATAGTAAAAAAAGGACAGATTCTTGCTATTGTAGAAGCTATGAAACTGATGAACGATATTGAAAGCGATTTTGATGGAGAAGTTGCAGAAATTCTGGTTGAAAACGGTCAGCCTGTAGAGTATGGACAGCCGTTATTTGTAATCCGTTGATATAGAAAGAAACTAAATTTTATAATATCCATGTTAAAAGGTCAGAATCCCTTTTGACACGCAGACCATTTTATCAAAAATAGGATAAATACATTTGTTTTTCAATGAAATAGGAGCAGATATGAATCACTTAAATATAAAACAAATTGAGGAAATCCTTCCTCATCGTCACCCGTTCCTTTTGGTTGACTACATCGAAGATTATGAACCGGGAGAATTTGCTGTTGGCTATAAATGTGTCACATTCCGGGAGGATTTTTTTAAAGGACATTTTCCCCAGGAGCCGGTAATGCCAGGCGTTCTGATCGTGGAGGCACTGGCACAGACAGGTGCGGTCGCGATTCTTTCCAAGCCTGAAAACAAAGGCAGGATTGCTTACTTTGGCGGCATTGATAAGTGCCGGTTTAAAGGGAAAGTTCAGCCTGGAGATAAGCTAAAACTGGAAATGAAAGTCATGAAACAGAAAGGGCCTATGGGTGTTGGAGAGGCTGTGGCAACTGTGGATGGAAAGGTTGTAGTGAAAGCGGAACTTACTTTTATGGTGGGCTAGATAGATGTATATAACGATACTCGGAAGGGTGAAATTATGATCAGAAAGTTATTAATTGCCAATCGCGGAGAAATTGCCGTAAGGATCATCCGCGCCTGTCGGGAAATGGGAATAGAAGCAGTTGCAGTGTATTCTGAGGCAGACAAAGAAAGCCTGCATACGCAGCTTGCAGACGAAGCCATCTGTATTGGACCGGGACCTTCTGTTAAAAGTTATCTGAATATGGAAAGTATTATCAGTGCCGCCATAGTATCCGGTGCAGATGCAATACATCCTGGATTTGGCTTCTTATCTGAAAATGCCAGATTTGCCCAGATTTGTGAGCAGTGCGGCATCACTTTTGTGGGACCTCCATCACAGGTAATCCAGAATCTGGGAAACAAACAGATTGCCAGAAATACCATGGAAGCAGCAGGAGTTCCAGTAATCCCCGGCACTACAAAAGCTATTCTGGATGTGGAAACAGGAGCAAGAGAGGCCAGTCAGATTGGCTATCCGGTCATCATAAAAGCAGCTCTTGGAGGCGGTGGAAAAGGTATGAGAACTGCCTTCTCTCCGGAGGACTTTGAACTGGCATTTCTTACAGCCCAGAAGGAATCTCAGATCGCATTTGGAGATGGAACCATGTATATCGAGCATTTTGTGGAACATCCCAGACATATTGAATTTCAGATCCTTGCAGACAGTCATGGAAATGTAGTACACCTTGGAGAAAGGGACTGTTCGATTCAGCGAAATCATCAGAAAATGATTGAAGAATCTCCTTCTATGGCAGTGTCAGAAGAGCTGCGGAAAGAGATGGGAATTGCAGCAGTAAAAGCGGCGAAAGCAGCACATTATGTAAATGCCGGAACCATTGAATTTCTCCTTGAAAAGACAGGGAAATTTTATTTTATGGAGATGAATACCCGTATTCAGGTTGAGCATCCTGTGACAGAATGGGTTACCGGTCTGGATCTGGTTAAGGAGCAGTTAAGGATTGCTTCCGGGGAAGCTCTGCCTTTTTCCCAGGAAGATATTCATATTCAGGGACATGCTATAGAATGTCGTATTAATGCCGAAAATCCATGGAAAAATTTTCGCCCGTCACCTGGAACAATCACGGATCTTCATCTTCCCGGAGGCCAGGGAATCCGGGTAGATACAGGAATTTACAATGGTTATCAGATTCCACCGTATTATGATTCCATGCTTGCAAAGCTGATCGTACACGGCAATAACCGTGAGGAAGCAATTGCAAAAATGAAAAGCGCTCTGGGAGAAATGATCATTCAGGGTGTTGATACAAATGTAGACTATCAGTTTGAAATTATGAACGATCCGGACTATCAGAAAGGTGTATTTGATATCGGCTTTCTGGAGAGTCATCAGATCGGAGGAGTGAAGGTAAATGAAGCTTAGATATGCCTTTAAACGTACAATTGCAAACAAATCTGCAGGTGCAGATAAAGAACTGAAACCAGAAGTGCCGGATGGTATGCTGAAGAAATGCAATGCCTGCAAGGCCGCTGTATTTGTAGATGAGGTGAAAAAGAATGCCTATATCTGTCCGCATTGCGGCAATTATTTCCGTGTTCATGCAAGGAGAAGAATCGAAATGCTGGCAGATGAAGGAACCTTTGAAGAGTGGGATAAGGTAATGCCAATAAGTAATCCTTTGTCCTATAAAGGGTACGAAGAGAAGGTAAAAAAGCTTCAGGAAAAGACAAACCTGGACGAAGCAATTGTCACAGGAAAGGCAAAAATAGGCGGAATATCTGTAGTGCTTGGAGTGTGTGACAGCCGTTTTCTCATGGCTAGTATGGGAGAAAATGTGGGAGAAAAAATTGCCAGAGCAGTGGAAAGGGCAACACAGGAACGTTTGCCTGTAGTGCTTTTTGCCTGCTCAGGAGGTGCCAGAATGCAGGAAGGAATTGTATCCCTGATGCAGATGGCAAAGACTTCCGCAGCTTTAAAAAGACACAGCGATTCCGGGCTTCTTTATATCAGTGTCCTTACGAATCCAACTACCGGTGGTGTGACAGCAAGCTTTGCCATGTTGGGAGATATTATCCTGGCAGAACCAGGTGCATTAATTGGTTTTGCAGGTCCCAGAGTGATAGAACAAACGATCCGGCAGAAGCTTCCTAAAGGATTTCAGAGTTCAGAATTTCTGTTGGAACATGGATTTATTGATCAGATTGCAGAACGAAAGAACATGAAAGAAACACTGGCCAGACTCTTGAAAATGCATTGTAAAAATGATTGTGCGGAAAGTCTGGAAGGACAGGAAAATGCAGAGAAGATTTCAGAAAAAAAATCTGATTCAGCTGACGGCATGTCTGTAAACAACAAATTAAATGTGGATTTTACGACGAAAATCACAGCAAAAAAATCTGCCTGGGAGCATGTTTCTCTTGCACGAAGCAAAGAACGTCCAACAGGAAAAGATTATCTTCCATGGCTGTTTGATTATTTTACAGAGCTTCATGGAGATAGACTTTTTGGCGATGATCCGGCTCTGATTGGCGGTATTGCATACCTTGCAGGAAAGCCTGTAACTGTGATCGCCCAGGAAAAAGGAAATGGTACAAAAGAGAATATTGCCCATAATTTTGGCATGGTTTCTCCGGAAGGCTACCGAAAATCCCTGCGTCTTATGAAGCAGGCAGAAAAATTCCACAGACCAGTGATCTGCCTTGTGGATACACCCGGGGCGTTTTGTGGACTGGAGGCGGAAGAACGGGGCCAGGGAGAGGCAATTGCCCGAAATCTGTATGAGCTCTCCAGCCTTAAAGTTCCGGTGCTTTCTATTGTAATTGGAGAAGGTGGCAGCGGTGGGGCCCTTGCTCTTGCCGCAGGTGATCAGGTCTGGATGATGGAGAATTCCATTTATTCAATTCTTTCACCAGAAGGCTTTGCATCTATTTTGTGGAAAGACAGCACACGGGCAAAGGAAGCGGCAGAAGTAATGAAGCTGACAGCCACAGATCTGAAGAACCTTGGAATTATTGAGCAGGTAATCCCTGAGAATCAGCCTCTTACCAGAGAAAATATGGCAGATACCATGGAAGAGTTGAAAAACAGAATAGAAGAATTCCTGGAAATATATCAGATGCTTGAGCCGGAAAAATTACTGAATAAGCGCTATAAGCGTTTTCGAAATTTGTAAAATTGTAGAAAAACATATCAAATTGTGATATACTTACCGTAAATATTTGCTTGAATGTTTTATAGAAAATAATGTTGTCACATTATAGGAGAGAAAAGAGTGGAGAACAGGGAAGTTATTAATGATGTACTGGTACATCTGTTTAACGAGATTATGGAGCTGGAAGAGCAGGCAATCATTACGGAAGAATATAAGGATATCACCAATAATGATATGCATATTATTGAAGCTGTAGGCCTTGGTGGGAACAAAATGTCCGACATTGCGGCCAAACTGAATATCACCGTAGGTTCCCTGACTACTTCCATGAACAGCCTTGTAAAAAAGGGATACGCCACAAGGGAGCGAAGTGAGCAGGATCGCCGTGTGGTATTTATCCATCTCACCCTGAAAGGAAGAAAGGCATATCATCACCATGCGGAATTTCACCGCAAAATGACAGATGCAGTGCTTGATGTACTGGACGAGAAGGAAGCGCTTGTCCTTGCCAAGGCCCTGGACAGTCTGACCCTTTTCTTCAGGCAGTATAAAGCATGATATGGGTAGAACCGGATTATTTTGACTGTGACGAAACTGAATTTCTCTTTTTCCTGAATTCCATGTTTTGATCTGGATAATGATTATGACGCATATAGTTTGACTATAAATCCAAGAGACAAATATCTGACTGCTGTAGCAGTATAGTTTCTATTACGGTTACTGTTCACTCCGTTCACAGTAA
>ENA-OPCN01000510-OPCN01000510.1-human-gut-metagenome-genome-assembly--contig:-NODE-510-length-35124-cov-6.110639_pt1 | contig 35124 bp, 24 predicted proteins | sample MGYA00241567_ERZ501485 | MGnify/ENA primary metagenome ERZ501485 (study PRJEB25962, sample SAMEA2042579) | human gut metagenome | biome: human gut; feature: human-associated habitat; material: faeces...
AAGACGGTCAACCATCTTTATGCCAAAGGGCGACAGGCTACTGCGGTAGTTGGTTTCGGCAGTGAAGAAGCAGACCGCAGGCTCGATGAAAGTGTAGAAACTTTCCTCGGCAGGGAAATCAGCCTCATTGCCGGGCATCGCAGCCCAGAACAATGTCGGGCAGTCGATGGTGTTGTGCCTCGGCATACACCCCATTGTTGCCAACTGTCCTCCGACCTCATTCTTGATGCGTCGCAATTCCTCTGCATCATCGCTCCAAGCCATGATGTTGCAGTGGCAGCGCACCGATGTCAGACTGTAAGAATGAGCCTCATTGAGATAGCGGTCAATCCATTCCTTGTTAATGGCATTGCTTCGGCTGTACTTTGAGAGTGAGTTCATATTTCTCGCCGTTTTCTCAAACTTCGCCAGATTCTCGTCGTGGTCATCAATCAGGACATACTGGTTGAAGATATGGTTGCAGGGCAACAGCAAACCAACCGGAGAGGCAAAACTCAATCGGCAATCCGATCTATCCGTTGAAAGACGCTCATATCGGTTGTCGGTGCTGACTTTGCCGGGAAAGTCCTCGGTATCTGACAGCGTATGCAGACACAGTATCTTGTCGCCTATGCGCATCTCCTTTGCCGACAGGTCAATGTCCTCCAAACAAGTCACATCTTCAATAGACAGCGACATGTATCGCTCGATAAGTCCGGAGGTTTTGTCTGTTCCAACTATTTCTTCATCTTGCAGACGACGTAGGCGGATGTAGCCGGTATCGTTGATTATGCGCTCGAACTGCTCAACCGACTCCAGAAACTTCACCACCATTTCGTGATTAAGCTCTTTCGGAAGCAACCTACCACGGCATAGGGTTGAAAAATTCGACTGCTGGCGCATACGCTCCTTTGTTGTCTTTGTCAGAAACAGGTAACATTTGTGGGCGAGATACGGACGCTCATTGAAGTGTCGCTCAAATGAACGGTCGAGGAAACTCAAATCGTCCTTTTGAAGTTCCGGTTTGTAACTCTCGCTGACAAACCAATCCTGCTTATGCACCACCGAGAAATGTGGTAGCACCTTGATTGCCTTGCACCATGCCGAGTGCATCGCCTCATACTCCTGCGAAGTAACGGTGAATAGTTCCGGAAGGCTCACCTCAAAGGCCACGGTAATGTCCGCGTCCTTTGAGATGATGCAACCATGCTCCACCGCTAAGATTGGCAGTTTTGACTCCAATGTAGTGGCTTTAAGGGTATTTCTCATTCTTCTTTACTTTAATTAAGAGATTAAGGCGCAGACGGTTGATGATGTAGCGCGGATGATATTTCACCGCTGTCAGCTTCATCAATCCGTATTGCCCGTACTTTGTATTCAGGCGGAAGGTTAGCCATACGAGGATTGAGGCGCACACCACACCGAAGCCGATGCAGAACCACTGGGGAATGCCACACATATACATGATGACAAACACCACGAAGTCTGCAATCAAGCCTCCGGCGAAGATGAATAGATATTGCGCCTTCAATCCTTTGTATTCTACCGTTCTACCAATTCCTTTATTGATAGAGTAGTCTGCCATTTAGAGGAAGAATGAACGGAGAATAGTGGCTGCTACGATAAGGAAGATGCACGCACCGAACCATGACGCGGCGGTCTTGCTGGTATCAGGGTCTCCGGAAGAGAACTTACCGTAGACCTTGACACCTCCGATGAGACCCACCACAGCGCCAATGGCGTAGATGAGTTTCGTACCGGGGTCAAAATAGCTGGAAATCATAGAGGTAGCCTCATTGATACCGGCCATGCCGTTGCCGGCGGCGAAACACTGGGCGATTGAAGCCACGGCAAACATTGCGAGCATGATGCGCTTGGCTCCGGTTGAACGATTGATCTTGTTGAGAATTTTGTTGATGATTTTCATGTTGCGGTCATTGCTTTTTGGTTGAGTTGCGGACAAAAGCCATTGAGAATTTCTGTTTGGGAGTGGATTCAGTCGGTTGCTTTACCGGCTGTTCTGTCTTCCGTTTAGGCGCTCTTTCCTTTTTAGGCTGAGGATTTTCCTTCTCTGCCTGCGCCTTCTTCTCTTCGGTTTTGTCTTCCGGGAAAGCATTGTCGTTCAACTCCACTTTCCTGTGGCACTCATACAGTTTTTCCAGAAGTGCATTGGGTAGGCAACCTCTGAACTCTGTGCCGTCAAGTCCTTTGTAAAGATTTACCGCAAACTGCAAATCCTCATGAGTCCTGCCATCAGGTGTTTCAAGGATTACCGTTGCTTTGGCGATAGAATCGAAGTCGGCTCCGGTTGCCAGCGGATTGGGATATGCAACAGTTTCATCCTCGTTATCGAGCTGTGCTATCTCATCACGGTGGTCTTCCCATGCCTTTGCCTCAGCTTCAGGTGACATTCGGGCATCGGGAGCAGCCGCTTCCGGTTCTTGTTTCACATCAAAATCTGCATCTTTGGCGTCCATCATCGACTCCACACATTCGCGTAGAGCCTTGATGTCCTCCTGCATCGCTTTGAATTCCTCGTATGAAAAGGTGGATTCTCCCACCACATCCGTCTCACAATATTTTTCGTCCGGCTCCTTTTGCTCCCCTGTTTCGGGTGTTTCTGTTGTCTGAGCAACCGGTGAGTCGGATTTGGACGGTTTTCGGTAGATATACTCTATGAGCAGGACGACCACAATGCCCTGTGCCACAATAGCGGCGAGGATATATATCCATGTCATGCTTTTTTGCGGTATTTGTCATTTGTCATCTCTGCTATGAGATCGGCACATTCATCAAGATGCACTTTCACGATTGACTCAACGTATGAGCCGACCGTAGGCTTTTCTCCGTTGACATCCAAGATGATTTTATGGATACGGTCAACCAAGTCTCTTGAAACATAGATACCTTTACGGGTACGATTCACATAATCGCCCGTGAGATACAGTGCCTGATACTTTTTGGCATTCAGCGATATTTCATCCATCGACTTCGGGTCAATGGAGGCGTTTAGCGATGCAGCACGCAGTTCTGCAATGACCACCTTATTCTCATCAAGGTGGAATTCAAGGATGCTCTGAACGTATGATCCAAGTGTTGCCGTGCCATATCCAAGGATTGACACTATACGTTTCAGTTGCGTTGAGAGAGACTCCGTACACTGGATAACCTTACGGTCTCCAACGGAGAATTTTGACAAGAAGGTGTAGGCGTATGCTTGCTTTACACCTTCGGAAAACTCGGTGCTGTCAACATTGATTTCAGCACCGGGATTGGGAATTTGAGATTCACTCATTTGAACCTTTCAAGACGTTTTTGTGTGCATTGGTCCATAAGACCGGCGATGTCGTTCTTGTAGGTAGAAAAATGATTTTCGAGTATATTCCAGACGTATGCGCTTATTGGAATGACAGTTCCGGTAATAGTCCTGTAAGCCTGGACTATATCTTTCAGGCAACTCAAATGTCGGTCTGTAAGATACACTTTCTGATGCTTGGCATCATTTGGAGAGACCGTGAGGAATGTCTCCAGAAAACCCATTGATGTTTGATTGGGAGGACGCGGGGTATTGTCATCTTTTTCTTTTTCAAACCCTTTGGATAGTACCAGAGGTTCGGGCGCCACATCGTTCTCCATCGGAATATCTGCAAAATCAGGAGTAACCGGTTTATAGCCTGCAAGAAAATCTTCACCAAGGGGAACCTTGGCTATTTTCTTAGCCATTCCTGATACCTGTCAATTTCAGAAATTCATCGGCAAGGTCATCCACTCCACTACCTTTTACAAGACTTGGCGAAGGAGGAAACAGTGTGCTTCTGAATATCTGATGCTTGGGATTGCATGAGAGTTCTTTCTTGAAACGGACGCTTGCAGGCATGGTGGTCTTCATCGCTTCAAGTCCGATTGACTCCATAAACTCATCGTAAACTTCGTAGAGGTCCGTCCTCTCACGGGCATCTACTTTGTTCCACAGAATCTTCACACCCTTGAGATTGCCATACCCAAGCGTAATAAGACGCTCGTGTATAAATTGGCAGTATCCAAGAGTGCTTTCTATATCGAATTTACAGGCTGCCATCGGGCAGAATACATAATCGCAGTTCGATATAATCTGCAAAACATTGGGGTTGTTCATCGTGCCCGGAAGATCGAGGAAGAGTACCTGGGTGTCATTATCACCGTTCAGAAATTGACGTGTGCGGTACATGGCCTCTTCCAGAGGGACCTTGACAATGGCGTAAGGTTGGAGTCCTGTTTTTTCAAACTGCTCCTGCGCCAGTTGGGCAAGATGAGGGGTCTCTTTCACGGTGTTTAACTCGCGGTTGCGTTCACCTACGAGACTGTGCTGTGGAGAGTCGCAATCCATTATCGCGACCTTCACACCTTTCTCATAGTAGAGATAGCTTGCGAGTAGCACCGTGAGCGTTGACTTGCCAACTCCACCTTTCTGATTGGAGAAGGCAACGACAATGGTGTTGCTCATTAAAAATGCTTTTGGGGGTTGATAGATGTTTGGCAACCTTTGCCACTATGTTCCGGCAACTGCCGAAATCAACAATATCGTCAGACAACGATAGGTAGAATTGTCGGATATGCCATTAGCCTATTCCGTAATGCCCCGACGACAACCGGCTCCGGATGTGGAACGAGTGAATAGTCGTTGGATATTTATCCGGTCAACTCGTCAACCCACTATCGGGATAACTGGTCGGACAGACATTCGGTTGGCTAACCGACTGTTCAGACAACTCTATAATTGGTGGGATAGCTGGCCATTCAGCTAATTGGCTAATTGGTCAGAGGGATAGTTGGCTATGCACATAATCGGTTAGCCGTATGGCTAATTGGCTGGATGGCTAACTTTGATTCAGACCGGAGTATCATTCGTAATGAGGATAGCTAACCGGCTAACTGACTAATCAGTGAAGCAACTATCGGGATAGCTAACCAGATGACTAATTGATTGGTCGGTCAAGTGACCGATTATCCGGCTAATTATCTAATTGGTCAGCCGATTAGATAGTTATTATAACTTCGGCTGAATATCAGAGATTTAACTCTGTATCTTGTGCTTGATTGCTTATGGAACACCGTGTCCCGGCAACTTCAGCATGGCTTTCATGCCATAAATATGCCCACATACATGTATGTAAGGCGGTAAACGAGGACTGCGTTCCCGTGCCCGTCTTGCGACCTAAGCACGGGGGCTTGTCTTTCGTTGACGATGCAAAGTTAGGACGAAATTTATCCTTTTTCCAAATTTTTTCGGGTCACTTCCGTGATTATCCGTTTTACTTCCGAGCTTTCGGCCTCAAGTTCCGAGGTTGACCGATAAATCGGCAGTAACTTTGCATTGTGAGATTGATACTCAAATCAGCGTCTCACGACTCCTATTATATAGGCGATATGCAGACCGGGATTATCAGCAGTATATGGGGAGTCAAACACTCAGATTTAGGATTAAGGTGTTCACACGAACACAGCAAGGTGTCCGTACAGTAACTGTCCGGATTTCGGGTAACTCCCGTTCCCACGAAATAACCTTGCCCGTGTGTGGCAGGAAGCACTCCAAAGTCGTGCTTCCAATTAGATACATGCCGTAGGCTGTGGGTGACAACTCACGTTGCTAAACATTCAAAATTTCAAGGAAACATGAAAGAAAGCTCTAAAGTTGGACGACCATCGTCGCCCAACCTCTGCTCTCATTGTGTAATGGTCAGATTCGATGACCTCGAATGGGATGCACTGATTCGTATGATGGAGAAAGCCGACCACTCAGTCAAGGCAACTTTCATCAAACAATTCTTATTCGGCAAGCCTTTCAAGGTGCTTGTCACAGATAAATCATTGGCTGTGTATTGCGCCAAACTCTCCGAGTTCTTCGCTCAATTCAGAACCGTTGGTGTCAATTACAACCTTATCGTAAAGGAGCTTCGCTCAGAGTTCACCGAAAAGAAAGCGATGCAGTATCTCTACAAACTTGAAAAAGCCACTATGGAAATGGCTAAAATCCTGGCTGAGGTCAAGGCTCTCACGGTTAAGTTCGATGAGGCATGGTCGCAAAAATCTCTATAGGCAGCAGCCTATATGGAGCACTTGCATATAACGGTGAGAAAATGAACGAATCCCATGGGCGCGTATTGGGAGCCAATAAGATTGTATTGCCGGCTGACGGCGATATAAAGATTGGAGCAATGGCGGATAACTTCAAGGCTTTTATGCCAAAGATGGGCAAGACCAAAAAGCCGGTTCTCCACATCTCCCTCAATCCGCATCCCGATGACAAGCTCACGGATCAGGATTTTGAAATCCTGGCCCGTGAGTATCTTGATAAACTCGGCTTCGGCGAACAGCCATACATTATATATAAGCATGAGGACATCGACCGTCACCATATACATATTGTTACGGTCAATGTCAACGAAGAGGGCAAGCGTCTCGACCAGTCGTTTCTTTTCCGCAGAAGTAAGAAAATCACTACTGAATTGGAGGAGAAATACAATCTTCACAAGGCTCAGAGAGAAAGGGTGTCTCCCGACACTCCGATTATGAAGGTTGATCCTAACGGTGACATCAAACGGCAGGTGCAGAATACCGTCAAACTGGTTGGGATGCGTTGGCAGTTCCAGAGCATAGGCGAATATAACACGATACTCGGACTGTATAATGTAAAATGCGAAATGACCGATGGAAAGGTCAACGGCAGAGAATACCACGGACTTGTATATTTTGCCACCGATGATGACGGAAATAAAATTGCTACTCCATTAAAAGCTTCTCGCCTTGGAAAGTTTGCAAGTCGAGCAGCGGTTGAAGGCAGATTTGAGCGGGCAGCAGAGAAAGTCAATGTCAAACCAACTAAGCGCATGGTAGTGGAAGCAATGGCGGCATCTACCGGAAAAGATGATTTCATCGCCAACCTCAAGGAGAAGAATATTGACCTCGTGCTTAGATACAACGAAGACGGCAGACTTTATGGCGCAACATTCGTTGACCATAATACTCACACGGTTCTAAATGGCTCTCGTCTTGGTCGTGAGTTCTCGGCAAATGCTCTCAACCGGTGGTTCAACGACCCGTCAGCAAAGCCACAAGTTCAGCATCAGCCATCACGAAGTCAAGGCACCCGTCAAGGGCAATCGCATAGTTCTACTACTTCGGGCAATCATCAGTCAACAAGTCAACAGAGACCGCCTCATTCAAGCTCCAAGCAAAATCCCTCCGACGATTATCAACCTACGCTTCCCGATTTGGGCCTTTTCCAAGTCGGTCCCGGCTTCGATCCCCAAGAGGAAGCCTTTATCCGTGCCATGCGTCGAAAGAAAAAGAAACGCCGTGGTCCCAAACTGTAACCTCAACACAATTCCAAAATGTCACAACAAGAAGACGACCTCAGGGCATTGGCGAAAATCATGGATTTTCTCCGTGCCATAAGCATAGTTCTGGTAGTCATCAATGTCTATTGGTTCTGCCCCGAACTGCATACTGCAAAGCCTGACGGCTTTTTCTCAGTGGTCAACAAGGTGCTTGATGGCTTCAACCGTTCATGTCACCTGTTCCATTCCCAATACACATCCAAGTGGTTCTCACTTCTCCTTCTCGCCCTTTCGTGCTTCGGCACGAAGGGTGTAAAGAACGAGGATATAACGTGGCGAACCATCTGGATTTTCATGGGTATCGGATTCGTATTGTTCCTCATGCCAAAGTTTCATTACACCATCTATATATTGTGTAGTGCCGCCGGCTTTATCTGCCTGCTTATGTCGGGCAATTGGATTAGCCGACTGTTGAAGAATAATCTGATGACCGATGTATTCAACAACGAGAATGAGTCATTTCTGCAAGAGACGAAGCTCATCAATAATGAATATTCGGTTAATCTTCCCACAAGATTCTACTACAAAAAGAAATGGAACAAAGGGTGGATAAATGTTGTAAATCCATTCCGAGCAACGATAGTGCTTGGCACTCCCGGCTCCGGTAAGTCGTATGCAGTGGTCAACAACTTTCTCAAACAACAGATTGAGAAAGGGTTTGCCCTATATTGCTACGACTTCAAGTTTGCCGACCTCTCAACTATCGTGTATAATCACTTTCTGAAAAATCGTGATAAGTATCCTAATACAGCAAAATTCTATGTCATCAATTTCGATGATCCGCATTGCAGCCATCGGTGCAATCCTATCGCTCCGGCATTTATGACTGACATTGCCGATGCTTACGAGTCTGCGTACACTATCATGCTCAACCTTAATAAAACGTGGATTCAGAAGCAGGGCGATTTCTTTGTGGAGTCTCCGATTATTCTTTTGGCAAGTATAATCTGGTATCTTAAACTCTATAAGGGTGGCATTTACTGCACCTTCCCCCACGCGATTGAGTTCCTGAACCTCCGATATGAAGACATATTCCCGATACTGTCATCATATCCGGAATTGGAGAATTACCTGTCTCCGTTTATGGACGCATGGCAAGGTGGCGCAGCCGACCAGTTGCAAGGTCAGATAGCTTCTGCCAAGATACCTTTGTCAAGGATGATTTCTCCGCAGCTCTACTGGGTAATGTCGGGCAATGATTTCACGCTTGACATCAACAATCCCTCAGCCCCTAAGATTCTGTGTGTAGGTAATAATCCAGACCGCCAAAATATCTATGGAGCAGCCCTTGGACTCTACAATTCCCGTATCGTAAAACTCATCAACAAGAAGGGTATGCTGAAGTCCGGAGTGGTGATTGACGAGCTCCCGACGATATACTTCAAGGGTCTGGATAATCTAATTGCCACTGCACGAAGCAATAAGGTTGCCGTTTGTCTCGGTTTTCAGGATTTCTCTCAGTTGGAACGCGACTATGGGAAACCGGAGGCCGCAGTGGTGATGAACACTGTAGGCAACATATTCTCCGGGCAGGTGGTAGGCTCAACCGCAAAGACTCTGTCGGAGCGTTTCGGTAAGGTTCTCCAGAAGCGGCAGTCTATATCCATCAACAGGCAGGATGTCTCAACATCTATCAATACGCAGATGGATTCGCTTATTCCGCCCAGCAAAATCAGCGGTCTTACGCAGGGTATGTTTGTCGGCTCAGTCTCAGATAATTTCAACGAGCGTATAGAGCAAAAAATCTTCCATGCCGAGATTGTTGTGGACTCAAAGCAGGTAGCGGCAGATGAGAAGGCTTACAAACCTCTGCCGATAGTCAATCCATTCAAAGACGATGACGGCAACGATTATATGGACAAAGCGATTCAAGCCAACTATAGAGCTATCAAGGAGCAAGTCAAAAATATCGTCGAAGAGGAGAAAACACGCATTGCCAATGACCCTTCATTGCGTCATCTACTCGATTTGAAGTAGAAACCACCTCCGGTTATACACGGATTACCTAATCCGGTTATTGATAAAATTACGCTATAACTATCTGATGTTCAATAATCATTACAACAAATGCTATACGGTTGACTGCATCCGTTCAAAGGAACTTTTGCATCCGGGGTAATTTTGCATCGTAACAATTAATCAGCGAGAATATGAAAACAGAATTAATAACCCCTAAACCGATGTAGCCATGGTGGTAATGACCGATGAGCAATTCGCAGAGATGATGGCCGTACTTACGCGCATAGCTGACAGCGTGGAGTCCATCAAGGAGGTGCCAAAGCAGGAGACCTATGGCATAAGACCGGATGTCATGTATTCCGATGCCGACCTCCAAGAGAAATTCGGAGTCAGCGATAAATTCACCCGTCAGTGGCGGAATAAGTATGGATTGAAATACCATCAGCGCAAACCCGGCGCACCGGGCTCTAAGATTTGGCATCTCGGTCAGGATATGATTGATTTCTATGCCCAATATTGCACGGTACTGAATATCAATCCGCCTAAGATGATTGCAAGAGATGTCCCCAAGGGACAATAGTGAAAAACCACAACCCCAAAAAGAAAAAATGCAAGAACAAGAACTCAAAAACCAAGACGCAATTATTGCGCGAAATAGCCAGACCGGAGAAACAGGCGTAGTCACAGGCATAAAGCCTGATGGCACTCCGCAGATGGAGGATCCTGCTAAAGCCGCAAAGTTCCTTACCTTCGACCGCCATGCAGATGTCCTCGACAACTTCCTCCGCAATTTCATGGCACAATGCAAGAACCCGACCATCTTCGGTTTCTTCAAGGTGCCGGCCGACCAAGTCCCGACTGTAGGTTTTGCTGTAAACCAGATGGCAAAAGACCCCGACAACGAGGCTAACAAGTCGATGCTCCAGACATGTGAGGTGAAACTTCCCGATACACCTAAGCAAAGTGAGGCACAGACTCAGGCGACTCCAGATGCACCAAAGGCTGAAGCTCCCAAGTATGACCGACCTCAGGCCATTGATGAGAATAGTCTCAACTGGGATAGCCTTGCAACGTGGGGTATCACCAAGGAGTCTCTCGGTGAGCAGAATCTGAAAAGTATGCTCAACAACCGTATGTCAGACCTCGTGAAAGTGACACCTACAATCGGCAATGAGAAGTTTGAACTTGAAGCCAGACTTTCCCTCCACCGGAATCCTGACGGCTCAGTAAAGGTCGTGCCTCACTTCATTCGCCAAGAGCCTAATCTTAACGATGAGTTTCACGGCGTGAAGTTCTCGAAGGAAGACAAGGAAATGCTGAAAGCTACTGGCAACCTCGGCAGGGTGATAGACCTAAAGGATGCCAAGGGAAACACAATCCCCAGTTTCGTAAGCATCGACCGTAAAACAAACGAGCTTATCGCCCTCCCTGCGGCTGCACTCTACATACGCAATAAAATCGGAGAAACCGAACTGTCGCCCAAAGAAATCGGCTATCTCCGTTCAGGCAAACAGCTCCAGAAGGAGGTGACTCTCAAAGACGGTAAATCTTTCCCCGCTGTGCTTCAAGTGAGCGCGTCTGAGCAGAAAGTGGAATTTGTTCCGCTCCATGCCAGACTCAACTATCAGAAGTCGCAGGAGCAGAAGCAGGAAGCCCCAGCCGAACAGCAGAGCCAAAGCAACAGTTGGGTGCTGAACGATGGCAGCATCAAGCCCCTCGGCAAATGGAAGGGTGTACCGTTCACCGACCAGCAGAAAGCCGACTATGTTGCCGGAAAGACTGTGAAGGTCGAAGGTGTTCCGGATGCCAAAGGCGTGCCAAGCACACTTTACATCCGCTTCAATCCTGACAAGCAGCGACCTTACACATATAGTTCTGACCCCGATAAGGCAAAGGTCATAACCCCGGCGGAGGAAAGCAAGACGCAAGTGGCCGTCAACTCCCAAGGGAAGATCAACGAAGCCACCAAGAAGGTAAAAGAGCCTCTCGAACAAGGGCAGACACAACCGAAACCCGAACAGAAAAAGAAGAGCGGCCAAAAGCTCTAATTAGCTGATTCTCACACTGCGGCTGGCAGGTGTGAAGACATCTGCCAGCCCTTTTTACACCCTTTTCTAAACTAAAATATTTCAAATAACCCTCAAATTCCCAATAAGTTATGATTACAATCATCGCCCAGAACAGACTCGCAGCTCTCGCTATCGCACGTGCCACCGCCAACGACGACGAAGGCAACCGCTACTTCTACGGAAGCAAATACTACATCACATGGGCTATGTCCCGCATCGTCGAAATCACCACTCCCCGTGGCGTGGCTTCCTACTGGTTCCGCAACCAGAGTTTCCCCAACCTGCCGAAGTATCTCTCGTTGAGCGTCACCACCCGTACCCGCAACGATGGTACACCTCTGACTCAGGAGGCGGCTTCTCAACTCGACACAATCAAGTCTCTCCTTGCCAAGAGTGAGAGTATCATCGTGGCTACTGATCCTAATCCGGAGGGTGAGCTGACATTCCGCTACCTCTACGCATATCTGAAATGCGAATTGCCTTATGTCCGCGCCATCCTGTCCGACCTTACCATGAAGGGCATCAACAGAGCCATCTCTTATCCTATCTCGGCGGAGAGCTTCGACAAGTGGTACAATGTTGCCCGACTTCGCGATGAAGCGGACTGGTATGTGGGCGTGAATGCACGCCGTGCCATGGCTTTCGCTGTCGGCAGAGGCACGTATCAGATTGGTCGCACAAGCGCATCCGTATTGAAAAAGATTCAGGAATGCAACGAGGAAAGCAAGAACCACAAGCAGGTTGTGGCAAACTATACGACCATCGCCGTCAAAGATGCAGAAGGCGACATCTTCACTATGCGCAGTATGGAGCCTAACGACGTGACACCTAAGGCTTCGTCACCGATGAATATTCTATCAGTGGAGAAAAACGAGAATAAGGTGAAAACGCCTAAGCTCTACAATCTCGTCAATCTCCAGATAGACGCAGCCCGAATCTATGGCTTATCGCCATTGCGCACCTATGATGCGGCTATGAGCCTCTACTTCCGCAAACTCATATCGTTCCCTGTTGAGGCTGGTTCAACCGTTTCTCAGCGCAAGTATCAGGAATGTCGTAAGGTGTTGGCGAAGATGCTGGCATACACCAATTACGCATCTGTTGCGCACGCTCAGATAGCCGTAGCACCCGGTCGTGCTGTTGACAAGAACAGCCCTATGGGTACCCACGGTATCGTTGCGACTCTTACGCCTCCTCTTGTGCTAAGTGATGATATGGCGAAAGTGTACCACCTAATCGTGAAGCGCATGTATCAGGCTTTCTCCAAGGATGCTGTAATCAACCGCTGCCGTGTAGTTGCCGAATGTGAAGGTGTTCGTTACGAATGGTCAGGAGAAAACTACAAGACCACGGGGTGGCATTCACTTTTCCCCGACACTACCATCAAGACGGTCTCGTTTCCGGTCATGGTTGAGGGTTCGGAGGTTGAAATCTTCTCCACCGGAATTGTGGGTACGAAGTCAGTTGCACCCGAAGGCTATACTGATGCCACCCTCATAGAGGCTTTGATTGCCGACCGTACAGCTTATCAGTCAACTCCTATCGCCAAGGACATCGTGCATCTGGAATCAGCAAATCTCATTGAGCGCGACGCATGGGGACACATTAGCCTCACGACTAAAGGTAAACTTCTCTATGGCATCGTAAAGGAGATGAAAATCGCCAATCCTAAAGTGGTGAACGATACAGACAACCTCATTCGTCAGACTATGGGCGGCAAGGTCTCGCGCAGCGGCTTTGACAATGAGATTAAGCAGTTGGCCAAAGATACCACCGCTGAAATTCTCTCTTCATCGAAACTATTCCCCAGAATGGAAGCGGACATCGCCTGTCCTCATTGCTCCGAGGGCGTGATGAAAACCTTTGGGCGTGTGGCTATGTGCGACAATCCTGAGTGTGGCCACTATGTTTTCCGCCAGTTCTATGGTGTGACGCTCACGCATGAAGAACTATCCGCGCTTATCACTACCGGCGCAACACCCCAAATCTCCGGCTTCAAGTCAAGAAATGGCAAACCGTTCAAGGCCCGTGTAATCATCAATCAGAATGGTGACACACAGGTAGTCAGCAAAAAATCTTCAGAAATCCTCTAAAAACTCGTCGAATTATGAAAAATACACTTGATGCGTATGAGAACTATCTCCGCACCTATCTGACAAGATACCATTTCCCGGAAGCTACTGACGATAGCTTCATCGCAAGTCGAGCCGACAACGCATACGATGTTTTCTGTGCAGCTCGTGCAAACGGTCTTGACGTAATCTGCTCGGAAGAGTTGGCAAAGGTTACGCTTATGCAGGACTATGACCTCTCTATCGACGATGTTGTAAGAGGTTTGCTCGTGAGTGACTTCTACGACCGTATTCCAGACTACGAGTATGACAATATTCTTGCTCACCTTGATGAACGGCTGGAAGAGTACCGCGAAAACTACCAGATTAGCTATGAGTTCATGGCTACTGAAGAAGGTCGTATGCTCGAAATGGAATTGATCAATCTTATAGACGAGAATCTTCATGGCTTATAATCGTTTACAGACGATGCGTGACAACATTGAGGCGATAAGGGTAGCCTTATGCCTCGGTGTTGAACGCAGGGCACCGGACGCTCAGGAGCGTGAGGTGCTGGGTAAATATGCCGGATTCGGGGGACTGAAATGTATCCTTAATGATGCCGATAGTCTTATGGATGCCGCCAAGTGGAGCAAATCGGACATAGAACTGTTTGCCCCTACTGTGGAACTGCGTCAGCTTATACGAGAGTATTCAAAGGATGACCGGGAGTTTGCACGCTACATGGACTCGTTGAAAACATCGGTGCTGACGGCGTTTTATACCCCGTCACCTGTTGTCGAAGCTATCTTTGACACACTCAAAGCCAATGGAATAGAGGTCAAGAGGTATCTGGAGCCGAGTGCCGGACAAGGAGTTTTTATTGACTTGTTCATGCGCGATTATCCTGGTGCCGAGGCTATGGCTTTTGAGAAAGATTTGCTCACGGGCAAAATCCTTGATGCGCTGCATCCTAACTCGCAAGTCAGAGTCGAAGGCTTTGAGAAGATTGAACCGGATTACAAAGGCTACTTTGATGTGGCTTGTTCCAACATTCCTTTCGGTGATTTCGCCGTACCGGATCCGGTCTATGCCATGAGCAAGGAGTTAGCTTATCGACAATCGACAAAGGCGATACACAATTACTTCTTCCTTAAAGCACTGGACTCCGTGCGAGAGGGTGGATTGGTAGCCTTTATCACTTCGCAGGGTGTAATGAACTCAGCTTCGCCCTTTGTCCGAGCTGAGTTGGTAAAGCGTGCAGATTTGGTGACGGCTTTGAGGTTGCCGAACAACACTTTCTCCGACAATGCCGGAACTGATACGGGCAGTGACCTTATAATTCTCCAGAAGCACAGCCGCAAAACCGCTTTGTCGGCTGATGAGGAATTTTTCGTGCAGTCTATCGTTGACCGTGACAGCAAGGCTCCCACCAACAAGTTCTTCGCCGCCTTCCCGCAGAATGTTATTTGCACCGATGCAAGTGTTGGCACTGACCCATACGGCAAGCCCGCGCTTATATACAAGCATAGTGGCGGTGTCGATGGCATCGCAAGGGATATTCGTCTGGCTCTTGACGAGTCGCTGAAACTGCGTTTTGACATGGAGTTGTATAATCCGCAGGGTATAAAGCAGGGTATAAAGCCGGCTATGCCCGAACCCGCCAAGCCGGTACAATCCACACAGACCAAGAAAATATCGGAGACACCGATAATGAGGCAGTACACCGAGATGAAGAAGCGTCACCCCGATGCAATCCTTCTTTTCCGTGTCGGCGACTTCTATGAGTGCATGGGCGAGGATGCGGTGAAGTCTTCGGAGATTCTGGGCATTACCCTTACCCGACGGATGAACGGCAAAGCCGGACATATCGAATTGGCGGGATTTCCCCACCATGCCCTTGACACTTATCTTCCGAAATTGGTGAGAGCCGGACAACGTGTGGCAATCTGTGAGCAGCTTGAAGATCCGAAGCAGAAGCAGCGGGAGGAGTTCAAGCCTACCGAGGTGATAACTCCGCAAGAAAAGCCGTATGCAAAACCTGCTCCTGTTAAATCTGAGCCGAACTCCGCTTTTGCACCAAAGGAATCCACCAAAGAGATTGAAACCTACGGCAGTCCTGATTACAATGACAATCCGGACCCACGACTGTTTGCTTACAATCTTTTTGGTGAGCTGGAACCAATCGGCAAACCCCAGCGCCAGCCACGCCAACCGGCACAGTCGAAGAATGAGGACAAGCCGAAGTCTTCTGAAAGACCGAAAGTTGAATTATCGCCGAAGGTACAGTCAAAATTCCGTCAACTTACCGATAAGGAGCTGGAATTTTACGGCTCGTTGAATTGGGATGACAATCCGCCCATCAATGGTTTCTATGAAACGATGATGTCAATCGCCCATCGCCAACTCGCAGAGCGTGAGGCGGCACGAAAGGCGCAAGAGATTATCACCAAAGACGCTGAAGTGGGCGTGAAGATTACCCGAACCGAAGGTGATTTCATTCCCAAGCCGAAAGAGGCAATATCAGGCACCACCACATCGGAAGATAAGCCCGATATGTCGCCCCGTCCTTTCTCGGAGGATATTCAGTTCTTCCACAAAAATGGCTCTATGGTTGTCGATAACGGTCAGGTCGGTTTTCTCTCGGAGGTCAAGAAGTATGGAGCATTGTTTACTCCGTTGGCTCTCAAATCTGAACAGGAGAAACGCGCCATGCTGTATATCACACTCTCTGAAACATATCAGCAGCTCTATCACTACGAGGCTGAAACACACGAAGCCAGCGAACATCTACGCGAACATCTCAACCAATATTACGATGAATTTGTGGATAAATACGGCAACCTCAACGAGAAGCAAAACGCCAAGTTTATCCTTATGGATGCCAACGGTCGTGACGCATTGGCACTGGAGCGTGGAGAGAACGGAATGTTTGTCAAGGCTGACATCTTCGACCACCCCGTAGCCTTCGCGGTTGATGAGGTTACTTCGGTAGATACGCCTATGGAGGCTCTCTCCGCATCGCTCAATAAATACGGTGTTGTCAATCTGGAATATATGGGCGGTCTTGTGGATATGGATGAGGACACTCTTGTCGATTCTCTCGAAGGACACATATATTATAATCCTCTTGTTGAGAATTACGAGATCGCCGACCGCTTCATCGCCGGAAATGTTGTCAAGAAAGTCGAGGACATTCAGGCATGGATTGACCGAGAGGAAGAGCGTATCAAGGGCTTCCCCGGATATGACGGTATAGAGCCGTATATCGAAATGGCGCAGGACTCGCTCAAAGCGTTGCAGGATGCAACTCCGAGAAAGATCACTTTCGATGAGCTGGATTTCAATTTCGGTGAGCGTTGGATACCCACGGGCATCTACTCTGCATACATGAGCCACCTCTATGGTACAAACGTGACGATAGCCTATTCTTCCTCAATGGATGAATATTCGGCTAAGGCTGACCGAGGCAATATGAAGATATGGGAGGAATTTTGTGTCAGGGGCTATTACCGCACTTATGAAGGTATGAACCTGTTAAAACACGCCCTGCACAATACCGTGCCGGACATTAAGAAGTCAATCGGCAAGGATGACAACGGCAACGACATCAAGGTTCCGGACAGCGAGGCTATCCAACTTGCCAACACCAAGATTGACGAGATACGCAACGGATTCTCGGAGTGGCTCGAAGCGCAGTCACCGGAGTTCAAGGACAGGCTTGTTGACCTTTACAACCGCAAGTTCAACTGTTTCGTGCGTCCAAAGTATGACGGTAGCCATCAGACTTTCCCCGATCTCAACATGAAGATGCTGGGCGACCGCTATGGAATCAGCTCCATATATCAGTCGCAGAAGGATTGCGTCTGGATGCTGAAACAGAACGGCGGCGGTATATGCGACTTCGAGGTAGGCTGCGGTAAAACGCTGATAATGTGCATTGCAGCGCACGAAATGAAGCGGTTGGGCTTGGCTCATAAGCCGATGATTATCGGTCTTAAAGCCAATGTAGCTGAGATTGCAATGACCTATCAGACAGCCTATCCCAATGCCCGTATTCTATTCGCCGATGAAAAGAGTTTCAAGGCTGAAAATAGGGTGGCTTTCTTCAATAACATCAGGAATAATGATTATGACTGCGTGATAATGTCGCACGACCAGTTCGGAAAGATACCGCAGTCGCCGGAGATGCAGCAGCAGATTTTACAGGCTGAATTGGATACAGTCGAGGAAAATCTGAAGGTGCTGAAAGACCAAGGCAAGGACATATCCCGTGGAATGCTGAAAGGTCTAATCAAGCGTAAGGAGAACCTGACCGCCAAGATTGCCACAATCCAACACCAGATGGAGGAGAAAAAGGACGACATGGTGGACTTCAAGCAGATGGGTATCGACCATATCTTCGTGGACGAAAGCCATCAGTTCAAGAACCTGATGTTCAATACCCGGCATGACAGAGTGGCGGGACTCGGTAACAGCGAGGGAAGCCAAAGGGCATTAAACCTATTGTATGCCATCCGTACCATCCAAGAACGGACGGGCAAGGATTTGGGTGCTACTTTTCTCAGTGGCACTACAATCTCCAACTCACTCACGGAATTGTATCTGTTGTTCAAGTATCTTCGTCCGAAAGAACTTGAAAGGCAGGAGATTCGGTGTTTCGATGCGTGGGCGGCTATCTTCGCCAAGAAGACCACCGACTATGAATTCAATGTCACCAATAATATAGTGGCGAAGGAGCGTTTCAGGTACTTTATCAAGGTGCCGGAACTGGCTGCATTTTACAATGAGATAACGGATTATCGAACGGCCGATGATGTTGGTGTTGACCGACCGCAGAAGAATGAGATACTGCACAACATCCCTCCGACACCGGACCAAGAGGCTTTTATCCAGAAGCTGATGGAGTTTGCCAAGAGTGGCGATGCAAAATTTCTCGGTCGTGCGCCGTTGTCTGAAACCGAGGAAAAGGCGAAGATGCTCATTGCCACGGACTATGCCCGAAAGATGGCATTGGATATGCGCATGGTTGACCCCTCTTATGAGGATGACCCGAACAACAAAGCCTCACATTGCGCCAAGATGATAGCCGAGTATTACCGAAAGTATGACGCTCAGAAAGGCACACAGTTTGTTTTCAGCGATTTAGGGACTTATCGCCCCGGCGAGTGGAATGTTTACAGCGAAATCAAACGAAAGCTGATTGAGGATTACGGCATTCCTGCCCACGAAATCCGATTTATACAAGAGTGCAAGACGGAGCGTTCGAGAAAGGCGGTAATACAGGCTATGAATGACGGCGATGTGCGTGTGCACTACGGCTCGACCTCAATGTTAGGCACAGGCGTAAATGCCCAAAAGAGAGCGGTTTGTATCCATCATCTTGATACACCGTGGCGTCCCTCAGACCTCACTCAGAGGGATGGCAGGGCGATAAGGGCAGGCAACGAGATTGCCAAGTTATATGCTGACAATAAGGTGGATGTGATTATCTATGCGGTGGAGAAGTCACTGGACTCCTACAAGTTCAATCTTCTCCATTGCAAGGCTACATTCATCGACCAGCTCAAAAGCGGAGCATTGGGAGCGCGAACCATTGACGAGGGAGGCATGGACGAGAAATCGGGCATGAACTTCTCGGAGTATATGGCTATCCTCTCCGGCAACACTGACCTATTGGACAAGGCGAAACTTGAAAAGCGGATAGCCGCATTGGAGAGTGAACGCAAATCGTTCAACAAAGGGCGCGGCGATGCGGAGTTCCGATTGCAGACAATCACCCACGACATTGCCAACAACGAGGCGACAATCGGACTGATGAAAGCCGATTGGGAGCGATACTCAAAGGTTGTGCAGCGCGACAAGGAGGGCAACCCTGTAAATAACCTCACGATTGACACCTGCAAGTTGACCGATGAGAAGAACATGGGTGTGCATCTGCAAGGGCTGGCACAACGTACCGACACTCACGGCCAGTATCAACGTGTCGGCGAGGTCTATGGCTTCCCGATAGCCATTATCTCGGAACGAGTGTTGGACGACGGCAGGGAGAAAGTCCAGAACCGCTTTGTGGTCGAAGGCAACTATAAATACAAGTTCAACAACGGCTACATAGCCATGTCGGACACCCACGCCGCCTGTATGAATTTCGTCAATGCTCTGGAGAAAATCCCCGGCATAATTGCCCAGTATGAGGAACGCACCGTCAAACTCAAAGCCGATGTGCCAACCCTCGAAGGCATCATGTCGAAGAAGTGGGGCAAGGAGGATGAGTTGAAGCAGCTCAAATCCGACCTCGCCGCCCTCGACCGCAAGATCCAAGCCGAAATCGCCCCCAAGCATGAGGAAGCCGACGGCGTTGAGAACAAGAAGGCTGAAGCCAATACCATTGATGCACCCTCAACGGAAGCAAAGAAATCAATGGTGGCAGAACCAACCACGGGCTATGACAATGGCATCCGCCAGCGTCATGTTCATGAACGGTTTGGAGGATATGTTCAGCAGACATCTTTCCGTGCCGGACCAAAACTCTAATCAAACTGGCTACCGATACTAAACCTGTCAAGTGTCGGTAGCCATAACAACCTGACAGGAAAATTGCCTATGCTGGATTTAAAAACTCTTGTTGATAGCGGAATCACCGATTTCAATATCACCATAAAATATTCTGACCTTATAATGTTAGGCGACCGACTTGTTGAGAAAATTCTTGATGAGATTGTTCCGGTCGCCGCTGAAAATGCAGTTGAGAAACTACTCACGAAACAGGAGGTTATGGAGAAATTCGGTGTATGTCACACCACTCTCTATAATTGGGAAAAGAATCATGTTCTCATTCCGGTAAAAGTAGGACGCAAAATACATTATCGCTTAGGTGACGTTCAGGCATTGCTTGAGCGTCGTGGCCGCTGATCGAATAAAGCCGGCACTCTCAAATCGAGGGTGTCGGCTTTGGTTGTAGGTTAAGATATGTGCTTTTTGTTATGATCTGCGAGCGGAGCGTCCATCTCCGGCATTATCCTGTTGAATGAGCTTGTTGTTGATGCAGGCGTGTAGCTCTACGATATAGTAGTCGCGACATGGGATGCGATGCTTTGAGTCGAAAAGAGGAACATCTGATTTGCCCTTGCGCATCCTCATTCGGCGACCATTCTCATAGCTGCCGTCGGCACTCAGATTGATATTGAACATGGCTGCAAAAGCAGTGGTGATGTCGGTGATATTTGCCTCTCCCTTGTTGAATGCACCTTTGGCATGAAGTCCATTTATCAGTTCGTACAATCCGTTCTCACCATCAGTCCATGTGAGAGGTTGACCATTGGAACAGAGAAACGGATTTGTCAGCGACACGAGAGAGTCCGGGTTAAGGCCCTGAGCTTGTAGCAATAGAGCTTTCATTGTAGCCACCAGTGAGATGGCAAGAGCTGTGTAGGTGATTGTGTCGATACACTCAGTCTTTTTTGCTTCAATGTTTCTGAAGATAGCATTAAGTCTGGCGAGGCAGGAGTGCTTTTCAGCCCAATGGATAGGCTTGTGGATAAAGTGAATAACTTTGGTGGAAAAGTGGTCGAAAGCCCGGCTGATGGAGTCCAGCTTCCCCTTGACGAGGAGCTGGACGAACTCCGCTCCCACGATGTCGTTGATGTCATTCATAGTGAATAATCTTTTAGAGGGTTAATATTTCGATTAATTTTTAATGCCTCAATAACTTTTGGGCAATCATCTGGTTCAAATTACTCTTAAAATTTCTGTATGTCGCAATATATTAGCCACTTACAGAATGAAGAGAAAAATCGACTATGTTAAAATGTAAAATAAAAATGTAAAACTACTTTACTTTCTCCTATTTCATGTTTTACGTTTTTACACTGACTATCAGGGAAAATCGTAAAAGGAAACGACCTTTTTCTTTTTTGAGTCGTTGTATATACGAATTAACGGCTCGACCTTCCGGGGCAACCTGTCTAAAATGAAGGACAAACAATGAATACTCATAAGATACTTCTATACGAGCCCGATAACACATTAGGCTCCAAGATAAAAAGCCACCTCGAAAAGGAAGGCTATGATGTTGTATGGATACATGATTTATACACTGCTCAACGTAGTATTGTGGATAAGGAATATACCGCATCCTTGGTACAGATTGATGGAAAAAGAGGACTGGAACTGATAAAGGATTGGTTTAGCAAAGGCACCAAACCCCTATGTATCTCCCTTTATCGCAAAGAGAATACATCGGCAGGCTTTGAAGCATCTAAACTTGGTTCTCAGGCAATATATGATGTTGAGAGTAGAAATAACGCAACTCTTGATGAATTGCTCCGTAAATATTCCGTGGAGGCGAAAATGCCACATCCATTTGTACATACTACAGAAAGTTATCTTACGGCTATTCAGGATTTACACAGTCTTATAAACCATGGTAAACCGGCTCTTCTTACGGGAGAATCGGGTTGTGGTAAAAGTTTTCTTGCGGAACACGTCCATCATGACGGCACATCCGGGGATTTCCAGTATGAGGAAGTAAAGTGTGGGGATCTCGATACAGAATATGCAAATGAACTCTTGCTTGGCGTGGTCAGAAACTATCGGTCGGATATTAAAAGAGACAAGAAAGGAGTTCTTGATATGGCTAACGAGCGAGGTCTGCTATATCTTGAACATCTGCAAGACCTTCCTCCCGAACTGCAAGAGACATTGGCAACCATAATAGAGAAGAGAACCTTTAGGAGTGTAGGCTCTACAAAGGATAAACCATTTACTGCTATAGTAATCGCATCTTGCAATAGCATGGATGACATCAATAGGGGACAGATATGCAACAAACTTTTCACAGTTATCAGTCATAATGAGGTAAAGGTGCCACCACTAAGAATGTGTCTGGGTGACATTATCCCGAATGCCGAACAGATAATACAGGACTTCTGCACCTCCAACAATAGGGATAATGTGCCTGTTCTTGCTGTCGATGCCCAAATAAAACTATATGCTCATACTTGGCCGGGCAATTATAGAGAACTGAAGAATTGCGTGGAAACTGCTGCCGCAAGAAATGTCTCCGGCACAATAGAGGCTTCAGAACTTGTGATTACGCTTGCGGAAAATGAGTCATCAATTCCAACAAACGAGCGCGAACTCATCATTCATTTTCTGGCAATACATAAAGGACGAAAGAAAGAGGTAGCTGAAGCCATGAAGATGACACGTCCCACCCTCGACAAACGACTGAAAAAATACCAAATTGATGCCAAGAATTTCAAGAACCGAAAATGAAACGGGAGGCAAGAATATCGGCCGGAGTAGCGCAGCGGTAAAAACAAGGTCAATTCGGCTTTATTAAAAATTGTTAAAGATTACAAAATCGAAAATTTTATTTTGATTCAACTGAAAAAATTTCGGTTGAAAAAATCGTAATTTCAATCTCGGTTGACATACGGTTGACACGGATTGAATAAGAAAATCGCAAGTAATTGATTTTCAACTACTTGCGATTGATATGGGTGCCCAGAACAGGACTCGAACCTGCACGCCTCGCAGCACTCGCACCTGAAACGAGCGCGTCTACCATTCCGCCACCTGGGCTTTTGCGCTGCAAAGTTAGTGAGTTTTTTTGAACCTGCCAAATTTTATCACTAATTTTTTTATTGGTGCTTTAATTTTTCTTTTCTTGAATCAAAATATGTAGGCCCGGTCTCGGCGACCGGGCCTACATGGGGGTGTTACCTGTAAAATCTTGTTTACCTTAGAAATTGACTATACTTTGGCTTGAGTGTCAGAATGACGGGTAGCCGGGGTTCTGGACGTAGATGCCGCCCGAGAAGTTGTACTGGGCCACGGGGACGGGGCAGTATTCCTCGCCGGTGTCAAAGGTGGCCTCCTTGTAATAGATGCGGGTATCTTTCTCAGCCTCGAAATACCTGTTCATGGTCTCTTTGGCGATACCCCAGCGCACGAGGTCAAAGAATCGTTCGCCCTCCATGGCTTTCTCCAGTCGCATCTCGGTACGCAGTGCCTTGCGGGCATAGTCCTGAGTCCATCCCTCGGTGGGGTAGAGGGCTATCTTATAGTGTGCGGCGTCTTTCGAGGGGTCATTGAAATCCTTGACATAGGCGCTGTTCATGGCGCGGCGGCGTACGCGGTTGATGAGCTGTCTTGCCTCCTCAAGCCTCTCGCCACCTATCTCGATGAGGGCCTCGGCCTTGTACAGGAGCAGGTCGGCATAGCGGATTATCTGCCAGTTGAGGGCCGAGGCACCCCAGGGCCATCCCTGTGTGGCATCCTTCGACTCGGGCGAGAGCCAGAAGCGTTTGGTGTTGTTGTATCCGTATGTGTCGCTGTTGCGCACCCACAGACCACAGGCGCTCCCGGTATATGTCTTATACCTGATGGTGGGACGGCCTGTCACAAAGTCGAGACGGGGGTCTACGTTGCCGTCGACATTGGCGAGCTTATATCCGCCATTGGCGTCAAACTCGACTGTGCCATAGTCGGGATGTGACTGATAGTCGAACATGGGCAGACCGTCGGCATCGGTCTGATAGGCGTTGATGAGGTCCTGCGAGGGGAGGAAGAATCCGTCACCTTGCCAGGGGCATCCGGGACCCGTCATCGAGTTGAGCAGCATGCTCCAGTTGATGCGGCCGACGCTGCCCGAACCGTCGTCCTTCGAGAACTGTACGGCAAACACCGACTCGGGGCCGTTCTCATATTCGAGCATATCGAGTTTCTGGAAATCGTCGAGCAGGTCATATCCGTCCACCTTGTCTATGAGTTCCACCACCTCGCCGAGCAGTTTCTTGTCTATCTCGACGACGGCATTGGTCTCGGTATCCTCACGATATGCCTGATATAGCCTTACCTTGGCGGCATAGGCCAGGGCTATGCGGCGGTTGATGCGTCCGATTTCGTCCTGGGTATCCGGCAGGTCATTGGCAGCCTCGATGAGGTCGTTGGCGATGCGGTCGAGATGCTGCTCGCGGGTGAACTCGTCGTTACGCACGGACGTATAGGCGTTCTCGGGCAGGTCGATGTCCATGTAGGGGATTCGGTTGAAGTGGCGCACAAGCTCGAAATACCAATGGTCGCGAATCACACGCACCTCTGCGATGCGCACATCCTTCTCCTTGATGACGTTGGCGTCTACTTTCCTCAGGGCGCGTATGGCCGAGTTGCAGCGCGAGATGCCGCAGTAGACATTAAACCATTTGCCGTCAAGAAATCCGTTGTTTGGCTGCACCTTGGCAGTCTCCATGTCGTGTATCTCTCATGCGTCGGTCTCGCCGCCTCCACCCTTGTAGGCGTTGTCGGCACGCACCTCGCCATAGCTCCAGTTGGTCAGGGGGAACCAGTGGGGGTCGTTAGAGTCGGCATAGCGGCACCCGAATGTGGCGTATGCGCCGTTGACCAGCAGGTCTACCGCCGATGGGTCGTTCATGTTGCCCTCGGACAGAGGGCCCTGGGGCTTGTTTTCGAGAAAGTCGTCGCTGCACGAGCTCAGTGCCAGGGTGGCGGCGAGGGATATGGTGATGATATTACGGAGTTTCATTTTTGTCTTGATTTAAGGGGTGGTTAGAAACCGAACTGGATACCGAATGTGTACTGGCGCGGCAGGGCGTAGGGATAGCCGAGACCCTCGGGGTCTGCGCCGCTGTACTTGGTGATTGTGAAGAGATTCTGAGCCTGGAAATATACGCGGGCGTTCTTCAGGCAGAGTTTCTGCTGTATGTTCTTGGGCAGCGTATACCCCAGAGAGAGGGTCTTGAGGCGCACGAACGAACCGTCTTCGATATAGTATTCCGATCCCTCGTTCTCGCCGTTCGAGTTGTCGACCTGCGGGGCGGGAACATCAGAGTCATAGTAGCCTGTCTCGAGATACCTGTCGTATGCAGCCGCCGCTCCGAGAAGCTGTGTGCCGTGGTTGCCTGTCCAGAGGGGGAAGAAATCGGTATAGAACTTAGAGTTGTTCCATGCGTCGCGTATTATGCTGTTGAAGAAGAGGCTCAGGTCAAAACCCTTCCAGTTGGCGCCGAGATTGAGGCCGAACTGCGCCTTGGGCAGGTCAGTGCCGAGCCATGTGCGGTCGCGGTCGCTGATTTCGCCGTCGCCGTCGGTGTCGACATATCGCACACGACCCACGGCCGGGTTGCCGAAGCTCACCTTATATTTCTCCCTATAGGCGTCGACCTCCTCCTGTGTGCGGAATATCCCGTCGGTCTTATAGCCCATCCACGAACCGAGCGACTGGCCCACGATACTCTTGTCACGGCCGTTGCCTCCGCCCCAGGTATAGTAGATGTCGTCCATCAGGCCGGTCACCTCATTCTTCATGGCGGTGACATTGAGGCTGACGTTATAGCTGAAGTCCTTGTTGAGCGACTGGCGCCATTCGGCGGTAATCTCGACACCCTTGTTCACCATCGAGCCACCGTTATACCAGCAGTATCCGCCCTCGCCGATGGTGGCGATATAGGGTTTCTCGACAAGCATGTCCTTGGTTTTCTTGTGGAAATAGTCGAACGACAGCGATAGGCGGTTTGAGAGCAGCGCGGCATCAAAGCCGACGTTTGTCTGATAGGTCTTCTCCCATGTCAGGTCGGGGTTGGTACTGCGCGAGCGGAGAGCGCCGGCCACAAGGCTGTTGCCGCCGCCGATGGCATAGGCCGAGCGGTCAAGGTCCATGGCATACTTGGCATAGAAAGCATCGTTGGCTATGATGTCGTTGCCGTTGACGCCGTATGCGCCTCGTATCTTGAGGTCGGTAAGCCAGTCGCGGGTCTGCTCCATGAAGTTCTCCTGCGAGATGCGCCAGCCTGCCGAGAACGAGGGGAACCAGTCGTAGTTATGCTGTGTCGAGAGTCGCGACGAGGCATCGCGGCGAATGGTCAGGGAGGCAAGATACTTGTTGTCCCAGGTATAGTTGAACTTGCCGAATACCGAGAACATAGAATAGTTTGACGCGCCCGAACCTGTGTTCTTGTTTGTGGTGACATTGCCGAGATAGAGATAGTTCTCATCCTCGATTTCGAGTCCCTTGCCCTCGCCGAACATATCTTCGAAATGGTTATGTTTGGCCTCGATGCCTACAAGGGCCATTATCGAGTTCCTGCCGAAATCGGCGTTATACTGTGCCGTGTTGGTCCATACCCAGTCGACAGTCTTGCTCGAATACTGATAGAGGTTGTTGGTCTTGTCGCGCAGGTTGGCAGGAGTGAAGTTCTTGTCTGTGCCGTTGTGATAGTTGATGCCGAAATTGGTACGTATCACAAGATTCTTTATCGGCTCGACAGACAGGTATGTGTTGCCGAACACGCGCCAGTACTCATGCTTGTTGGCGCTCTCCTCATTTATCTGACGTATCAGGTTGGGAGTATCGTTGAGTCCGAAAGCCACCTGGTCGTTATAGTTGCCCTCGGCGTCATAGACCGTGCGGGCAGGGTGCATCTTGATTGCGTTCTCCTCGACACCGCCGGGAGCGTTGTGCTGCCTCCACCAGTTGACGGTGACGTTGCCGCCCACGCGCAGACGGTTGTTCAGGAAACCGTAGTCCGAGCTGAACCGGGCGTTGGCCTTCTGGAAATCCGAGCCCTTGATGATGCCGTCGTGGTCGAGCCAGCTCAGAGAGAGCGATGACGAGCCGTTCTCGTCACCCTTCGAGAGCCCCACGCTGTAGGTCTGCATCAGGGCTGTGCGGTGTATCTCTTTCTCCCAATCGGTGTTCTGCGGATTCACGGCTACACCGTTCAGATTGGTATAAGGCTGCAGCTTCGGGGTCGCGCCGTTGCCATAGAGCTCGGAATTGGGTGTCGAGCCGTACGAATATCTGAATGCCGACCAATATACCTGCCCCCACTGGTCTGCGTTGAGCATATCGAGACCGCTCTGATAGGTCTGGAGTGTAAGGGTGGCGTCGAATGTCACGTTGCACTCACCCTTTTTGGCACGCTTGGTCGTGATGATGATGACGCCGTTGGCAGCCTGTGCGCCATATATCGAGGCCGATGCGGCATCCTTGAGCACCTGTATGGACTCGACATCATTGCTGTTGAGTATGGTGCCGGGATTCTCGCGTGTCATCACGCCGTCTATCACATACAGCGGGCCGTTGGCATCCCCGCGGAACGAAGACGCACCGCGTATCGAGGTACCCGTGCTGAGTCCGCCGGGCGTACCGTCTGTGGTGATGTTCATGCCGGCCACGCGTCCCTGCAGTGACTGGATGACGTTGCCGGTGGGGGTGTCGGAAACATCCTTCATCTTGACCACGGCAACCGAACCGGTGAGATCTGATTTCTTCTCTGACGAGTAGCCTACCACGACAACCTCGTCGAGCATCTCGCTGTCTTCAGACAGAAATACTGTCATCTGTGCCTCGGCCTGAAGTGTGGTGGGCACATATCCTACATAAGAGACTGTGATTTTAGAGTCCTTGGGGACGGAGAGCGTGAAATTGCCGTCAAGGTCTGTGGCCGTGGCGGCCTTGGTCGACTCCGAAATCACCGATGCCCCGATCAGGGGCTCGTCGTCGGTCTTCGAGATGACCGTCCCGTGCACCGTGATGTTCTGTGCTTGTGCGCCTATGACCGCCAGCAGCAGGAACAGCGCAAAGAGGATTGTTTTTTTCATGTCTATTCGATTGGTAAAAATTTCTGACGCAAAGTTATCATCAAAATCAGGGCAAGCTCTGTCACAGATGTTGCATGGACTATCAAATTTGTCGCATAGCCTAATAATTAATACCTTACGCACGGTTTGTATCATCATCCCCATCCCCGTGTCCGGTGACCCCGGGTTAACCTTTGGCCCCGAGCCGCTCGCGCAGCTCGGTCGGGGTCTCGCCGTATGCCTCGCGGTAACAGCGGGTGAAGTAGGCGGGAGTCGAGAAACCCTCCTCGTATGCGATCTCGCTCACAGATTTCTGTGTGGTAGAGAGCAGGTCGCGCGAGCGTTTCAGCCTCAGGCGCCTCAGCAGTTCGACCGGCGAGTAGTTGGTCAGTGCCTTTATCTTGCGGTAGAACTGCGAGCGGCCAAGTCCCATCTCGGAAGCCAGCGCATCGACATTGAGGTCGGGGTCGCCCATCTTCTCGCTCACAATCGCCACGAACCGGGCATAGAACTCATCTTCGACCTCCTGTCCTGTCGGGGCGGGACGGTTACCGTCTGCCGGTGTCTGAGGTGCGGCATTTTTTCCGCCCCACAGGTTCTTGATTCTGCGGCGGTTCTCGATGAGGCTCTTGCAACGTGCCTTGAGCACTGCCGAGCTGAACGGTTTCGCCACATATCCGTCGGCACCGCTCTCATAGCCCTGCACGCGCTGTTCGTCCATAGAGCACGCCGTGAGCATGAGTACGGGTATATGCGATGTCGAGATTTCTTCCTTGATGCGGCGGCAACACTCCATGCCGTCCATCACGGGCATCATCACGTCACACACTATCAGGTCGGGTACATATTTCGCCGCCAGACGGATGCCGTCACGGCCATTCGAGGCGAAAATCATGTTATATTCGTCCGCGAGCAGCTCGCCCGTCATGCGGCGTATGTCCTCGTTGTCGTCTATCATGAGCAGTACGGGCTTGTTCGAATCGGGCTGGGGTGCCTCAGATTCGACACTGCCGAGCTCACTCTCTATATCAGCCCCGGTGATCAGGGGGGTGGCCATGGCCGAAGCTGCCACAGCACCGGTGTGACGTACAGGCAGCCTGACCGTAAACTTTGACCCGGCCCCGGGACGGCTCTCTACCGAGATTGTGCCGCCGTGCAGCTCTACAAACGCCTTGGCCAGCGACAGCCCTATGCCTGATCCGTTGGGATGCACCTTGTCTACCTGATAGAACCTGTCGAAGATGTTTGGCAGGTCCTCGGCCGGGATGCCGCGCCCGGTATCCTCGACCGAGAAGGTCATATCCTCACCCCTCACTGCGGCCTCAAAACTTATGCTGCCGTTGTCGGGGGTATATTTGAAGGCATTTGACATGATGTTGAAGAAAACCCGCTCGGTCTTCTCGACATCGAGCGCCATGGTGAATGTGTCGGGGATGGCCACATCTATCGTGAGCTTGAAATCGCGCTTACGGGCCATGGCACGGAATGCATCCGCCCACTCAGCGAAAAGCGGTCCCGGTGCCACCTCTGTCAGGTTCAGGTCGAGGCGTCCGTTCTCATATTTGCGGAAATCGAGTATCTGGTTTATGAGGCGCCGCAATATGCGCACGTTCTTGTCGGCAATCTTCATCAGTGTGTGCTGCTGGGGAGTCAGGTTGTCGGCCTGGACCAGTTGCTCTACAGGCTCGGAGATGAGGGTGAGGGGAGTGCGCAGGTCGTGCGAGACATTGGTGAAGAATATCAGCTTTGACTGCGTGGCGGCGGCAAGCTGCTCGTTGAGTGCCTTCTGCGTATCACGCTGCTCCTCGAGCAGGCGGTTCTGCTCCATGAGCTGGCGCTGATGTCGCTGACGCTGCCAGAAAGCGCGCAATACCAGGAAAAGCACCCCTATGACGAGCACAAGAATGGCCACCGCGGCATAAAACAGTGTGGTCTGGGCCGAGTGTCGTGTCCAGAAATCGTCGACCTGGCTCTTCAGCACCTTTATCTTGTCAGTCTCCTCGCGCAGCGACTCGTTCTGCAGCAGCAATATGTCGGCGTTAGACAGGTCTACGGGCGATGCCACAGGCAGACGGCACACCGTGTCGTATGGTTCTCCCCCGAGTATTGCCAGCGCCGTACGCACCAGACGGTAACCGTCTGTCGGATAGAGGAATGTGGCGTCTATCACACTGTCTGCCACAGCCTTTATGCCAATCTCGGGTGCGGCGTCAATCCCTATCACCTTGACATCCAGCCCGCGGCGTCTTGCGACCTCGGAGGCTGCGATGGCCATACGGTCGTTGTGGGCATATATGACATCGGCATCGGGATGGATGGCTAATAGCGAGTCGGCCACTACAGCCGCATCCTCATAATTCCAGTTGCCGTGAGCGGAGCCGAGCAGCCTGATACCCTCCTCTGCAGCCGCTTTCTCAAAACCCTCGTGCCTCTCGATGGCCGGGGTAGAACCCTCGAGGCCGTATATCTCGATTACCTTGGCCCCGGCTCCTGCCAGATGGCGGGCATAATGCGCCGCCGCGCGCCCTATGGCCATGTTGTCAGCCCCCTGCCAGGCAGTATAGGTGTCGCCGTTGATGTTGCGGTCAAAGAGTATCACAGGCATCCCGGACTCATATACCTCCTTTATTATAGGCGTGATGGCGTCCGCCTCGTTGGGGGCACATATTATTATGTCGAATCCGTTATCCTTGAAATAGCGGATGTCGGCGATCTGTTTCTCGTTGCTGTCGTCGGCCGAGCGTATCTCGACCGTGGCCTCGGGATGGAACATTATCTCGCGCCTTATCTCGTCGTTCATCTTCGAGCGCCAGTCATCCTGGCTGCACTGCGAGACTCCGATACGGTATGGTTTTGCATCCTGACATGCAGGTAGCCAGAGCAGAATGAATAGTATGATGAGAAAAGCTGTTATCCTTTTCATGGTTGAGATATGGTTAGCCTTACATGGATTTTTCGTTTTCGCTTGCAAATTTAGACATAAAAAATATGAAAAAACGTGCTTTAGGTGCTAAAAATACAGCTTCTGGACGATTGTGATAGGTTATGCACGATTTTTAATAGGGCATCCCGGCGATTATGATTAGTTTTGCAATGTCAAAAAAACACGCCACAAAATGCAAAACCCGGATATCATGAATACAATCAACCGCAAAGCCGCAACCCTGATAGCCGCCCTCGCCATAGGAGGCGCGACGGTCTGCGCAGGCGACGGTGTCGGCATCGAGCACCTCGGCACCAACAACACTCTGGTGCGCGTCACGGACAAGGATGTCCGCTGGCTGCTGATGCCCGTACAGGAATCAAATGACGATGCCACCGTCAATGTCATCGTCGACGGCAGGCTCGACCGCACGATATATGTTCGTCTCGCCAAATCTAAGGTGGACTATACAGTGCCCCTCGACCTCGGGAGATATAAGGGGCATGACGTCGTACTCAACATAGTCACTTCGCAGAACCGCTCGACGGTGCGCGAGGCCAAGGAGGATGCCTGCTGGAACAGCTTCGCCACCTCCGATACGTTCGACACCGCCAACCGCGAGCGTTTCCGTCCCGCATATCATCACACTCCCCTCTATGGATGGATGAACGACCCCAACGGAATGTTCTATAAGGATGGTGTATGGCACCTCTACTATCAGTGGAACCCATTCGGTTCAAAATGGCAGAACATGACATGGGGCCACTCGTCGTCGGCAGACCTCGTACACTGGGACCATCACCCAGTCGCCATCGAGCCCAACGGACTCGGCACGGTGTTCAGCGGCAGCTCGGCCATCGACACCGAGGGGAGCGCGGGATTCGGCAAGGATGCCGTCGTGGCCATGTACACCTCGGCGGGAATGAGCCAGATACAGAGCCTCGCGTGGAGCAACGACGGGGGCGAGACATTCAGCATCTATCCCGGCAATCCCGTGCTGACGCTCGAGAGCGAGGCCCGCGACCCCAACATGTTCTGGAATCCCGAGACAAAGACCTGGACCCTTGTGCTGGCACACGCCCTCGACAAGGAGATGCTGATATTCACGTCGCCCGACATGAAGGAGTGGACCCTGCAGAGCAGTTTCGGCAAGGGCCTTGGCGCGCAGGACGGCGTGTGGGAGTGTCCCGACCTCTTCGAACTCGCTGTCGAGGGTACCGGCGAGAAGAAATGGGTGCTTCTGTGCAACCTCAACCCCGGTGGTCCCTTCGGAGGGAGCGCGACACAGTATTTTGTGGGCGATTTCGACGGCAAGACCTTCACCCCCGACCTTGATGCCGACGGCAATGTGCCGACAAAATGGCTTGACTACGGCAAGGACCACTATGCCACGGTCAGCTTCAGCGACGCTCCCGCAGGACGACGCACGGTGATAGGCTGGATGAGCAACTGGCAGTATGCACCCGAGGTTCCCACCACACAGTTCCGCAGCGCCAACACACTGCCCAGAGAGATGGGCCTGTTCCGCGATACCGACGGACAGCTATATGTATCTTCGGCACCTTCGCCAGAGACTGAGGCACTGCGCGTCGCAACGGTGAAGAGTGTATCCAAGGCCACCCTCGGCTCAAAGCCCAGGCACTATACCATCCCCGGGCTGTGCGAGATTACGATGAATGTCGACGCCGCCAAGGCCGATGCGGTGATGATAGAGCTCTCAAACACACAGGGCGAGCATGTGACCATGACATACGTTCCGGCAAAGGATGAGCTGTCTTTCGACCGCCGCGAGAGCGGAATCACTGATTTCAGCCAGGATTTCCCCGCCGTCACCGTCGCTCCGGCCCACTCGGGGGGCAAGCCTCTCGGCCTCCGCATATTCGTCGACCGCTCGAGCATTGAGGTGTTTGGCCGTGACGGACGCTTTGCCATGACGAACCTCGTATTCCCCAACGCACCATACACGGTCATGACCGTGACCGCCGCCGGAGGAAAAGCTACCCTCTCTGACCTCCGAATCTATAACATCAACCCCGAAAACTGAAAACCGCAGATATGGAAATTACCCAGCCACTGGCCACCGACCGCAAGAGCTCGTTGATGCAGATAGCCCCGGTGATGCTATGTTTCTTCGCGATGGGCTTCGTCGACCTCGTAGGCACCGCCTCGAACTATGTCCAGAAAGACCTCGGCCTCACCGACTCGCAGGCCAACCTCTTCCCCTCGCTCGTCTTCTTCTGGTTTCTCATCTTCTCGGTTCCGACCGGGATGCTGATGAACCGTATAGGCCGCAAGAAGACCGTGCTTATAAGCCTCGCCGTCACCGCCCTCTCGCTGTTCATCCCCATCTTCGGCGACAGCTATACGGCCATGCTCCTCTCGTTCTCGCTGCTCGGTATCGGCAATGCCATCATGCAGACGTCGCTCAACCCTCTCGTCACCAACCTCATCAGCGGCGACAAGCTGGCATCGACACTGACCTTCGGGCAGTTTGTCAAGGCCATCGCCTCGTTTCTTGCTCCGATTCTCGCCGCATGGGGAGCCACGACATATCTCCCGACCTTCGGGCTTGGATGGAGAGCTCTGTTTGTCATCTATGCCGTAATCAGCCTCATCTCTGTGGCTGCCCTTGGCGCGACCCCCATCGAGGAGGAGCGTCCCGACAAGGCATCCGGCGTGGGTGAATGTCTCAGGCTCCTCGGCCGCCCATTCATACTGCTCTGCTTCCTCGGCATCATGTGTCACGTGGGCATTGACGTCGGCACCAATACCACGGCCCCGAAAATCATCATGGAACGCCTCGAACTGCCGCTCGAAGAGGCCGGATTCGCCACCAGCGTCTATTTCATCTTCCGTACCGCAGGATGTTTCCTCGGCGCGTTCATACTCCGCTCGGTCTCTCCGAAACTCTTCTTCGGCATCAGCGTTATAATGATGCTCGCCGCCATGGCTATGCTCTGCGTGTGCGATACCCTCCCCGCCATTTACACCGCCCTCGGCATGATAGGTTTCGGCAACTCCAACATATTCTCGGTGGTGTTCTCACAGGCCCTCATATCGTCTCCGGCTGAGAAGAACGAGGTATCGGGCCTTATGATCATGGGGCTATTCGGAGGTACCGTATTCCCCCTCGCCATGGGCTATGCCGCAGATGCTATGGGTCAGGTCGGCGCAGTGGCCGTGATGACAGTCGGGGTGATATATCTCCTCTATTATACAACACGAATCAAAAACAACAGATAATATCCACATATCATGAATGACTATGTAGTAGGAATGGGCGAGGCACTATGGGATGTGCTTCCCGAAGGCAAGAAAATAGGTGGCGCGCCCGCCAATTTCGCATATCATGTCTCGCAGTTCGGACTGCCGAGCTGTGTGGTCAGCGCCGTGGGCAATGACCCGCTCGGCGACGAGATTCTTGAGAATTTCACATCAAAGGGGCTCAACCAGCTCATCGAGCGTGTGCCTTATCCCACCGGCACCGTGCAGGTCGAGATTGACCAGGCCGGGATACCCCAGTACGAGATCAAGGAGAATGTCGCATGGGACAACATACCCTTCACTCCTGCTCTCGAGGAGCTGGCCCGCAATACACGCGCCGTGTGCTTCGGCTCGCTGGCACAGCGCAATGTGGTGTCGCGCGACACCATCGCCCGCTTCCTCGACGCAATGCCCGTCAGCGACAGCTCGCTTGTGGTGTTCGATGTCAACCTGCGCCAGGGATTCTACAACAAGGAGATTCTGTGCGACTCGATGAAGCGGTGCAACATCCTCAAGATCAACGACGAGGAACTTGTCACAGTGAGCCGCATGTTCGGCTATCCCGGCATCGACCTGCAGGACAAGTGCTGGATACTGCTGGGTAAGTACAACCTCAAGATGCTCATACTGACCTGCGGCATCAACGGCAGCTATGTCTTCACACCTGGCTCGGTGTCGTTCCAGCCCACACCCAAGGTCGAGGTGGCGGACACCGTGGGTGCCGGTGACTCGTTCACGGCCGCGTTCATCGCCAGCATACTCAAGGGCAAGTCAGTGGCCGAGGCACACAGCCTCGCCGTGAGGACATCGGCATTCGTCTGCACCCGCAACGGAGCCATGCCCATCCTCCCCGCAGACTTCACTGAGTGATTAAAAAATATGACAAGAATAGGGTCGCG